>Ga0115031_1002349_pt1 | contig 14084 bp, 12 predicted proteins | sample Maine_Asex4_meta_FD_87301 | JGI IMG/M metagenome (GOLD analysis project Ga0115031, IMG submission 87301) | Marine algal microbial communities from Maine, USA - Maine_Asex4_metaG | ecosystem: Host-associated > Algae > Red algae > Unclassified | place: Maine, USA | collected 2015-01-05 | reverse complement strand
TTTTACGTTGACCTTCGTTGAAAATACTCGGCGTATCGCTGCTATGTCGAAGTGTCGAACCACTCCGTTTTTCGCCTTGTTCAACGTGAAAATCTCATCAAAACCTACCCGACACTATTAACTTGATGAAGCACTAGGATGTTGAATTTGTCCAAAAAAAGCTTTGTTCTTTCACACATTCCTACATTTATTCATTGAATCATTGCTTGAGTCCGAAGGCAAAGTGCTTATCTTCTTTTGATTTTGTGTATCTTCCTAAAATGGTGATGGAGTCTCCTTCTTTTAAGGTATTGATTATTTTTTCAAAATCTTTTATGGATTGAATGGGTTGATTGTTTATTTTATAAATGATTAAATTCTTTTTGATGGTGGTATTGTTTGAGATGATTCCTTTGTTTATTTGGACGATTTTAACACCAAAATTCAGCAAACTGGAGGACAGTTCGTCGTCAGAGGTATTTTCAATTTCGATTCCTAACAAAGATTCTAGTCTGACTTTTGCTTGGTATTGTCCAATTTGATCGTCAAGTAGTAGTAGTTGGGTATATAATTTTTTGCCTTTCCGTAAAAAAGCAACATTGGCTAGAGAACCGATGTCTTGTTGATTCATTCGATTTTTGAGATCATTTACATTTTCGACATTATGGTTATTAATTTTAACGATGATATCGCCTTCTTCCAGACCTGATTTGGCAAGGGTGCTTTTTTTATCGATACCCGCAACGAAAACTCCTTTATGAACTCCATCTGATGCTTTGACATCCCTCATAACGATTCCCAGATATGCTCTTCGTACATAACCGTGTTGACGAATGTCGGTGATTACTTTTTGGATGGTGTTGACAGGAACAGCAAAAGAATATCCTTCAAAAAGCCCAGAACTACTAGCAATGGCGGTAATCATACCCACTAATTTGCCTTCACGATTGATTAAAGCGCCTCCACTACTTCCCTGATTGACTGCGGCGTCTGTTTGAATGTATACTTCTGTTTTATATTCATCTCCTGTAAGATTTAAAGGTCTTCCTTTGGCACTGATGATTCCTGCAGTTACAGTAGAATATAATTTGAATGGATTTCCTACTGCCAATACCCATTGACCAACAGATACGTTATCGGAATCGGTCATTTGTAAAAAAGGCAGATTGGCTAAATCTATTTTTAGTAAAACGATGTCAGAAGTCAAGTCTTTACCAATAATCTCTGCATTAATTTTTTGGTCGTTTGCTAAGGTTATCTCTAACAAATCTGCATGTTTGACTACATGGTTATTGGTTACCACATATCCGTCTGGCGAAACAATAATGCCCGATCCAGTTACAATATTTTTGACTTCTCGCTTAGTAAAACTTGAGTTAGCAGACCGTATCAATTCATCTTCTTCATAATAATCTATGGCTTCTATGTGGACCACAGCGGACATACCTATGGCAGCAGCTCGAATAAATCCTTGCTCGCTTTCTCTATTTGGAGGCAATCCAATATTAGATACCCGATGGACAGGCAGCTTTACTTTGGGGGAAGTATATTGTAAACTTGAAGGACTGGGGGCAAAAAATAAACAATATAAAAAAACAGCGGTAAAACTGCTGACCAACGCTATACAGGCGTTAATCAAAAAGTGCTTCATTTGATGGGTTGATGTGAATTGGTTGTCATCATCATTTAGAAAGTAAAATAGGAGAAAGTTACTTTTTTTGAAATATTTTTTCTGTGGAGTGTGTGCTTTGTTGGGTATGCCTTGGTTTAATAAATGATGGGTAGATGGGCGATCCTTATATTCAAGACATTGTAAAACTGACCATTTATTAATCAATGTATTGAAATATTAAAAATACAGATGCTAAAAGCTGGACACTAGACCCAATCCCATTGATCATTCAAACGTAGTACTTTTTCTATTACATCACGGACACATCCTTCGCCTCCTTTATAGGGAGAAACGTACTCGCAAATTCCTTTGATTTCTGGAACAGCATTGGCTGGACAACAAGGTAGACCGACTGCTTGCAATACTTCATAATCGGGTAAATCATCGCCCATATAAAGGATCTCGTTTTTATCCCAACGATAGATACTCATCAATTCTTCAAAGGCTTCGATTTTGTGTCGCAGACCCAAATAAATTTCTTTGACACCCAATTTTTGAAAACGTTTTCGTACACCTTCGGATCGACCTCCTGTGAGAATGGCTACTTGATATCCTTTCTCGATAATGGTCTTAACCATAAAGCCATCTTGCGCATTCATTTTACGCAAAAACTGACCATCTTCTTGAATAATAAAAGTACCGTCGGTCATTACACCATCTACATCAAAAAGAAATGTTTTAATGGTTTTGAATTTTGCTAAAGTTGGATTGTCTTTCATGGTAATTTTGAATGTAGAATGAATGAATTTTATCACAAAAAAAACTTCCATCTCCCAACAATCTTACTCACGCTCATGCGTTTTTTGAATGTTGATGGAAATGGTTAAATATAGTTCGTGGTGGCTTTCCGAAAGTAAAGATAAGTGTTTTTCAATCGTCTTCATATCTCCTCTTTTTGCCGGTCCTGTTTGTTGTAAAAAGGGATGTGCTGTTTGTGCTTTGGAAATGGTTTCTTTTAACAAAGGCATTAGTAAATCATTGGACAATTTTTGTTCCGTTGTAATGCTTTGTGAAACCCCTAGCAGATGATTTATGAAGTTATTGACAAAGACTGCGGCGATGTGCAAATGACTGCGTTGTCTATCAGTTAAGTAAGTCGCATTTTTATTTACGGTTCTTGCCAAGTCCAATAACAGCTCCAATGCTCTTCCGTCGTTGGCTTGTAAACAGATGGGGATTTCTTGCCAATTGGGTTGTCGGTTCGGCGTAAATGTTTGGAGTGGATACCAAGAGCCATAGTTTTTGTGTTTGTTCAACAACTCTATTGATGCAGCACCAGATGTATGTGCGATTATACCATTTCCAATCTCTAATTGATCTGAGACTGTTTTGATGGCGTCGTCGTGAACTGCTACTATATAAATGTCGCAAAAGGCATTGACTTTAGATAAATCGGTTACTGCACTTGCGTTTGCCATTTCAGCTACTTTTTCTGCTTTTTCTAAAGTTCTACTAAAAACCTCAACGATTTCGTAGTTCAGTTCCCGAAAGAGTTTTGCCAAATGACTTCCAACATTTCCCGCTCCAATTAATGTAATTTTCATAATTTTCATAGTTGATAGCTGATGGCTGATAGTTGATGGGTGCACATAAAATCAACCATCACTTATCAACCATCAACTATAATTATACAAACGCAAAAGATTCGCCATCAAACAAACCCAAATCGCTTAATTTCAGGCTTGGAATAACCAATAATGCCATAAACGATAGAGACATATAAGGAGAACCCAATTGACTGCCCATTTGCTTTGCCATTAAATCCAATTTGGTATATTTTTCGGCAACAACATATCCATCTTCGTTGGTCATCAAGCCTGCGACTGGTAGCGCTACATATAGGTTTTCACTATTAGATACGGCAGAAAGTCCTCCTTTGTTATCAACCAATAGGTTTACCGCCTTTGCTATGGATTCATCGTCAACTCCAACTACAATAATATTGTGCGAATCGTGTGCGACCGATGAGGCTATTGCGCCCTCTTTTAATCCAAAGTTTTTGATAAAAGCAGTGGCGATGGGTGCTTCCTTATAACGATTGACGACTGCAATTTTTAGTAAATCACGGTCCAAATCGCTTACCAAGCATCCATTTTTTATAGTGGGTTTTAAGTTGAGTCTATTGGTAATCAACTCTCCATCTACGCATTCAATAACAGGAATCAAGCTTTCAGGTTCTTTGGCTTTTAGCTTAAATTCTTGAGCATTGACTTTTGTTTTATTAAAATTATTTATGGGTGTACAAACTTGGCTTTTTATGCGTGTACTTCCTTTCTCGGCAACCAATTCCCCATCAATGAATGTTCGTAAAACATCAAAAGATTTTAGGTCTTTTATTTCAATAAAATCGGCAGTATCCCCTACCCTCAATAAACCTACTTCCAAGCCATAGTGTTTGACCGGATTGACACAAGCCACTTGAAGCACCTTAAACAAATCTACGTTTTTTGCCAAAGCACGTTTTACCAATTGATTGATGTGTCCAAGAATGAGGCTGTCGGGATGTTTGTCGTCTGAACAAAACATCATATTTTCCCAATGATCATTCATCAAAGGAATCAAAGCTTCAAAATTTTTGGCGGCACTTCCTTCTCTGATTAAAATTTTCATTCCAACAGCAAGCTTATCCAAAGCCTCCTCTGCAGAAAAACATTCGTGGTCGGTAGAAATACCTGCAGCGGCATACGTTTTTGCCTGTTCCCCTTTCAGACCTGGAGCATGTCCATCTATTGGCTTACCATATTTTTGGGCAATTTTAATTTTTTCATACACCATTTCATCCTTAAACAACACACCCGGCCAATTCATCATTTCGGCCAAATACTTAATGTCGTCAGACTGCATCAACGTTTCAATGTCTTGGACATCAATGGTCGCCCCAGCCGTTTCAAAAACGGTTGCAGGTACACAAGAAGGCGCACCAAAGTTGAATTTAAAAGGAACCGTTTGACCATTTTGGATCATAAATCGAACCCCTTCCATTCCCAACACATTTGCAATTTCGTGCGGATCAGATACTGTTGCAACAGTACCATGTACGACAGACAGTCGAGCAAATTCCGATGGAACCAGCAAAGAACTTTCTATGTGTACATGCGCATCGACAAAACCTGGCATGATGTAGGAGTCCTGTTCTATCGTTAAAAGTTTTATTCGACTTATTTTACCATCTTCAACAAATATTTCTGCTGGATAAATCCGTTTTTGGTGAAGGTCTATTAAATTTGATTGGATTGAATACATGTTACAATTATACAAGCTATCTTTGATTCAAACAAGTTAAGTACATTTTGAATCAAATAAAACGACCAATTAACTGCTCTCTCAAATCATCAATCAGTTTGATTTTGTTGGGAATATTTCTAAGCATTTTACCAGCGTTTGCTCAATCCACCACTTTATCGCTTCAAAATCCACGTGCGTATCATATTTTAGATCGTTTGGAGTTACAATCGGGTGCTTTATTGCCTTCCATACATACTTCTGTAAAAGCCTACGATGCATCAATGGTTGCCAAAGTGGTGGACAGCTTACGAAACGAATCCTTTTTTTACAGCAGCCTGGACCGTAAAGATCATTTTTACTTATTAAAAGATATGTGGGAGTGGTCGCCCTCTTCGAAGATTAAAAGCAATAAACCATTCCTTAAATATTTTTATAAAACCAAAACCGATTTTTTCGCATTGGACACAACCGATTTTATGGTTCGCATCAATCCAATTATCCATTTTGAAGTAATGAGTGAATTGGACAATGAACGTTTTTTATTTCAAAATACAAGAGGTATTGAAGTAAAAGGACGAATCAGTGAAAAAGTTGGATTTTATAGTATGTTGACTGAAAATCAGGGGCGTTTTCAAAACGATGTTTCTGACTATATTTTGACGGGAGAATACCCAGCATTGCCCAATGGAAATCGGTTTAAGCCTTTTGCCAGTGGAGATGATTTTGGTGGAATTGATTGGTTTTTGGCAAGAGGTTATATTTCGTTTTCGCCCGTTAAAAACATTGACATTTATTTTGGGCATGACCAGCATTTTATAGGGAATGGAAGACGGTCTTTGTTGCTCTCTGATTTTAGTGGTCCTGTTCCTTTTATAAAAATAAAAACCAATGTTTGGAAGCTCCAGTATACCAATCTTTTTGCACAATTGACCAATCAATTTAACAACAATGATTTTTTCCCTGGAGGTTTTGCAGATGGATTGAGAGGCAAGAAATTTATGGCATTACACCATTTGAGTTATAACGTAAATTCAAAATTAAATATTGGTCTTTTTGAATCGGTCATATTTGGCAGATCGAATTCCGTTGAACTCAGTTACTTTAATCCAGTCATTTTTTATAGGGCTGTTGAAAATGATTTGGGCAGCCCCGACAATGTAAATATTGGGTTGGATTTCAAATGGCTGTTGGCTAAAAACATATCTGTTTATGGTCAATTATTGATAGATGAATGGAACTTTGCTGCCCTGCAAGCACAAGAAGGCGATTGGAAAAACAAGCAGGCTTTTCAGTTGGGTGCAAAGGTCATCAATATGGCTGGAATTGATCATTTAGATGTTCAGGTAGAATACAATCAGGTTCGTCCTTATACCTATACGCATTACGATACCATTGCCAATTTCACTCATTTCAACAACCCGTTGGCACATCCATTGGGTGCAAACTTCAGAGAATTCTTGGGTATTATCAAGTATCAAACCCGCAAGGATTTATTCTTTCAATTACAGGCTGCTTACTATCAAAAAGGACTGGATAGTGAAGACACTAATTGGGGAGGAAACATCTTTTTAGACTATCGAACGTTGGAACAAGAACTAAACAATTCGATTGGACAAGGCATTCAGAACGATGTTTTTGTTGCTCAATTTCTAACCTCTTGGCAATTCCATCACCATCTTTTTATTGATGCCTTTTACCGCTTCCGCTCTAGCAATAATGAAGTAATAAGCAATGAAAGTCATTCTATGGGATTGGGTTTTCGAATGAATATTGGGAGAAGGGAATTGTTGTTTTAAAACTCAAGTTCAACACTTTGTTTTTTGAGCACTTTTACAGATCTAATCCTTTCACACTCTATTCTTCAAACACCTTCGACAATTCTTCAAAAATACGTTCCAACAAACGTTTGTCTTTCGTAATGATATTGGCTTTTCCAGTCATATTATAAACAAAAGGAAGTTCTTTATGGGAAGTGGTCACCAAGCTTTTAGGGAAAATTGCTTTTACTTGATAATAAGCACCTCCACCATTAGGCAAGTTTGTAACGATGGGAGCGATGTCTTTTACAATGGCTTTTACATAGCCAAATTCTTTCTGAGGATAATCATCAAAAACTACATTAATGGATTGTCCTTTCTCCATCCGTCCAGCACCAACTGTCGGAATTAATATTTCGCCAACCAATCCACTTTCAACATTGGTTACCGTCAGAATTTGTCCCAACTCCTGTCCAGCTTGAATAAAAGCAGTGTTTTTTATGTAAGGACCAAATTGCAGGTTCCCATCTGCTGGCGCTCGAAGTAAATAGGCTTCTTCCCATTGTTTTATGGTACTGATTAAATCGGAGTATGCCGTAGCTATGGCATTGTTTTGAGTACGCATTTGGGCTTCTGTAGAAAAATCCAGTTCATCGCGCTGACTGCCCACTTGTAACAACCGACTCTTTGTTTCATTAATAGCCGTTTTACTATTGTCGGCCATTCGTTGTTTTTGGAGAACGTCTTGTTCGTATTGCTCCAATTGCTCTGCCGAAATAACACCATCGGCATATAAAGATTTATAGCGGTTTTCTAAATTGCTGACCGCAAATTTGTAATCGTCGTATAAAACTTGATAATCTCTTTCTTTTTGTCGCAATTGCTGCTGCAATTCAGACTCTTGTTGGGCAATGATTTCTTTTCGCTGTTTGTTGTCCTGCGCATTGGTCTGATAATTACTCTGCTCCCGAATTTGTGTCAACAGTTGATTGTATGCTGGTTGGATTTGCCCCAATGACAAACCATTCCATCCATTGATATTTACAATTTCTCCACGAGCTAATTTTTGCTTATTATTCTTTAGTCGCTTGTTCAATGTTTTTATATCTTCAAAAACAGTTGCACTGTTGATTACGCCCATAACTTCTCCACTGACCAATTCGGTTCCTTCCTCTCTAAACAAACTCAATGTCCCCGATGATTTTGCAACAACTGGAGCAGGAGGCTGTTCTCCGTTCAACACTATTTTGCCAGTCAATACATCTGGGTATTTTATCATCCAACTCATGCCTAGAATGCCTGCAAAAATAAAAATCATTGCAGTTGTTCCCCAACGAATCATCCAGTTGGGTACTTGGGTGAGGATTTCATGAATTTCTTCTGAATAAAATGCCTGATGGTCGTTTATGGGTGTGTCCGATAAAATTTCTGGGTGTAAATCAGGTGCTTCTGTTATGGGTTGGAAATTAGCTCTTTGCGTGATCTTTGGTTCTTGCTTGACCTGTTCTTTTTGCAATTGCGCCAATACATAATCTGGTAAAACCTTAGGCTTTTCACTTATGACATTCTGCAAAGTATTGGGTTGGGACAAACCTCCTCCATACTGCGAATTTAGCGTTTGCTCAATCTGCTGTTTGTCCTGAATCGCCTGCTGCAATTCCTTTTGTAACCGTTCAATATATTGATCTTTTGGATCGATTTGTTTTGATTTTTATTTGGTTCGGGTAGGCGGTTGTGTAAAACGTATTTACAATGGTTCGGATAGACGTTTTATAAAACGTCTCTACGTATGGGTTGTTAGACGTTTTATAAAACGTCTCTACGTATGGGTTCATTTCTGCATTACACTATTCAACCATCATCTACGACTAACTTCCCAACTCCAATTGATTTTTAATCAAACTGTAATAAAATCCTTGGTCTTCTATTAATTCTTCGTGTGTTCCATCTTCTATGATTTCGCCATTGTCTAAAACGATGATGTTGTCTGCATTTTTAACCGTACTCAAACGATGGGCAACAATAACCACAGTTTTACCACTAAAAAACCGCTCCAATTTTTCTTGAATGGCTGCTTCATTATTGGCATCTAATGCACTGGTTGCTTCATCAAAAAACAGGTATTCAGGATTTTTATAAACGGCTCTTGCAATCATCAGTCGCTGCTTTTGTCCTTGGCTGATTCCCAATCCTTCTTCTCCTATTTTAGTCTCTACACCCAAAGGCAACATTTCTACAAACTCATGAATATTGGCAACATATAAGGCGTGGCTCAATCGTTCCATATTAATAAAATCAGAAGATAAGGCAACATTATTGGCTATCGTATCTGAATATAAATAGGCATCTTGCATAACCGTTCCACATTGTTCTCGCCACCATTTTGCCTAAAAATTATTCAAATTTTGTTGTCCTAAAAACACGCCTCCACTTTGTGGTTCGTAAAACTTTAAAAGTAGTTTCAACAAAGTCGTTTTTCCACTTCCACTAGGTCCTACAATAGCTGTAATTTTTCCTTCTGGAATAACTAAATTTAATTCGTTTAAAATATTGGGAGAAGATGGTCCACCATACCTAAAGGAAGCATTTTTTAATATCAGAGAACGATTCGAAGAATAGGCTTTTAACTTCTTAATTTTTGGAGGATCTTCATCTTCTCGCTTGCGTACTTCATTCAAACGGTCCAAGCTGATTTTGGCATCTTGCGCTTCTTGAACAAAACCTATTAGACTTCCCAAAGGCGCATTTGCCTGTCCAACAATATATTGAATCGCAAGCATGGTTCCCAAAGTAATGTCTCCATCTATTACTGCTTTTGCCGATAAAAAAGTAATTAAAATGTCTTTGAGATTGCTCACAAAACTTGCACCAAATTTTTGGTACTGACTCAATTTTAAGCCATCCACACTAATTTTAAACAATTTGGCTTCACTCCGCTCCCACTCCCATCTTTTTATATTTTCACAATTGTTCAATTTAATGTCTTGCATCCCTTTGACCAGTTGCACTTGTATGCTTTGTTGGCTCGCCATTTGATCAAAAGCCCTAAAGTCCAGTTCTTTTCTTTTCTTTAAAAACAACCAAACCCATAAAAAATAAAAAACCGTACTCACCATAAAAACAGTGAAAATCGGAATATTAAATACGGCAAGAATAAATGCAAATACCACAAAATTCACCGCAGAAAACAGTACACTAATGGTAGATCCTGTAATAAAACGTTCTATGCGTTCATGGTCTTCTATTCGTTGTAAAATGTCTCCCACGATTCTGGAGTCAAAATAGCTAATGGGCAAACGCATCAGTTTTGCCAAGAAATCAGAGACCAAAGAAATATTGATTCGACTACTGACATGCAACATTATCCAACTTCTAATAAACTGAATCGCCATACTGCTCACAAACAACATCAATTGTCCGGCAAGAATTAAATACACAAAATTTATGTCTTGGAATGCAATTCCTCTGTCAACAATACTTTGGGTAAGAAATGGAAAGATCAATTGTAAAACACTCCCTATAATCATTCCCAACATCAGTTGAATAATAAAGGAACGATAAGGCTTCAAATAATCAAGCAAATAACCCCAACTCAGCTTCTCTTCTGAACTGATGTTCCGATTATAAAATTCTGGGGAAGGCTCCAACAATAAGGCAATCCCCGTCAACGACTCTACATCACCACTCAAAGTGACTCTATCTGTCCAACCTTTCAAAAAATCTTCCCGACTGTATTTGACCAATCCATGTCCAGGATCTGCCACCCAAACCCAATTCTTCTTTATTTTATACACCACCACAAAATGACGTTGACGCCAATACACGATACAGGGCAAAGGCGCTTCTCTAAGCTTTGAAAAAGGCACTTGAACCGCCAATGTACGCAAGCCTATCGCTTCCGCTCCATCACTGATCCCCGCAACCGTTACCCCATTGCGACTGATGTAACATTTCTCCCTCAAATACTCCAAAGAGTAAGCCTTCCCATAATGCTTTGCAACCATGCGTAAGCAAGTTGGACCGCAGTCCATAGCATCGAGCTGCTTGTAATAAGGGAACTTTTGGGGCATTGTCTTCTATAGAGAATTTTAGTCTCTATTGTATACGATTAATAAAAGGTCTATGTTTCGTGCTTTCTATCGCAATACTTCAGTTTACCAAAAACCCTTTAATTACTCAAGTTACGCATAAGGTTAAAAATGATCAATGGAGATTCATTTCATAATTTTATTATGATAAAAAGAAGCGTTGGCTATGCCTGTATACGGTGGCGAAGCGTGGCAAAGCAGCGTAGGCACGGTTATACACGCGAGATTTTTGTTTCGTTTTTATCGATTGAAAAATGAAAGCCACTCCGGCGAGGAGAAGTACCAAGGAATGCGAAACTAAGCAACATCAAGAGTGCTGTTTTACTCCAAAACTTACTTTGTGTTTCATAGTGCGTAACTTGAGTTAATTAAATGTATAAGCAAGCTTTTATTCATTCTTTTTTAGATCACACGCTACATTGCTATTTGTTATTAATTCATTGAAGGATTACTTCACTGAAACATTACAATATTGTCATTAATCTCTCCTATATTTGTAGGAATCGTTTTTGGAATAAAATTTGAGACCTTTAGATTAAAAAATAACATGAATCATTCTCCTTATAAATGGGTAATAATATTGCTTTTGTTTACTTTCGCTGTCCCGTCTTTTGCACAGGAAAAAGAGACCAAAGCCGATGCCGAAGTCATCAAACAAATTTTTGATACCGAACTGACTGAAGGTGCGTCGTACGAAAACTTGCGTCAGTTGTGTAAAGACATTGGTCCTAGGCTAAGTGGTTCGCAGAATGCCGATAAAGCGGTCAAATGGGGCAAGCAGTTGTTGAGTAAAATTGCTGATACGGTCTGGTTACAGCCTGTTATTGTACCGCATTGGGTAAGAGGGGAAGAATATGCCGAAGTTCAACTCAATAGTGGTGAAGTCATTGAGGTGCCCATTACGGCTTTGGGAAGTTCTGTCGGAACAGGTCCCGATGGTATTACTGCTGAAGTTGTCGAAATCTTTGACCTTAAACAGGTAGAAGAAATGAGCGATGGTGAATTGGAGGGTAAAATTGTTTTGTACAATCGTCCTATGCAGCCTACTTTGCTCAATACCTTTGAGGCATACAGCGGCTGTGTCGATCAACGCTCTAGTGGTGCTCGAGTTGCTGCTCAAAAAGGTGCTTTGGCGGTTTTGGTGCGCTCGATGAATCTGCGCAACGATGACTTACCACATACAGGCGTACAGCGTTACGGAAAAGACATTGCCAAAATTCCTGCGGCGGCTATTAGTACCAATGGTGCTCGTTTGTTGAGCAAACACCTTAGAGAAGATGGTTCTGCAAAGGTCTCTTTAAAAATGACTTGTAAAAACTTACCAGACAAGCTGTCTTATAATGTAATTGCCGATATTAATGGAAGTGAATATCCTGAAAATATTATTCTAGTGAGTGGTCATTTGGACAGTTGGGATTTGGGAGAAGGGGCACATGATGACGGTGCGGGAACAGTTCACGCCATTGAAGTCTTGTTTTTAATGAAAAAACTGGGCATTCAACCTAAGCATACCATTCGTTGTGTCTTGTATATGAATGAAGAAAATGGTCCCAATGGTGCCATTCAGTATGCAAAAGAAGCGAAGGAAAATAACGTAAAACATACGGTTGCCATAGAATCTGATAGAGGTGGTTTTACCCCTAGAGGTTTTAGCTTTGATGGAAATGGAGCGGTGCAACAAAACTGTTTGTCGAAAGTAGAGGCTTGGAGACCCTTATTGGAGCCTTATGGATTGCATATTTTTGATAAGGGATTTGGAGGGGTTGATATTGGTTATCTTAAGGATCAAAATGTGCCTCTTATTGGTTTTTTACCAGATTCACAAAGATACTTCGACCACCACCATGCCGCCAATGATGTGTTTGAAGAGGTCAATAAAAGAGAGCTTGAATTGGGGGCTGCCTCTATTACTGCTTTGGTTTATTTGTTGGATCGTTATGGTTTGGGGACATTTAAACTTATTGAGGAAGAGTCTCGATAATGATTCCATTTAATTTAAAACACATACACAATGAAATATCTCATTTTTTGTTTTTGGTTGCTCTTCTCTTTCCAAGCTTTTGGGCAAGATAATATGGAGCCAGAACCCTTTATTCCTGTCACGGATACTACAATTGAAAAAGAGATAAATACCACAATCGAAGAAGAGGTTTTTGTCATTGTTGAAGATATGCCCGAATTTCCTGGTGGTGAGCAAGCAATGGTCGATTTCATATACGACAATCTTAATTACCCAACCGTAGCCCAAAAAAATGGCATTGAAGGACTGGTCGTTGTTTCCTTTATTGTCAATAAAGACGGATCGCTTTCAGATATAGAAGTAAGAAGAGACATTGGTGGTGGATGTGGTCAAGAGGCGGAACGGGTGATTCGCTCAATGCCTAGTTGGGAGCCAGGGAAACAAAGAGGAAAGCCCGTTAAGGTATCCTATAATATGCCTGTCCATTTTGATTTAGATGCTAAAAAACGGAAGAAGAGGAAGAAAAACAATTAAAATCAAACCCCATAGAGACAATTCATGAATTGTCTCTATGGGGTTTGATTTTTATAATATTTCCTCCAATAATTCAATCCGATTGTCAAAAGGATCATAAAACGAAAAACGTTTGTATCCAGGAATGGGTGGATCTTCTTTTATCGGCACATCATTTTCCAACAAATATTTTTTCGCTTCCGCCAAATCACTTATCACAAAAGCAGGATGTCTTTTGGATTTTCCAGTAACAGGTTCCAATCCAATATGCAATTCAATACCCGCAATCTTCAACCAAAAACCTCCATTGGATTTTAAGTACTCAGGCTTTTCTATTTCGGATAATTGAAGTAAGTCAACATAAAATTTTCTAGCAATTTCTTCTCCATCTAAAGGAACACAAATTTGCAAGTGATCTATTCTTTTAAATTCAATCATACGCCAAATTGTGTCAAATGATGGTCTAAATGTTTGTAAAACATGGTGTCCCATTCTTTAACCGTCATTGCCCCAAAAGAGTGCGACTCTTTTCCATCAAAATGAGCATCACCCAACTTTAAAGTTTTATCCATATACCCAAGCAAGCGTGCTTTCTCTGTTTCAAAATCTTTTTCGGTAGTAATCAAAAAAGCAGGTGCTGTCCGACTGTTCTTTTTATAAGGCTTCGGTCCCACAACAGCCTGTTTGACAAACAATTTCAACATAAATCGGGTCAAACCATTGGGCTTCGGATGATGGTCTTCAAACGTCATTTCATAAGCCACATTGCAATGCGCCAACATTTGTCCAATTGACATCTTTCCCCAATCAGGTTGGGTTTCTGCGGTCAAATTATTGATGCGATTCATCAACTCTTGAACGTCTTTTTCTTGAAAAACACTTTTCATTTT
>Ga0115031_1002345_pt1 | contig 14116 bp, 7 predicted proteins | sample Maine_Asex4_meta_FD_87301 | JGI IMG/M metagenome (GOLD analysis project Ga0115031, IMG submission 87301) | Marine algal microbial communities from Maine, USA - Maine_Asex4_metaG | ecosystem: Host-associated > Algae > Red algae > Unclassified | place: Maine, USA | collected 2015-01-05 | reverse complement strand
GTTCAGCCGATTTCCGAGGTTTAAAGATGCTTCTTAAACCACGACTAAGTACTCCACCGCCATAACGTAACAACAATCCAAACGCTATATTCTTGTAAACCGACATGTGCGGATACAAGGCATAGTTCTGGAACACCATCGCGATGTCCCGGTCCTTAGGAGCCACATCATTGACGACGCGATCCCCAATTCGAATCTCTCCGGATGTAGGCGAATCCAATCCCGCGATCATTCGCAGCGTCGAACTCTTACCACACCCACTCGGTCCTACCAGCACCAAAAACTCTTGATCGTGAACGATCAAATCGACGTGATCAACAGCGACGTTCCCGTCTGGAAACTGCTTATAAATCTGTTCCAGCGAAACGCTTGCCATGTTAGCAATCGATGATGTTTCGTAGATCCGAATCGTTAATTAATGCAAGTAGCTATAAAACAGACCCGCAGAAATCTCCTGCAGGCCTCTTGCGAAGCCTAAGAGGATAGCCTCGCCTCCTGCGGTGGTCAACGGTGGTTTGACCTTTGAAAAACCGATTCGAAGAAAGAAATAGCTTCGCTGAAACGCCGATGAGCCAAACAAGGTGCCGGCTCGGCCCTATTTTGGTGAAAACAGGCCAAAACTGACTGTGATTCTAAGAAAGAGCCCGACGCAATGCACCTGCCTAAATCCTGAACGCCTCCCCCCCCTCGAAAGCACAGAAGTAGATGCAAGAACTTCCTTTCACAACACCTACAACCATACAGTCGCGGCACGAGCATTCTTTCCATCAGAAACTATTCCTGTGGCTCAACACCTCTTCACTGTGCTGCTTCAGCGGAACCAGTCTGAAATTTCTCCTTCTTGTACTTGCCTGCCTTGAGCCTTTTGTATTCCTTCTCATCAGTAACGGTAGTCAAACTGGCGTCCGACCATCCGATTCTTCTCTCGCCCTCTACGCCAACGGTTTCAAAAACAAGAGGCACACCCTTACCCATAGACGGAATCGCAGCGCCGTATCGAATAAAAAAGGGCTCCCCATCTCGCTCGCTGACCAAAAGGCCTGGAAACGTAGATTTATCGATTTGCATCAAGCTCAAATTCTTCTCAATTCTGGGATTATTTTCTATGAAATCGCAAAGCTCTTCTTCGCTTTTACAAACCTTGCCCGTTCTAGCTTGATACAGAAACAGTGAATTTGCCACCTTTTGAGGGTTCGTCTCATTTTTCTTACCAACGAACCCTGACACGTCCGGGCCTGAACCACAGCCAACAAGCAAAGCAACAACGCAAACTAAACTGACCACCTTGAATCTAAAAAACATATGAATTCTCTCTTGGACTTAGAACAAAAAAGAGCTTTGTCCGCATATGCGAACAAAGCTATTTGTAAATCAATCAATTCGGCCTCAATGATTAGAAGGCATCATGATCAAGCACTTGCCCATCGTTTCGATGTCCCATCATAAAGAGCACATCGGTAGCTGTATCCAACGAAACCGAATGTGTTGAATTATCAGCGAAAACCACCTGAAATGTACCGGGGTGAGCTGAACCAAAACTGAAAACGAACGTTCTTGCGATCGGATCGTTTCCGAAATCACTAATGTCTGCAACAGGCGTGTTGTCAGCGACAGGACTTAGCCCATCAAAAACACCCCGCCTAATACTCCAAGTTCCGGGGCGAAAATACCCTTGCTCGTCCCACCAATGTGAGCCTGGAAACTCCTGTAACGGATTATAAAATTGAGTGGATACAGCTTTCTCTCCATACAACATTGTGTTCGAAGAACCGTCAGAAATTTGACCGAAGCCAATATCAGAAAACTTGATTAACCTTAAATCGGCAGCTGAAAAGTTGCCAGTTTTGCCAATCGCCCCAACCCACGACCCTTCATCAGGGCCTGGAGTTCCTCCAGGCACGTTATTGGTTCCACCGTCATAATCCGGGTCCACCCAGTTAGCGAGAAAAGGATCTTGCCAAGAGCCACAAAAGGATGCGTAATCGTTCAGGGGCCGCTGATCTCCAACAGTATCCGTCTCGGCTCTTTCACCGCGCGAAGGGCAGCCATAAAGCGGCACTCGTAGACCCGCGAAGAGAACATCGTTGTACCAGGTTACTGCAGGGTCTTTGACCAACTGAACTAGGTTGTTCTGTTCAATAAAAGGAGCGATCTGATAAAAATAACTGAACAGCGGACCACCTGATACATTTCTAAAATCAGGAACTCTATCAACTGCTGCTCCATCCATACCCGTCGTCGGGAAATGACCGTGCCCAGATTCGAAATTGAGTGTGCCGAGCCCGATTTGGCGTAACTGGTTCATACACTGTGTTCTTCGGGCCGCTTCACGCACCTGCTGTACAGCAGGCAAAAGCATTCCAATTAGAATTCCAATGATCGCGATGACCACAAGCAATTCGACAAGCGTAAAAGCCTGTGACCTAATGTTTCTTTTCATGACAAGCACCTCGAGGAAGAATTAAATAATGAATAGAACTTCAAACGCCAAGACCGCAGCCAACAGGAAATCCCGCCGCCCACGAAGCTGAAAACGCTTTCAAGACTTATTTGTTTTATATTAGGTTACACCTATTCAAAAGGAAAGTCAAAATTTTGAATTGCAAAGGAATATAGATACTTGATCTAAGCAAGCACTACACTGATCTTATAAAGATGGAAATATGTGATCGTATCCTTGGAAAAAAATAGATTTACTAGCAATAAACCACTGGCTTTACTAAGTCACTTTTTCCGTTTTGTACTATTTTTGGGGTAAATTCATCGGCACCCACTCTGAATTCACATAACCAAAGTGTCCAACAACACAGGGCCGGTGTTTCGCCCTGTGATTCCGTGCCACTTTTCCGTTTTCCTAGGTTTACGGCAGGCGTTTATTTAGAATGAAGGCGGTACCGTCTTAAATCTCACACGTTGCACTGACGAAGACGTTTGTCGCAAAGCGCCCCGTCCATTCACTCATCACAATTCTAGGGGCCTTGCCAAACAAAACTCAGATTCCCACCCTCTCTGGTGGTCATTTCTCTTGACGTCTCTGTTCCGTCTGGCCACATCACTTTGACAGTGTTTACCTTATCCAGCTCTTGCTTGGAGACAAAAATTGGGCCAACAGGAGATTGCGACAGATAACTGCCGCCTGACTGAACTTCTAAGCAACGCTGGTAGCCCTCGCCGATCAGCTCAACGCGGGCCCCGATCGCAAACTTATTTCCCGGCGGACCAACGACTGACAGTCGCAGAGAACCTTCGGTATTTGATCTATTCTCCAGCAACTCGTACCTGCCGCTGTTGACCGCAAAGATAGCATCTTGATCACCATCATTGTCGTAGTCGGCAATAGCCAGTCCATTGGCATCACCTTCAATAACGATTCCACTTCGATTGGGCCAAGTCGATTCAAATTCTCGTCCGCCTTTACCCCGCAGCAACCACCCCAATCCTCCGCCCATGTAGTTAGTTTCCGGCTGAGCATGAAAGAAGTTGGTGGCCATCAAGACGTCAACGAAACCATCACCGTCGAAATCGTCTAACGCGACTCCGTAGCCGGGACTGATCTGCGCCAACCTCGGAAGTGCTGCAATGGTGAACCCTTGATCGCCTTCGTTCCAGAACACGGCAGACTGAAAATAGTTGGCTTCTCTGGCCGGACGATCCACCGATTTTGTTTCGTAAATATCAGCGACCGTGGCCAGCGAAAAATCATGAAATGTTTTGTATTTGTCTGCGATGAAAGGCATGCAGCGCGATGAACAGCTTCGTCCGCGAATGGGATACTCCGTATCGCCTTCGAACTCAGCTTCGACCAAATCAATGGATCCACTGTTGTCGAAATCGCCATAGTACAGCCGATGCGGATGCTTTGCACTGGCGTGGTATTTTGTGTTGAGCCCTTGGTTGGTCACCACGTAGTCCATGTCGCCATCACGGTCCAAATCAGCCGCCGCAATTCCGTGCCACCAACCCAAATGTTTCGCGGTGCTCATCGCGGTGCTAACGTTCATCAAACGGCCATCATCGTTTTTGTAAAACGAAACAGGGCCCCACTCCGATGCCACCACCAAATCTATCCAGCCATCAGAATTGAAGTCGGACCAAACCGCAGAGTTAACCAAGCCAATTTCCGTTAGATCGTCGGAGATTTCCGTTTCCGCGAGCGTAAACTTCCCGCCCTCGTTGATCAGCAACTGGCTCTTGGGCGTCAGAGGATATTTCCCCGGCACGCTGCGGCTGCCAACGAAGAGATCAAGATCCCCGTCGCGGTCAAAGTCAGCCGCACAAACACAACTGCCACTCTGGTAGACCTCGGGCAAAGCATCACCCGAACTTGCAGAAAACCCTCCGTTGCCGTCATTCAAATACAGCCGGTCGCGATATTGATCTGATTTCTCCGTCCACTCATTGCTACCACTGGCCACATATAAGTCCAAATCATCATCGCCGTCGCAGTCAAAAAACAGGGCACCCATGTCTTCGGACCTCAAGTGCTTTGTCCAAGGCCCCTTCACCGGCAGAAACGTTTTGTCGTTTTGACTGACCAACAAACGGCCCGCTATTCCTGCCGAACCTCCGCAATAGAAATCCGGCAAACTATCGCCATTGACGTCACCACCGGCGACAGAACCACCCACTTTCGAAAGCGCGAACGGGATCAAAGGCTCTTTCTCATAGTCATTGTAATTTGATTCAACATGCTGAAATTTGAACTTCGTTTTCTCGGTCTTGTTAACGAAAAGCGTCTGCATTTCCTCTCGTTCTGATTCAGCCAAGCGATCTTTTGTTTCGATCACACGGTACACGTTGTCGCTGGCTAAATCGGTATGTTCGACCGTCGTCCCGTCAGGCCAGGTGATCTTCGCGCGTTCGATGGACGTACTATCGGCCAAACCAAAATGAACAACCATCGGATCACATCCCAAATAGCCACGCGATGGTTGCAGGTCCTTGCGTTGATACTCACCGTCATACCACAGTTCAATCTTCGCCCCGACGCCGAAAAAATTGTTATCTTGACATCGCAGCTGAAACAAAACGCGATGCCCACTGGTGGATTGGTTTTCGTAGACTAGCGCCGGTTCATAATAGTTGTTGACTAGGCAATCCAAATCGCCGTCATTGTCTAAATCGGCAAAGGCCGCAGCGTGACTGACACCGGTGTGGCTGACTCCCCACGCTTCTCCTACAGACTCAAAATCAAAATCGCCTTTATTTCGATAAGCAAGATTGGTGTTCTTTCGGGCTGGAACCTTACGATAGAGTTCCTTCAGGTCCTCTTCCTTAAAACCCTTTGTTTGTTTCATCGCCGCAATACGATTGGTCAAGTCACTGTTCATATTGTCTCGCGCATGTCCGTTAGTTACGAACACATCTTGTCGCCCATCATTGTCCATGTCGACGAAGCGAATCGCCCAGGTCCAGTCGGTCTTGGCCAGATGCGTGAGGTGAGCGGCTTCCATGAATCGACCGACTCCCGAATTGATGAACACGCAGTTCTTCATAAACTGGCGAGGCTTTCCACTATTTAAGAACCATGCATCGGAACCCATCGTGCCCATGTTTACCTTTTGTCCATAGTGCGTCCGGTCCGCCATATCCGCGACCATCAAATCCAACCAGCCGTCGTTATTCAGATCGCCAGAATCCATTCCCATCGAAAACCAAGGCGTTCGGTTTACCGTCTGGGGCAACACGTCGGTGAAGGTGCCATCACGGTTGTTGCGATAGAGTTTGTCGGGTTGTTTGAAATCACTGCCGACGTAGAGGTCTTGCCAATTGTCGTTGTCGAAGTCAAACCAATTGCAGCTCAGCCCTAACCCATATCCAGAAACCCCAGCGGCTTCGGTAACGTCGACAAAGGTCCCGTCGCCATTATTTTGAAATAGAATATCTTTTTCGCCGGCGAGAATTTTGTGCCCATCGATCACTCCGGCCCATTCTTCCTTGCCAGGGATGACTTCGACGACACCGTCTCGTTCTTGAAACATCGGCTCTCGGGGTGCAGGCAAATCCTGATAGGTCAGCAGGTACATATCCAGATCGCCATCACGATCGAAGTCGCAAAAGTTGGCTTGCTTACTCGCTCCGGTATAGGCACATCCCGCAGCCAAGCTTTGCTCCACAAAGGTGCCATCGTTTTGGTTAACGTAAAGCAAATTAGGAGCCGCCATATTACAGACATAGAGATCCAGATCACCATCATTGTCGATGTCCGCAAAGGTCGCGCCTGAGGCCCAAACCAATTGGTCCTGTATTCGACCGTCGACGCCAGCGGCTTCGGTGACGTCTTCGAATTGGAAGCCACCAATATTTTTGTACAGCCGATTGGCGACGTCGGATCCGGTCAAGTAGACGTCGACCAACCCATCGTTATCAAAGTCCCCCAGTGCGATACCCGAACCGGTTTCGATTAGCAGGTTCGTTCTACTGCGTGAAAGATAGTTTTCGAATTCAATTCCGCTATCGGTTCTCGACTGAAAACGCATCACGGAGCCTGATTCCTGAGCCGTTTTATCCAGCGGCTTTCGAAACAACGACGCGTTAACCCTCTCAAAGGATGGGGGTACTTCCGCATAATTGATTGGTTGGGGATTGTTCTTGTACTTAGGAGCGTTGCTAAGATCCGCAGATTGCTGTTCGCAGCCAATGCTGGCAATGACAACGACCGCAATTAACAGACACGAAAGGGATTTCGTAGAAAAATCAAAGGCTGAGAAATTCAAAGGGATGATTCCAAAAAATAGGGCAGGGCGAGCCGATAGCATTGGATCCATTCTATACCTGAGCACGGAAAAAAACCTGCTTTTGCGGGGCTTAGACGAGATTTCACCTCGATAAAAATAGGATCCGCCACATTCCAATTTATGGAAGCGAAAACCCAAATCTTGTCGAGAATCGAGCGCATTTGCAGGCTGTTAACTTGAGGCTTTTCATAGATCTAATTTACCGTTGAACTCCTACAGAGATGGCACAGCATTGGGCTTTGGTGTCCTTTGCAGATCGCCTATAATTCCACCGTTAGCAATCCGATCTGCGTGCAAGTCAAGGATGACAAAAATGCGCTCGCCTCATACTCTTAATCTCTCAACGTTCTATTGCTTCGCAATCTTCTGTTGCGTTTCATCTTTTGCTCTCAGCGCGCATGCGCAAGAAGTAATTGATCGTTCTCAACGCAGCCCGTGGCGAGCATCATTCAACAAAATCAATCCTCAGGCGATTGAGGCGAGCGAATCCAATGCCGATCGGGCTCCACTGAACACCAATCCCGCGGGCAACTATTCCGCTAATGCCGCAACAGGGCCGGCGCGGTCAAACACGCAAGCAGACTTGGCACCGCGGTTGGCCTCTTCGCCTTCGACCCCATCGGCTTCGACATCTGCCCCGTCGGCTTCGACATCTGCCCCGTCGCAGACGTCACTGGAGACCAAAGTCACACGTACGCAAAACCAACTGCCTAACGAGGCCGGTCAAGTCTGGCGGGAATACGACATCTCTCCTTATACAGACAACGTTCAGTCGGTTGAAAATCCCCAGCAAGCCATTTTGGATTGGGTGCTCCGTGAAACGGGCAACGAAATGTGGTTTAACGAGCCCCTGGGAATTTTGCATGCCAAAAAGGATCGACTGATCGTTTACCACACGCCCGAGATTCAAAAAGTAGTGAAGGCGATTACAGACCGTTTCGTTCGGACGCGTGGCCAAGAACAGAACTTCAACATTGATTTGCTGACCGTCGGAAATCCCAACTGGCGCTCGACCGCCTATCCACTGCTACAAACAATTGATGTTCAGACGCCAGGCGTAGAAGCTTGGATGATGTCCAAAGAGAACGCCGCAATTTTAATCGGGCAACTTCGGCAGCGCGCCGACTTCAAACAACACAGCGGTGGCGAAGTCAAGAGCCACGATGGGCAATCGTTTGTTTTGGAGAAAACGAAACCGGTTGCCTTCGTTCGAAGCCTACGGTGGTTGCCCAGTCAATTCCCTTCCTACGAACCCCTGATGACGACGATCAACGAAGGGTATGCGTTGAGTATCTCGTCATTGTCGTTGCTTGACAATCGAGCGATCGAAGTTGCCGTTAAATGTGACGTCGATCAAGTGGAAACTTTGACACCGATCAAAATCCCCGTCGCTGGTGTAGCGGGCTCAGTACAGACCGCCGACATCAACGTGCCCGAACTGATCAGCTGGCGGTTGCACGAACGATTCCGTTGGCCCTCGGATCAAGTGCTGTTGCTCAGCTGTGGCGTGGTGGCAGATCCTCAGCCCGAAACGGCCGGCAGAACTGGCGCCTTCGGCTTCGGCTTGGGCTTGGGAAATCGACGCAAGCAGACCAATCGTTCGGACGCGTTGCTTTTGATCGAGTATCGTGGCCCTGCCACCGAAGCGAATCTGCCACGCACCGCCGGTCGGTCGTCGATGGCACCGCTAAAGTAATTGCATTTAAAGATTAGCTGGCAGATGAAGGCCTTTGCCTTGCAAAACACGGTCGCCTTCCGGCTTGTCGTTAAACTGGGAGTATTGCCGCACCGCACCTCGACGGCATCGCAATTTGGCATAAAATGCCGTACTGCTTATTGTAAAAATAATTTCGCATCAAATAAATAATGTCACAGTCAGATCGTCGCGTTGTTATCACAGGTATGGGGCAAATTAGTCCTCTGGGCAACTCAATTGAATCCATGTGGAATCATCTCAGCACTGGCAAAAGCGGTGTGGGGATGCTTCAATCGGTGCCTGTTGAGAACCTCACTACCGACATTGGTGGCGAGTGTTCTGATTTCGACGGCTCCATCGGCAATTTCGGCTCTCCGGACAAACTGCTCAAGCGCAACATCAAAAAAGCACTCAAATTAATGTGCCGCGAGATTCAGGTCGGCGTTGCTGCAGCTCAATTGGCAATTGAGAACGCAGGTTTAGTCGGAGCCGATAAAGATCCGACAAGCATCGGAACCATGTTCGGCAGCGACTACATCATTACCTCCCCCGAAGAATACAGCGCGGGCATCGCCGAATGTCTCTCTGACACAGGCGATTTTGATTTTGAAAAATGGGCAGAGCAGGGCATTCCCAAAGTAGAGCCAACGTGGCTCTTGAAGTACCTGCCAAATATGCCGGCCAGTCATGTCGCGATCTTCAACGACTTGCAGGGACCAAGCAATTCACTAACGGTGCGCGAAGCATCCTCCAATATTGCAATCGGCGAATCGGTCACCATCATCCGCCGCGGCAACGCGGACATCATGGTCACCGGCGCTACAGGGTCTCGTATTCATCCTCTTCGAACAATCCACGTCTGCCTTCAAGAGCAATTGGCCGATCGCAATAGCGCCGCCGCGGGCGGCGATGCGGCCAAGGCCTGCCGTCCCTTTGACGTTGACCGCAGCGGTATGGTGATGGGCGAAGGGGCCGCAGTGATGATCCTTGAGTCGCTGGATTCAGCTCAATCGCGCGGCGCGACAATTTTAGGTGAAGTCGTTGGCTACGGATCTTCAGCAGTGATGCTGCCTGAAGGAACCGCCGACTACAAAACGACACTATCCAATGCGATTGCCTCCGCGCTGGAAGTTGCGAAAGTGAATGCTGATTCGATCGGCCACGTCCACGCGCATGGTTTGGGTGGCCTGCGATGCGATGAAGAGGAATCGGCAGCCATCATTGAGCAACTGGGCGATACGCCCGTAACTGCTGCAAAAAGTTACATGGGCAACCTTGGTGCCGGCAGCGGTATGGTGGAAGCTATTTCAAGCGTCGTTGCAATGCAAAAAAACGAGCTGTTTCCGGTTCTTAATTGCGATTCGGTTGACCCGAAATGCAAACTCAACGTGGTCACCAAAAAGACAGCGCCGGGTGATAGTTTCATCAATCTCAACGTAACGCCGCAGGGTCAAGCCAGCGCAACGATCGTTAAGCGGTTTGAGAAATAGACAGGGCGCGGTGGCAAACACGCAGTGGGATAGGCATCTTGCCTATCTGCGCGTTTGAGCACCAGAACACAGACTGGAAGCTAAAGGAAAACTGCAACGGTTGAAAAACCGTACGGCTTGCGTAATTACGCTACCAGTGAAATGAACTTTGCAGTTGCTCTGTTCGGCCGGCTTGAAAATATCGCTTGGAGGATCCGGCGATTGCAAAAGGGTTTTCCCCCTTTGAATCGCGTCGACAGTCGACTTTTCAGATTCGGTCGGGACTATTGAGATTCCGTCGGTCGAGTGAAGCTTGAAAACGATCCAGACAGCTCTTGAATTTGAGCCGGAATTGATTTCGAAGATACTTCATCCCGAGGAACTGGAACAGCAGTAGGCTTGGCGGCAGTTTTCTCACTAGGGGCAACCGGTTCCTCGCTTGTTCGGACCGCGATCTGATCGACATCGGCACCCTTTGCTCCTCTGACGAGCCCTGCTACCGAGTTATCCATCGCACCAACGTAGTCAGAGAGGGACTCTGATCGCGTCTGCGAAGTTGACTGGACGCTGTTTTCACCAGGTAGAATGTTTTGGGCGGCTACGCCAAGCAGGCTGGCCTCTCCGACCGTTTTTGCGATGTCCAGAGGCCGAACATTTGACGCACGTTGACCGGGCGTCGATGCTTCGATCCCATTAGAAATATTGTTTATTGAATCGGCAATCCGGTCGCCCTCAGAGGTTCCCAACTTACGATCCAATGAACGAGCGTAGTCGGTAATACTTGGAATTCGTGCGTCTAAGCTCTTGCCGCCAGTCGACTCAATTCCACCCTCTGGCGCGGAAGTCTGTTGTGGTTCGCTTGCCAACGCAGCAATCTTCTCTTTTGCTGAAGTACCCGCTTGCGTTTTCTGGTCCTGCGAGTCCTTATTTTTCTCTGCAGACATAAGCAAACTTTCTGCAGTGATGCGTCCCTTGGTGATCGATTCAGGAACCCGCGGGCTTCGCATTCTATCGACGGACCCTATTTCCAGTTTCTTAGCTGAATCCGCAGGCACCGCAGGAGTCGGTTTTGCTGCCTCTGCCGTTTTCGGCGAATTATTAGCGCTGGCCAGAATGGAAGAAACCGTTGGTCGCCGCTTAACGGCGACTCCATCATTTACCGCGGCTTGTGGATTTCCAGCTTTGCCGCTGACTTTTTCTTCTGCGACCGTCGCTGGGCGGGAGGGCTTGCTGGCTGATGCTTTACCACGCAACTCTTTCAGCTCTGCAATCACGCTTTCAGAGCTTACGTCAGACCGCTTCTCTGAATTATTTGAGGAAGCAGCTTTATTGGTTTCGGCAGATTCTGCGACGGCTGCATCGCTGCCATATATCTCACCTAAGTCAGCAGACGGTTTCACCTTTCGCCTTGAGGGTTCAACCTCATTAGACGGCGCGTTTTCGAATTTCTGAGTAGGCAAACCGTCTTTGAGTCGTTGCTTCGCCGCAGCCATATGCTGGGAGATTGCATCTGGAACCGCTGATTCGACAGGCGCTTGGGCGAGCCCCATACCGCTCTCAGTGTCTTCATGCTCAGCAAGTTTGCTGGTCAAGGAATCAGTCGGAGTTCGCCGCATTGCGGTGACAGACTTCAATCGGCTTTCAGCATGCGACTCTTGCGGTGTCCCGCTTGGCCGAGGTTTCGGTTGAACAGAAGAAGGCTCATCTACAGGATCGTGTGAACCAGCAGCGACACCGCCGGAGTGACCTGGCGCGCTAAATGCATAGTTCGTGCGCGGATCGACAAAAGGCGGTGCCAACAAAGCAACCAACCCTAAACCAAGCATCAAACCGAGGGCGGCTCCGATCATGCCTGCCTTGGCAGCGCCAATTTGATCTGGTCGAGAACTAACTTGTGGATCGTCAACGCGTGTCAGCATCGCGACTTCATCAGTCGAACTTGCGTAAGATTGAACCTGAGCCAATTGACCTTGCACATCGTTGTAAACTTCAGCCTTTTTCTTTACTTCCTCTTCAAGAGTCGCGTAAGGCACACGCTGCTCAGTGAGATTTTCCAGCTTCGTCTCCAATTGGACGATTGAATCGCCAAGCCGCGTGCTGAGGTTGGTCAACGTTTCAATCTGCGAGTCGAGCCCCTTTATCGTGGTTCCGATGGAACCAAAAAGTTGCTGTCTTTGTTGTTTGACAGCTCGTCGCGAACGTTGCAACTGAGGATGCAGCGATGTGTAGCGCCCTTCATCGATCGCCAATTGAGCCATCGCTGTCGACAAGTTAGTCATCATCCCTTTCAACGCTGGCTGGAGTTCTAAAAGCTCGTTGGATGTGACAAACTCAACACCACCATTTCGTTGCGCCTGCTGGAGTAGCTCTCGCTGTTGTTTTGCAGACGACAGTTGAGCTGCTGCTTGACGTTGCTCAAGGCGAATTTGATTTACCTTTAAATCAAATCCGCCGCTGCCTTGCGGATCGTTTAATCCGCGAATCGTTGTGATCTCGGCGCCGAAGCTCTTTTCCAATTCTTGCAATCTTGAAGATGAATCATTGAGCGACTTCAGCGCATTCTCACCGGCTTGCGACAGCTCACTTTTCATGCTGCCCAGACGCAGCAATCGAACCTCGTTGAGTTTAGAATCTATCTCATCCAGCAGCAGATTCACAAACTTCCTTGAACGTTCTGCGCCAACAGTTTTCACGCTTAAAACCACTGCTTCGGTTTTTCCAAATTCAGCACCGTTGGGTGCCGAGAGCCCGATATTCCCTTGCACGTCTTCGATGGTTTCCATCGACGGGTAGTCCCCGCCCAAAGAAAACGAACTGGTAGGTCCAAGTTGTTCCAGAACAGCTTTGACAACTTGTGGCTTACGCGCAATTTCGAGAATCGTCTCCTGAGCCGATTTCAATTGCTCCTGTGACTCGAAACGACTGGGCTTGAATGCGTCCCCCATAAGGTCGTCGCGCAGAATCAAAGACTGCCTGGCAGTATAGGTTTTGGTTGCTAAGAACTTGTTGTAGATCCCCGACAAGAGCAGACCGACGATCATTGGCGTTAACCAAACCCACAAATGTTTTCGCAGGCACAGATAAACGTGTTCTAGCAAGTTGTTTGAACGCATCGGTGAACTCGGTGACTATTTTGAAGTGTGTTTTGGTCGCTTGAGTCTCAATTGAATGAATGTGAATACGCTCAAGCTGCCCTCGTTCTCATCGCAAATACTGTGAAAGAACGGACCTATTCCTTCAATCTATCGGTCGCTCAAAGATTTCAGGTTAGCGATTTGCTACCGTCGACGCCCATGAAGTGATTTAGGCGGATTTTTGACCAATTCAAAATGAATGCGCGTCCAAAAAGTCAGCCTCATCTGCACATTCAGCACGGCCTTACGCATTCTGATAAATGCTAGCGGAACAAGGCTGGTACGTTCCGACCACGGTCGCGTGGGCGGAGGTCTTGCGGTGGCCCCCATTGTGAGCGGAGCCGCACGATAGCACCTTGATCCACTCACGTTCACGCGACAATTTCAACGGCGACGTCGCCTAGCAGAATTTCCGGAGGGATACCGCTGACCGATAGCAAAATCTGTAGTTCATTGAACGAGGTCAAGTATGATGACACGGAGATCTGGATATCTGTTTGAGCTTTGAAAACGCCAATGGTTTTCCCATTGAGAAACAGTTCAGCGGGGGCGTCCAAAGAAGAAATCGTCAACCAGACTTCTCGGGCTTCGCTCATGCCGGCCGAGCAGTTAAATTTACGTGACATTCTAACTGTCCCGATGAAGTCATTGGGAATTTGGTCGTGCCACCGAAACGGGATAGTTGTCTTAAACGCTTTATCAGTCGCATGCATGCTGGCATTTGGGCCGTCTTCGGTCGAACAATGGCTGCCCCACCACGGCCCTTTTAGTCGGATTTTGTGACGATCTGGCATTTTGAAACTCGGATTGTTGCGCGCTAGTTTTTGCTGACGGTTTGCAAAATGTTATAATGATTTTCGCTCTTTCATGCTTTACACTAGTGGTCTGTCAAAGCTTAATTTTCGGTTTGTAAACATTAGCCGTTTGGGCGTTAGCCTAATGGCACTTACTTTAGCGTGATGCAACGCATTTGCGCATCAGCCGCCACGCGATAGCGTCCGGTTTTTAGCGCGTAGGACCGGACGCTATCGCGTGGCGGCTGATAAGATTATCCTGCGTTTTGTCTAAAGGAAGTGCCAT
>Ga0115031_1002342_pt1 | contig 14129 bp, 15 predicted proteins | sample Maine_Asex4_meta_FD_87301 | JGI IMG/M metagenome (GOLD analysis project Ga0115031, IMG submission 87301) | Marine algal microbial communities from Maine, USA - Maine_Asex4_metaG | ecosystem: Host-associated > Algae > Red algae > Unclassified | place: Maine, USA | collected 2015-01-05 | reverse complement strand
TCGGTGCCGTACCGGAGCGGATCTCATCGATGCCCTTGGCAATCGCTTTTCGGGACAATCCGGAGGCGCGGCTGACGCTGGTGATGCCTCCGTGTCCCAACGCCCGGGCTTCGTTGGCAGCAAACAGCCGGCGCGTGCGCTCGTCCAGCAGCGGCCAGATCATGTGCAGCCTTTGCGTCAGCTCGGTATCGGTGTCCATGATGACCAAGGATATCTGTGAGAATAGAAAAAGGCTACTTTTAATTATTGACGAGTCCTAACGTGTCGGTCCTGACCTACCTGCACTACTAAATATCATTCCCGCCCCACCCCCAGCGCACGCGCGACAACACTCTAAAACTACCACCTCAATCGATTAATCGACACCCCACGAACCCGCCCACCTCAAATCGCCAAATGCGTATCCAGATCAAAAAAGTGCAACTGCCCGGTATTTAACGCCACCTCGATCCGATCCCCCACCCGCACCCGAGTCGCAGCACCGAACCGCGCCGTGCAACGACTGCTCTCACGCCCCCCCAACTCGTCCAGCGCATCCGGATCGCCGCTATCCACCGGTGTCGCCGCGATCGGAAAATGCACCAGCGTCTCAGCCCCCAGCGCCTCGCGCACCGCCACGGTGACGGTCAGCCGCCGCTCGGCCGGGTGATCCGGCACCAACGACGCATCCTCCAGGTGTTCGGGCCGGAACCCGATCACCACCGCCTTGTCGGCGTACGCGGCCAGCCCTGGCCGGGCGGCGATGACCGAAGCGGGCACGCCGAGCAACTGATCGCCCAGCATGATGCGCCACCGCTCCTCGCCGGCACGGCACAGCGTGCCCTCGCACAGGTTCATTGACGGTGAACCGATGAAGGCGGCCACGAACACGTTGTCGGGGCGGGCGTAGAGCTCCTCGGGCGGGGCGACCTGTTGCAGTACGCCGTGCTTGATCACCGCTACCCGATGGCCCATGGTCATCGCCTCGATCTGGTCGTGGGTGACGTAGAAGGTGGTCACCCCCAGATCCTTCTGGATGCCGGCGATGTCGGCGCGCATCTGCACGCGCAGCTTCGCATCCAGGTTGGACAGCGGCTCGTCCATCAGGAACAGCGACGGGCGCCGTACGATGGCGCGCCCCATCGCCACCCGCTGGCGCTGCCCACCGGACAGCAGCCCGGGCTTCTTGCCCAGCTGCTCCATGAGCTCCAGGATCGAGGCGGCGCGTCGTACCTGCCGATCGCGCTCGTCGGGCTTGTGGCCGCGGATCTTGAGCGGGAAGCCGATGTTCTGCCGCACCGTCATCTGCGGGTACAGCGCGTAGTTCTGGAACACCATCGCCACGTCCCGATCCTTCGGCGCCATGTCGTTGATCATCCGCTCGCCCACGTACAGCTCGCCCTCCGAGATGTCCTCCAGCCCGGCGATCATGCGCAGGGCGGTGGACTTGCCGCAGCCGGACGGGCCGACCAGCACCAGGAACTCGCCGTCGGCCAGTGCCAGGCTCAACCCGTCCACGGCACGAAAGCCGTTGTCGTAGCGCTTGCCGATCCGCTCCAGCCTGGCCGTCGCCATGCGTCGTTCTCCGGATGAGGGGTGGGGTGGTCCGAGCGTCGCCCGCTCAGTTCTTGACCGCGCCCGCGGTCAGGCTGCTGATCAGGTAGCGCTGCAGGAACAGGAAGAAGATCATCAGCGGGATGGTGGAGTAGATGGAGGCTGCCATCAGTTCGTTCCACTCGATCCGGTACTGCCCGATCAGCTGACCGATGCCCACCGGCAGCGTCTTCTGCTCCTCCGAGTTGGTCAGGATCAGCGCGAACAGGTACTCGTTCCAGCCGGTGATGAACGCGTACACCGAGGTGGCCACCATGCCGGGCAGCGCCAGCGGCAGGATGACCGTGAAGAAGGTGCGCACCGCCCCGCAGCCGTCGATCGCCGCCGCCTCGTCCAGCTCGGTCGGGATGCTGCGAAAGTAGCCGTACATCATCCAGGTGCAGAACGGGATGGTGAACGAGACGTAGGTGACGATCAGCCCCAGCCGCGAGTCCAGCAGGCCCGCGCTCTTCAGGATCTTGAAGTACGGGATGATCAGCATCACCGAGGGGAACATCTGCGACAGCAGCAGGAAGGCCAGGAACGCGCCGCGCCCGCCGAAGCGAAAGCGCGACAGCCCGTAGCCCGCCAGCGTGGAGAAGGCCAGCGAGATGGCGGTCGCGCAGATCACCACCACCAGGCTGTTCCGGATGTAGGCCCCGAACGGATAGTCCTGGAACACGCTCCGAAACGCCGCAAGCGTGGGCTTCTCCGGCCACAGCAGCAGCGGATCGCGAAACAGCTCGGTCTCGTTCTTCAGCGAGGTGGACAGCATCCACAGCACCGGCACCATCACGATCGCGCAGGCCACCAGCAGCAGCGGGTAGAACAGCGGGTGGGCACCGCCGATCGCCGAGGATGGCTTGCTCATGCCCGGCCGCACCGGTCAGGCCTGTTCATCGGGCACCAGCCATCGGTAGGCGATCGCGAAGGCGATGCAGATGAACAGCACGATGACCGCCATGGCCGAGGCGCGCCCGAAATCGAAGCTCTGGAAGGCGGTGCGGTAGATGTCGATGCTGACCACGTTGGTGGCGTCCACGGGGCCACCCTTGGTCATCAGCCACACGATGGTGAAGTGCTTGAACCACCACACGAACTCCAGGATCACCGCCACGCCCAGGATGGGCGCCAGCCCCGGCAGCGAGACGTAGCGAAACTGCGCGAAGCGCCCCGCCCCGTCGAGGGCCGCCGCCTCGTAGCGATCGCGCGGAATCGACTGCAGGCCCGCCAGGGCGAGCAGCATCACCAGCGGGTAGCCCTTCCACACCGCCGCGCCCACCACCGCGACGAACGCCCAAGTGGGGTCGTCCAGCCAGGCCACCTGCGTGGAGATCAGCCCGATCGTCTCCAGCACGTGGTTCAGCAGGCCGAAGATCGGATCGAATATCCAGCGGAAGATCAGCGCCACGACCACCTCCGGGAACAGCCACGGCAGGATCAGGATCGCCCGGAACAGCACCTGCAGGCGGATCGCCGAGGCGAGCACCACCGCCAGCGTCACGCCCACCAGCAGGTGCCCGCTGACCACCAGGATGGCGTACAGCGCGGTGATGAACAGGCTGCGCAGGAAGCCCGGATCGCTCAGGCTCTGCACGAAGAAGGTGAGCCCGACGAAGTCCCAGCGGTTGAGCAGGTTGGTGCGGAACAGGCTGATGTACATGCCGTAGGCGAGCGGGTACGCCACCAGCAGCAGCATCACCAGCATGGCCGGGGAGACGAACGCGAAGCCTGCCCGCGAGCGGGCCGCCGCGGCGGGCGAGCGCCTGCCGGCCTCGCGTGCCACGGCCTTCTCCTTACCGGTTGTTGTCGATCAGCCGCTCGGTCCGCGCCGCGGCGTCGGTAGCGGCCTCCTCAGCCGACAGCTGACCGATGATCACGGCCTGGTAGTTGTCGCCGGCCACCCCGAACAGGTCCGGGTAGAAGCGCGCGGTGGGCACCTGATAGCCGTACTCGGCCGCCTCGATGAACCCTTCCAGCTCGGGGCGGGCGATCCGCGGATCCGCGAGCGCGTCCAGACGCGTCGGCAACCGGCCGGTGGCCAGGTTCCAGGCCACCTGGTTGTCCTTGTTCAGGATAAAGGCGATGTAGCGTGCGGCCAGCTCCTTGTGCTCGCTGTCGGCCGACACCGCCCAGCCGAACATGCCGAGGTTGATCTGCGGCGTCACGCCCTCGAGCGTGGGCAGCAGGGCACCGGCCAGCTTGCCGGCCATGTCGGGGTTCTGGTCGAGCACCGCGCCGATGGTGTGCGGGCCGGTGATCATCATCGCCGCCTTGTCGCTGGCGATCAGCGACACCGCCTCGCCGTAGCTGGTCTGCAGCGGGCCGGGCGGCACCGAGCCGTCGGCCACCAGATCGCCGTAGAGCTGGAACGCCGCCACCGCGCCGGGGGCGTCGAAGCCTGTGACCCAGCCGTCGCCGTCGGCGCTCAGCTCCTCGGCGCCGTGCGCGCGCAGCACCAGGAAGAACCGGCCGGCACCCGAGCCGTTGTTCGAGCCGACCATGGCGAAGCCCCAGCGATCGGTCTGGCCGTCGCCGTCGATATCGACGGTGAGCTGCTTCGCCACATCGCGAAACTCGTCCCAGTCGGTCGGCGGCTCGATGCCGGCCTCCTCGAACACATCGCGCCGGTACAGCAGGGTGTTGGGGATGGTGAACCACGGGGCGAACTGGTACTCGCCCTCCACCGTGGCCTGCGCGAGCGGTCCGTCGGCGAAGCCTGCCAGGTAGTCGGCCCCGAGCACCGCCTCCATGTCGGCGACGATGCCCAGATCGTGCGCCTGGGCCATGAACTCGGGCGAGTTGATGAACACGTCCGGCATCTCGCCGCTGATGGCCAGGGTGTTGGTCTTGGCGTAGAGCTCGTTGGCCGGCACGCCGATGAACTCGATCGTGACGTCGGGGTTCTCGGCCATGAACGCATCGGCGAACCCCTGCTCGGCCTTGCCTTCCGGACCCTCCACGATGGTGGAGGACAGCACGGTCAGCGTCACCAGTTCCCCCGCTGCGAGGGCGGGCGACGGGGCGAGGGCCGGCACGAGGGCGACGGCACCCAGCGACAGCAGCATCGGCAGGGTCTTGGGCAGTGTCATGCGCATCTTCCTTTGGCTCGACGGGGAGCGGCGCGCGCCACGGACCGGCGGTTCCGGTCCGCTCCACAGCGGCGGTTCGCCAGGTGTGGTCTCGCGTCACGCTTTCATAATGCTCTATTCAGGAAAAATAGTACACGATCCGATCATCGAGGGACCTTGCCGATCGACGCTCGATCGGCGGCCGATCCCGCGCCGGTGGCGTATCGTTCCGGCGGCGACCCCGGAGCGGCGGTGGTGATGACCGGCCTCCTGCCGGGCGTCCGGCCCGGGAAGACGGGTGCGAAGGCGGGTGCGGAGACGGGCAGATGGCGAAGGCTGATGGCGACGAGCGGACTCCGTCGCTGTACGAACTGATGATGGACGACATAGCGCAAGGGGTGCTCGCCGGCGGCGAGCGGCTCAAGGTGGCGCGACTCGCCGAGCGCTACGGCGTCAGCACCAGTCCGGTACGCGAGGTGCTGCGCCAGCTGCAGGGCGAGGGGTTCGTGGAGTTCAGCCCCAACCGGGGCGCGACCGTGCGCGAGGCGGACGCGCAGACGCTGATCGAGCTGTTCGAGCTGCTGCAGCTGCTCGAACCCTACTTCGTCGGCTGGTTCGTCGAGGTGGTGCAGCCGGAGGACCTGGTGGCGCTGGAGGCCATCCAGTCGCGGCTGGAGCGGACGCCGGTGATCCAGCGGGCCGGGTTCGGCCGCGTCGACACCGAGTTCCACGGCTACATGTACGAACGTCACCACAACCGCCGCGCCCTGGAGGTGTGGCGTCGGCAGAAGCGGGCCCTCAACGTGTTCTCGCTGAAGCTGCCGATCGGTGCGGTGCGCGAGAAGGCGATCATGCGCGAGCATCGGGAACTGCTGGACGCGCTCGGCGCGCGCGATGCGGACGCCGCCGCCGAGGTGATCGGCCGCCACGTCGCAGGCTCCGGCGCCCACATGTCGCAGCAGCTGCGCCGGCTGGGCTCGACCGCCAGCTGAACGGCCGCGGGCGCGCCCTCGCCCGCGCGCCCGCCCGCCTGCCCGCCTGCCCGCCTGCCCGCCTGCCAGTCATGGGCTACCAGTTAGTGACCGAACCGTCCGGGCGAACCAGGTGCGGCGGCTCGTAGTCCAGCGGCGTGGAGGCACGCAGAGCCGCCTCGTCCACCTCCACCCCCAGCCCCGGCGCATCGTCGACCACGTACACCGGGCCGCGCATCCGCACCTGGCGCGGGAAGATCGTCTCGTCGTGGAAGCCGAGCGACTCGGTCGGCGCCTGGCGCGTCTCCACCCAGCTCCAGTTCGGCACCGCGGCGCCCAGGTGCACGGTGGCGGCGGTGCACACCGGGCCGAGCGGGTTGTGCGGCATCAGGTCGATGTAGTGCCGCTCGCACCAGCCGGCCACCTTCATCGCCTCGGTGAAGCCGCCGATGTTGCACAGGTCCAGGCGCAGGTACTGGGCCAGCCCGCGCTCGATGTAGGGCGCCGCCGCCCACTTCGACGAGAACTCCTCGCCGATCGCGAACGGCACCTCGGTCAGGGTGCGCAGGGTGGCGTACGCCTCGGGGGTCTCGTGGCGGATCGGTTCCTCGAGAAAGTCGAGCGTGCCGCGCGGCAGGCGCTGGCAGAAGCTCGCCGCCTCCGCCACCGACAGGCGGTGGTGGTAGTCGATGCCCAGCGCCACCCCCGGGCCGATCGCCGCGCGCGTCTCGCGCAGCGCCTCGGCGGTGGCGGCGAGGCTGGCCCGTGGATCGTAGGCGCCCCGCGCGCCGTGCCCGGCCGGCATCACCCGCACGCAGTCCCAGCCGTGCCCGATCAGGGCGCGCACCTGATCCAGCGACTGCGCCGAATCGCACTCCACCGAGGTGGAGGCGAACGAGGGCACCACGTCGCGCTGCCGTCCGCCCAGCAGCTGGTACACCGGCACGCCGAGCGCCTTGCCCACCAGGTCGTGCAGGGCGATGTCGAGGGCCGACTGCGCCGCGGTGAGCACCCGCCCGCCCTCGAAGTACTGGCTGCGGTACACCTCCTGCCAGATGCGACCGATGCGCCGGGCGTCCTGGCCGATCAGGAACGCGCCGATGTGCTCCAGCGCCCCGCTGACCGCCCGTTCCCGCCCGGACAGGCCCGACTCGCCCCAGCCGACCAGGCCCCCCTCGGTGGTCAGCTTGACCAGCAGCTGGTTGCGCCCGCCCACCGCGGCGGTGATCGGTTCGATCGCGGCGATGCGCAGCTCGGGGTTGGGCATGGGGGGTCGGCTCCGGTCGGTGAGGGGGCGGCACCGGCACCGCTCCGTCGACGCCTTTCCAGATAGTGCACGATATGAGGAACATGGTGTACTGTTTGGCCTCGATCGTCCATCGCACTCATCGGAGACCTCCCGTCCATGCGCTCCCCATCCACGCGTTGCATCGCCGGCACGGCCGCCCTGGCCCTGTGCGCCACCACCGGCATCGCCCGGGCGGTGACGCTCGAGGTCACCGCCTGGAAGGGCAACGATGCCGAACCCGCCGCCCTGCCCGAGCTGATCGAGCGCTTCGAGGCGGCTCACCCGGACATCGCCATCGACTTCTCCTACATCAGCCGCACCGACACCGACATCGTGCTGCCGCCGCGCCTGCAGGCCGGCAACGCGCCGGACGTGATGATGACCGACATGCCGCTGGTCAAGGTCTGGGGCGAGGCCGGGCTGCTCGCCCCGCTGGAGACCGGCGACTGGTACGAGCGGCTGGACCCGGCCGTGAAACAGGCCGTGACCATCGACGACCAGGTGCACGTCATGCCGCTGGAGATCATCGGCATGGGCAACTTCGTGAACATGGGCCTGCTGCGCGCGGCCGGCATCGACGCCCCGCCCACCACCATCGATGAGCTGAAGACGGCCTGCACCGCGCTGGCCGACAACGGCGTGAAGCCGATGATCTTCGCCGGCGGGTTCTCCGCGCCTCTGTTCGCGATCGCCAACGGGCTGGAGCACGATCCGGCCGCGGCCCCCGCGCTGGGCACCGAGGAGGTGGCGTTCGAGGACAACCAGGCCTTCATCGACACCCTGGCGCTGTTTCCGCAGCTGGTCGAGGCCGGCTGTTTCGACCCGGAAGTGCAAGCCGGGGTCGATCCCTGGTCCACCGGCCTGGCCGAGTTCAAGGCCGGCAACTTCGCGATGATGCCGCAGGGGGCCTGGAACATCCGCGACTTCTCCTCGGTGGACGGGCTGGACTTCGTGTTCGCGCCGATCCCCTCGGCCCGGGACACCGGCGTGGCGCTCGACCTGTTCGGCGTCGGCTGGAGCATCAGCTCGCAGAGCGAGCACCCGGAGGCGGCGAAGGCCTTCGTGGACTTCTTCACCGACGAGACCCACCTGCAGGCGCTGCTGGAGGCGGAATCGGCCTACAGCCCGTTCGTCGACGGTGCCAGCGGCATGGCGGCCCTGGCCGCCCCCTACGACGAGGCGCGCGCCGCCGGTGGCACGATCCTGTTCCCGTTCGGCGTGCTGCACTGGCCTAAGCCGCTGGAGGCGGAGATCTTCGACAGCATGACCGGCTACCTGCTGGACCTGGATCAGGACCCGAGCGAGGTGCTGTCGCGCTGGGACGAGATCGTCGAAGACCAGTACTGATCGCCCGAACGCCCGATATCGTCGGGCCGGCATACGAGATCGACACAACGGACCGGCACAGCGGGGCACGGCGATGGGCAACTACCGGATCTTCCTGTTCACGGTGCCGGCACTGCTGGTGCTGGGCACCTTCTTCCTCTACCCGATCGGCCTGTCGCTGCAGCTGAGCTTCACCGACTTCACCGGGGTGGGCATTCCGGAGTACGTCGGCTGGAAGAACTACGAGCGCATCTTCACCCGCTCGCGCTACCTGGACGCGCTCGGGGTGACGCTAGCGTTCACGCTGGTGGTGGTCACGGTGCAGACCGCGACCGGGCTGTTCTTCGCCGCCCTGCTGCACCGCCTGCCGGCGGTGCGCGACCTGTGCCGCGCCGCGCTGTTCATGCCGGCGATGATGTCGTTCGTCATCGTCGGCTACGTCTGGCAGTTCATCTACTCCCCGTTCGAGGGCGGGCTGAACTCGCTGCTGGCAGCACTGGGGCTGGCCTCCTGGCAGCACAGCTGGATCGGTGACCCGGACACCGCGCTGTTCGCGCTGGCGTTCGCGCACATCTGGATGTTCACCGGCTACACCACGGCGATCTTCCTGGCAGGCTACGCCGCCATTCCGCAGGAGTACGACGAGGCCGCGCGGCTGGAGGGCACCAGCGGCTGGCAGCGCTTTCGCCACATCGAGGTGCCGTTGCTGGCGCCGAGCTTCACCATCAACATCGTGCTGTCCACCATCGGCACGCTCAAGACCTTCGAGCTGCCGTTCATCATGACGCGCGGCGGGCCGGACGGTGCCACGCGCACGCTGAGCCTGCACATCATCGATTCGCTGTTCGGGGACTACCGCTTCGGCTTCGCCAGCGCCCTGTCGATGGTGATGCTGATCCTGGTGGTGGTCGTGGCGCTGGTGCAGAACCGGGTGCTGCGCGCCCGCGAGGAGCGGGCCCGGTGAGCGCCGGTGTCGGCCGGCGCGGTCGCGTCGTGCGCCTGCTGCTGTCGGCGCTCGCGCTCGTGCTGGTAGGGCTGATCCTGCTGCCGGTGGCCTACATGGTCATGATGTCGTTCAAGACCGGCACCGAAATCGTGCAGGACCCGCTCGGGCTGCCGGGCGGCTTCTATCTTGGCAACTACGCCAACGCGCTGTCGAAGATGGGCTACGCGAGGAGCGTGCTCAACTCCATCGGCATCACACTGTCGGTGGCGGTGCTGGTCGCCTTCATCGGCGCGCTGGCCGCCTACCCGCTCGCGCGCCGCACCAACCGGCTGTCGCGCACCCTGCTGATGCTGGTCGCGCTGGGGCTGGCCACGCCGAACTTCGTCACCATCACGCCGATCTACGTGATCTTTCGCGACCTCGGCCTGCTGGACACCTACCTGGGCCTGGTGCTCGCCTTCACCGCCCTGAACCTGCCGCTGGCGGTGTTCTTCTACACAGGCTTCATCGGCAACATCCCGATCGAGCTGGACGAGGCGGCCAGGCTGGACAACTGCTCGCACTTCCAGGTGTTCTTCCACGTGATCCGGCCCCTGCTGGGCCCAGCCACCGCCACCCTGTCGCTGTTCGTCATGCTGATGGTCTGGAACGACTTCACCTACCCGCTGCTGCTGCTCACCGACGAGGACAAGTTCACGGTCATGATCAGCGTCTACCGCTTCGTGGGCAACCACAACCTCTCGCCCGAGGACCTGTTTCCGGCCGCGGTGCTCGGCTCCCTGCCGTTGCTGGTGCTGTTCCTGATCTTCCAGCGGCGCATCGTGTCGGGCGTCACCGCAGGGGCGGTCAAGTGAGCGTCGCGCCGCTCGCCGGGCGGGTGGTACTGGTCACCGGCGGCGGCGCCGGCATCGGTCGCGGCGTGGTCGAGGCCTGCCGCGCCGCCGGGGCGCACGTGCACGTCGGCACCCTGGAACGCGATGCCGCGTTCGACGATCCCGAGGTGAGCTGCGCGTGGCTGGACGTGGCCGACCCAGCCGGCATCGAGCGCTGGGTCGGCCTCGCCCGCGAGCGCTACGGTCGCATCGATGGACTGGTGGCGAACGCCGGCATCACCGTTCAGGGCGCGTTCCTGGATACCGTGCCGGACGATCTGGATCGTCTCTGGCGGATCAACCAGCGCGGTGTCTACCTGTGCGCGCAGGCGGTCGCGGGACGCATGGTCGCCGACGAACGGCCCGGTTCGATCGTTGCGATCGGCTCGAACCATGCGCGCGCCTCGGATGCCGGCTACGAGATGTACGCCGCCACCAAGGCGGCGGTGGTGGCGATGTGCCGGGCGATGGCGTGGAGCCTGGGACCGCACGGCATCCGCGTGAATTCCCTGAGCCCCGGGCTGACCGCCACCGAGGCGGTCGAGCGGGCCGCCGCCGATCCGGCCGACCGCGCACGGTTCGAACGCTGGCACGCCACCGGACGGTACAACACGGTTCGCGAGGTCGGCGACTGCGCCGCCTTCCTGCTCTCGGACGCGTCCGCATCGATGAGCGGCGCGGACCTGCTGGCCGACCAGGGCATGAGCGCCCGGCTGGTGGAGTTCCCGTGAGCGCCATGACCGTTCGCCTGCTGCACGCCGCTCGCGACGCCCTGGGCGAGGGTCCGCACTGGTGCGAGCGCGAGCGCTGCCTGCTGCGGGTCGACATCCCGGCCGGCGCGGTGCACCGCCTGGGTGCGGACGGCGTACCGGGTGCATCGATCCGGGTGGGCGAACCGATCGGCTGCGTGGTGCCGCGCCGCTCCGGCGGCTGGCTGATCGCGACCGCCTCGGGCATCCATGAGCTGGACGCATCCGGCGCCACGACGCTGCTCGCGAACCCCGAGGCCGACCGTCCCGGCAACCGCTTCAACGACGGCAAGTGCGATGCGCTCGGCCGGTTCTGGGTGGGCTCGCTGGCGATGGACGGTGCGCCCGGTGCCGGGGCGCTGTGGCGCATCGGCACCGATGGCACCCCCACCCGGATGATCGACGCGGTGGACGTGGCGAACGGGCTGGGCTGGAGCCCGGACGGGACATGGCTGTATTTCACCGACAGCGGCAAGGGGACGATCCATCGCTACGCGTTCGATCCGGCATCGGGCTCGCTCGGCGAACGGACCCTGTTCGCGCAGCTGCGCGACGGCGGCGTGCCGGACGGGCTGACAGTCGATGCGGACGGGTTCGTCTGGAGCGCGATCTGGGACGGGGCGCGCCTGCTGCGCTTCGATCCGGACGGGAGGCTCGAACGCACCGTCGAGCTGCCGGTGCCGCGCCCGACCAGCTGCGCGTTCGGCGGCGAGCACGGTCGCACCCTCTACATCACCAGCGCCCGCGTCGGGCTGGACGTCGACACGCTGGAACGTGCGCCCGATTCCGGCGGCGTGTTCACGCTCGACGCCCCCGTCGGTGGCCTGCCGGGCACCTCGTTCGGCGCCCGCCACGCCTGCCGGGCCCGAGACGTACCCGACGGCACCGTCACCCCCTGAACCTCCGTCACCGGCGTCGGCGCGTGCCCCGCCGGATCGAACGTCAGCCGTTCCGGACCGGGTTCAGCGTGACGTCGACGTTGCCGCCGCTGATCGCCTGCTGCACGTCGCTTCCGGGGGTCTGGCAGGGGGTTTTACGGGTGGGCACGGCCGGGATGGTCACCCGGTCGCCAGGTCGTGACTACCGGTTCACATGTTCGGTCCGGAAATGAGCGTCTGGTCCGTTCGCCGTGGCTGCGGGCCACGTCGGTCAAGGTAAGGTGAGATCCATCGTCGGCACCCTCCCTCCCGGAAGGTCGTCTCGACGACAGTGCCGCACCCGCCTGAAAGGTTCAGTTGCCGGGTCCTTCTCGAACCGAGACACTGCCGAGATGGTGGAGGCGCCTGGTCCGAAGCCCCGGGTGTGGCGAATCTGGAGCGCCATCGTGATTCTCGACGCGATCGCATGCGGGTGCATGCTGGTGTTCCTGTCCTGGATCTTCGTGGAATCGGGAACCGGGTTGGCCGGGAAGGAAGGGCAGGTCATCGCTTCGATCCGCCAATCCTGTCAAGATCCCGTCTTGATGGCCGGCTTGCTCGGCTTCATCAAGTTGAGCATCTGCCCGCAGTACTAGGTGTTGCTGTTCGGTCTTCGCCGAGGTCGTTACAGGCTGCACGGGCGTGGAGGCGTACACGTCACCGCCACGATGTTACGTAGCTTCATTATCGGGTACGCGTTCGCGTTTCCGATATTTCTTGCGGGGTCATTCCAGGATGCCGACACGTTGCTGGAGGCTCTCGGAGGGGTCGCGCGATTCTGGATCGACTGGGACTACAACCTCGGTCTGGCAAAGCCCAGTGCTCTCTTGTCGGCGTTCGTCACCGGGCCGGTCATCGCCGTGCTGTTCGCCGGATCTGCCCGGGTTCGGCGATGCCCGGCAGACGAGGAAGAGTAGCCGACCCGCATCGTGTGGATCGCATGGACTCAGCTCCCCCGCCGGCCATGGCCGCTCGTCGGAACCGCCCGTGGATTGATCATTCGCCCTTCACGGGAGCGGACCCCGAACAAGGTAACGCGGCCACCGGGTGGACAATGCGGCCTCGATTGTGAAGTAGCTTTTCAAAACAGGTTGAGACGTTCCGCGGACGGCGCGGAAGGGTTCATGGAGATCTCGGTCGTGTACTCCCGAAGGAATCGTAGTGGCACGTCGACAGCGGTACGCCACTATTCGGAGGCTACAGTGTCATCGTGATAGCACTATAGAAGCTCTTTCTGCCGATCGTGCCGCGGCCCTGTCGGGGGCCCGTCAGATCGGCAAGACCACGCTGATGCGTCAGGTGATTCAGGCGATGCTTGCGGAGGGCGTGCCGCCGGCGAACATCCTCTACGCAACGTTCGATCACCCGATTCTCAAGCTCGCCGGCATCGAGCCCGTGCTGGCCGCCTGGCGCGAACACGAACCGGCAGCGCCCGGGCCGGAGTACCTGTTCCTGGACGAGGCGCGGTTCCTTCCGGACTGGGCACCTGGGTGAAACTTGCGGTCGATTTTCGAAAGTCGCGCCGGATCATCTTAACGGGCTCCGCCATGACGCTTGCCCGCGACCGGCCCGAGTCCGGCGTCGGACGCTGGCACACGATACGGATGACCACGCTCTCGTTCTACCTCTACCTGTGCCGCCACGACGGTGGGCTGCTCGACTACCAGGCGCTGTGCAGCAACCTGCAGATCTCGCGCCGCACCGCCGAGCGCTACATCGACCTGCTCGAGGCCAGTCACCTGATCTACCGCCTGGGCCCCCGTTCGGCTACGGCAAGAAGGTCCTGCGCGGACGCTTCAAGATCTACCTGACCGATCCGGCCATGGCACCGGCGGTCATGATGCGCGGCAAGCCCATGCTCCAGGATCCCGCCGCCCTGGGTGTGGCGACCGAGACGGCGGTGCTGAAGCACCTGTTCGCACGCTACTACCGGGCGAGCGTCTCGTTCAGCTACTGGCAGGACAAGCAGCGGCGGGAGGTGGATCTGGTGGCCGACACCGGCCGCGAACTCGTGCCGTTCGAGGTGAAGTACCGCAGCACGCACACGGGCGTGGGCGATCTGAAGGGACTGCTCGAGCTGTGCAGGAGCCGATCGCTGGAACGCGGGTACGTCGTGACGCGCGCACTCGATGATCCGGAAGTTCCGAGCACAAACCCCTTCCTTCAGGGAGGGGATACGCGAGGCGTCAGCGCGGCCGTCGCATATACTGCAAGACGCAGCACGGTATCGAATCCTGGGGAGGTCTTCGACGCCACGCCACTTGCCACGAGAAGGAGCCCGTGACCGCCATCGATCCTGTTGCGAAGCACGTCCGAACGCTGAGGTTCCGCGTCCGGGACAAGCATGCCGTCGAACTGTCCCGGCAGGCACGCGCGGTGAACTTTTGTCTGGAATTACCTCAACGAGCTGTCGTCGC
>Ga0115031_1002338_pt1 | contig 14139 bp, 15 predicted proteins | sample Maine_Asex4_meta_FD_87301 | JGI IMG/M metagenome (GOLD analysis project Ga0115031, IMG submission 87301) | Marine algal microbial communities from Maine, USA - Maine_Asex4_metaG | ecosystem: Host-associated > Algae > Red algae > Unclassified | place: Maine, USA | collected 2015-01-05 | reverse complement strand
CGCAAAATGATATTGCATTAGATATATACCCTCTCCCCGCTAGGAAGTTCATTAATATCAACACAACGGATGTTATAAAAACCATTAGAATTAGAACTATAGATGGCAGCACCATGGGATTATATGAAAACATTAATGCCATGGAGTATCAGATCACAGATCTCTCTCCAGGTGTTATGATTTTAGAAGTTTTATTTAAAAATGGAAAGGTCACCAATAGAAAGATTATAGTTCATTGATATTAACTGAGTCTAATAGAGGTACCCCATATGTCACTTAAAAATAGGTAATGGTTCATGCAAAGAACCCGCGCCTACAACAAGATGCCTTATGCGATATATTCTGATGTCTCAGAATATTCGACTACTTACTCATTCCAGGAAGATATAGAAGATATCTATTATGTATTAATAATTGTCGATAATGAAGATGAACTTGAAAATGTCATTTCAATCGCTCTGCAGGAAAAGAATGGAGCTAGAATCGGATTTAGGGTTATTGAATTTTTGTATTGGAGTGAGGCTTTGCAAATTAGATTTGGTTTTGATTTAAATCAAATAAAAGGACTTGCTTAAAAATATTGCATGGATCAACATGACCTGCATTACGAAGGTCTTCATTTGCTCCTGGATGGAAATAGTCTTGATCAACGAAGTTCTGCACTAACTCAATGCATTAGAAAATCGGAAGAACTAAAGGCCCTAGGATTAACTACGAAGTATATCGATATAGGAGGTGGATTGCTGATGAATTACCTAAAAAGCCGTTACGAGTAGAAGGCTTTTCAAAAAGGATTGAAAAGTGCCGTTCTAGAAAAAACTTCGCCAATAACGTATAAAATGATCGGTTAGCAATAATTAGCCACAAGAATAAACTTATAGGAAAGGCCAATGTGTATCCATACTATAATGAACTTATTAAAGGTAATGCTCTAAAATACAATCTAAATGCTGAGAGTAAAATTAACGTATCGATAGCTGATAAGCTTTTGAAAAAAGGTATTGAATTAGGAATAGAACCAGGTAGGTCGTTAATGGATCAATTGGGAGTTACAGTAGGCAGAGTTGCAAACGTAAAAACGGATGCCAGAAATGAATACTTAGTGGGACTAGAAATGAATATGTCACAGTTAGCTAGTGGAAGCAGAGACTTTTTAGTTGACCCCATGCATATAAAGCGTTCCTTAGAACAAGATGAAAAAGCATATGGATATCTTACAGGAGCCTACTGCTTAGAAAGGGACATCATACTAAAAATTAAAACAGTACCATTTAAAGGTGATCTATTCTTGTTCATTAATACAGCTGGATATATGATGCATTTTTTGAGTCTATGGCTCATGAATTTGAATTAGCTAAGAATATATTCATTGACCCAGCATCAATTAACGATGATGACCTATATCACGTGGTTAAAATCGAGCGCTTATACTATTATATTTATTTACTGAGACAGCCTAAATCCCTATCTTCAAAGAACAGCGTATGACTTAGCAAATTTCCATACCTTATCGTTTATCTAACATTGACGCAACGAGTCTTTAAATTCGCTAGTGCTTTTAAAGGTGGTTATCTTCAACCGTCTGACAGGTATTGAAACTTCAAATTGCTCGCGATTAAAAATCCAAGGCCGGACATTTAAATTCCCTTGTTCATCTTCACTTACAAAATAAGTTTTTCCATCAATTGATTTATTGATTTCTATTTCTCTACCTGCAAATGGAATCTGGTTTTGGCTAAGAATAAGCGATAATCTATCGCAAAATAATAACACTTGATATCCTCTCTCAAAATCACTTTTAGAAATAGAGTGAAGTATAATTAAATCTTCCTGCAACGCTTTTCGCTCCGACAGAAGAATAGACATCATTTTACTTGATTAAGCAAGATCGGTATACATAAAAACAAGATGCATGGAAACTAGCACTTCAATAAATGGGGATCTTCGGTGAGCTTCTGACATGATATTCTTGCATCGATCGATTACAGCTACTATCAGTTGACTATTTTCTGTAAAATTTTTTCACATGCGATTCTCTGAAATATGATCGCCATCTTCAATGCTTGGTTGCATATCAACATAAGAAGTAATAGCTATGATAATTTCAAAATTTTTGTGACCGAAAAATTGATCAGCTATATAATTGGCAATTTTGCCTACAAGTAATCCATGAGTTGAATGATAAATTACTTCAAAACCATTTACATCAGAATTAACAATCATATTAAAATTAGTTATCTATTTCAATTAAGGAATGGCGATTAAATAAATGCAGATTCTAGGCGAACTTTTTTTTGCCAATCAAGGACGTAAAATGGGCGTAATGCCTAGAATAATAACCATTTTATGGACGCAGAGTGGCGGAAAAAAAAGGAAGTATAGAATCGTCATTTATTTTGATAACATTCCTAAGGGATACGATTATATGCTATTTGAATCGCTAGCTTCCTTTAAGTCTTCTATTCCTATAAGAATGCTATCGTCTACATCTTCAAGCCCCTCTCCATGTAAAACCGCAACATCTCCTGTTGTTTCAAAAACAACCGCTTTAACATTAGATAGCTTAAGTGCATTGGCCTCTCTGAGTTTTGCCATAAGGTCTTCCATCGAAACCCCTGAACGATCAAGATTTTCACGTAAGATAATTCCATTTCTCATAAGTAAAATGGGCTTATTGCTTGCTAATTGATGAAAAGCAGGAAAGTTTTTCATCAATCTTCCATAAACAATCTGCAGGAATACAATAGTCCCGAGAGCGAATGCTCCGTTAAGTAAAGATGTCTTAGAACTTAAAATTGTTGTGGCCAAGATAGAACCAATTGCAATTGTGCTTGCGAAATCTATGGGCGACATTTTCGCAAATGTTCTTAGGCCCGCAAATCTTGTGATCACAAGAATGACTATAAAGGTTATTACACTATTCAAAATGATCGATAAATTTTCAGATAATACTTCGCGGATGACTTCCATGAAATTAATTTTTAATTTATAGTTATTTACCTAACTACAAAACGAAAACAATGTTCGTATTCTCGATACTTCTTCCAGTTAAAAATTTTCCATAATAAACCGAACATTTGTCGCTCTTATTTAGTAATAGATGTGTACGATGTTGTACAGTAATATAAATTTATAATTATGAGTTCATTCAATGACATGTTAAAAGGTAACTGGAATGTGATTAAGGGTTCTCTAAAACAAAAGTATGCAGAATTAACCGACGACGACCTAGTCTACGAAGAAGGTAAAGAGGATGAGTTGTTAGGTAGACTTCAGAAAAAAGTTGGAGACACTAAAGAGAATTTAAAGTCGTTTATTAACAGCATAAGTTAATATAGCATTTCAAGATCAAACAGCAATCTAAACCATGTTTAGGTTGCTGTTTTTATACATAGCTACATTAAGGGGATAACCATGATGCTTAAGGATTGTAAAGTCAATTAGTAGCAATGTTAATGATTTTCGATAGTGAGAATAGTTAAGAATACAAAAGCTTTAACATTTTAAGCCTCATCTCGTTTTTCAAATCTTCATTCAAACCAGCAGGAAGACCATCAACATGATTCAAATATTCAGCGTCAAAAACACCTGATCGTGCACCTAATCTTTTATCAACTTCTTGCAAGATGAGAATATCGGAATTAACCTGATCACATACTTGCAATATCCGTTTCGGATTGCGCTTCCAATCCAATTCAACGGTTTTTCTAATATTATATGAGGCTACTGTAAACTTTGTATCTAATTTATACGATTAATTTACTCAATGAATATTTTTTAAAATGTGTTGCTTAGTCATACTTAATAAAATAGTACCAATATCTATATAAGTAAGTTTTAACCAATTCACTTAGTGAGGGTTAATATAAACATAGAAAAAAGTTAAAGAATAGGCTCTAGCGCTACACTGGTCAACAAAAATAGTGATGGTAAAGTTATGCTCATGGCAGCGGCTGTATTTTGGCTTTCGCCAAAATAGTAAGATCTTAAAACCGTAGGCTACATATTTACACTAATTAGATATTCCCTATGTGTTTTTTTAATTCAGTTTCTTCAATTTATGATTGCGTGGAAATAATAAATATCGCCTAGTAAAACCAAATAAAAAATTAAAGTATTTTGTGCGAAGGATAGCAATCTCATACTGCGCAGAAATATCTAATTTTCATAAGATTGCTCACAGGGTGTATGACGGAAAAAGTTAGGGATCAGCATTCATTATCATTATCATTAACTGTGACTGATTTTTAGTTTTTGCGCTTACGCAAATGTTTAAAATCTATATTGCCATAGGCAGATTTCTGGTCAGATTTCTGTTTTATATTAGTCGACTCTATTGTTGGTGAATCATCTTCTCAGGATTGGATTGGGTCGTTGGAAGAAATGGAATTTACATTGGTCCTGACCTTGAGTATATTGATACTTATATAAAAGAAGGAGGAATTAAAAACTGTGCGGGTGATGGGTAATGTGGTTATACGAGCAGAGAGGAATTAGGCTATGCGTATACGCAGATGCTAACTCTAGACAAACACAATGGACAGACTTATAATTTAATGGGCGATTCAAATACACAGACGACCTTGGCCGAACTTATCAATAAAGTATTCGGTACAAATCTAGTTTATACTTCGGTTTCAGTAGAAGATTATGAAAAGGATAGAAAGGCGGCTTTGGGTGAATTTTTTGGAAAAGTTATTTCGGGCATATATAGTGGAATTAAACTAGGAGTAAATGATGTACCTTCTGATTATGAAAAAGCAGCTGGAAGACCTCATAAATCTACTTTAGAAATGATGAAAGCATTTAAAGAAATATAAAGTACAGCTAATACAACCTATGCGCAAAACCTTACAAGGTTCTCTGCGTAGGTGTATTTCAAAAATTTTGAGAATGAATTAAAATCTAAAGTCATTTTCAAAACATTAATCTAAGAGGATAAAGCAAAGGAAAAATTTGCGTCAGCGTATTCATTGAGCGAAAGAAAATACTTCGCTGACCATCGGAAGAATCTCCTCCAAATATTATATCCAAGGAAAACTGCAAGCAACAGATATTTAATTGTGTATTTATACAATGGGCCTGCGATTGAGCGAATGGTTGAATGTGAGTTTTGAAAATATAGATATAGATCGATTTCAAATATTAATTCCGAATTGCAACCAGTTTAAAAAAGGATAGCCGACCTATAAATTGAGACCAAAGCAGTTAATTTTTGCTCGACAAATTAATTTTTATTCCTAAGCAATCGGTATATTTATGATTATCAATATCAGAAAAATAGGCATTGATTATCAACGACTTAAAGATCATATTTAGGATTTAAAAAATAAATCAAAACCAATATGCAAAAATCGATTTTACTTCTTATTACATCACTAATTCTATTTGGCTGTAAACAGAGCCAAATTCAAAAGGAAAATCAAAGTTCAATAGAAACAGTTGAACCCAAAGGAGTTGATAATATGGCTTATAAGTGGGGATATATGGCATTGACCGCCCAAGCCAATGATACTGAAAAATTCAAACCAAGGCCGACGGTCACTTCTCGATATTTGGGTTTAATATTTGTCTCTGTGTTTGATGCTTGGTCGATGTATGACGAAAAAGCCTTTCCTGTATATCTTGAAGGCGTTAATAGAAGACCATCAAAAGAGCATACCTTAAAAAATAAAGAGATTGCCATTAGTTATGCCGCTTTTGGAACATTGAATGAATATTATTATTCTGATAAACCATTGTTTGCAAAATTTATGACAGACTTGGGCTTAGACCCAATGAACAAATCCCTTGACCCTTCTACACCAGAAGGTATTGGAAATTTAGCAGCAAAAGCAGTTATTGAAGCTCGAAAAGGCGACGGGTCAAATCAATACGGTGAAGAGCCCGGTTCTGATGGCCAACCTTATTTTAATTATGTTGGCTATGAGCCTGTTAATACCCCTGATGAAAATGTTGATCCTAACCGCTGGCAACCTAAATATTTTTCAGACGGAAAAGGTGGAAAATACGCTCCTGGATGCTTAACCCCATTCTGGGACAAAGTCAAACCTATTGCTTTAAAGTCGGGAGACCAATTTCGCCCCGGACCTCCACCGATGATAGGTTCCGAACAACTGGAAAAAGAAGTTCAAGAAGTAATAGACTTACAAGTTAATCTGACAGATTATCAAATAGCCTTAGTAGAATTTATGCGAGATGGTCCGCAATCCGTACAGCAAGCTGGTCATTGGTTAAAATTTGCCCAAGATGTTTCTCGAAGAGATAACCATACCCTCGACGAAGATGTAAAAATGTATTTCCTAAATCAGGTAGTTGCAATGGATGCCTTCATTGCTTCTTGGGATTCAAAAATGTTCTATGATTATGCGAGACCCTATGCACTCGTTCATCAATATTATGAAGATCAAAAAATAAAAGCTTGGGGAGGGGAAGGAAAAGGAATGATAGATATGAACGGAAATGAATGGAGACCATATTCACCGGAAATATTCTTATGTCCTCCATTTCCAAGTTATACTTCAGGTCATAGCACCATTAGTGGAGGTTGTGCGGAAGCTTTAAAAATGTGGACAGGAAGTGAGGAATTTGGATCGGAAGCAACAATGGTTGCTGGAGCACTTACAGAGCCTGATAATTTAGGAGATACGATTACTTTAAAATTTCCAACCTTTACAGAAACGGCAGAAATGGCGGGTATTTCAAGAGTATTAGGTGGTTATCACATTCAGGCGGATAATATTGCTGGATTAGAATTGGGAAGAAATGTAGCAAAAGAAACTTGGAAATTTTACAAAAAGCATTTGGGTGAAGAATAACGTCACGCCATATTAAGTAAGATCGCATATCCTCCTTTGTCGGAAACGACTACTTTAAATTGAATTTCAACTTTAAGCATTGACAATGAAGTTGCAGAATTGCTAATTCTTCTCAACGCCACAAATAGCCTTGAAAATTCTTCCCATAATAAGTTGATCAATGAAGTTAATGGGCAACAGGTTTTGAGGGAAAACTTAAGAGTACATTATCTAGTTAAGCGTCTAATGTTTCCCAACTTTCGCACTTTTCAATAGTCTTTTGTCAATGAATGACTTTATGAGATATTTTAAATAAATATACGTATGTTATATTCTTGACATATTGGTATCATTGCAATAATTATCTTTACAGAAGAGCCTTATTGGTCCTTGTGATATCAAAAGTTCTATGCCCAAAGTTCTTAAGAAATTATTAAATTTTATTTTCTATCTGGTTGTCATTTTGATATTCATCGCACTGATTGTCGTATTGAGTTTTTCCATCTATTTTCATTCAAGTCAAACAAAAATTCTTGCGGGTTATCCTGGTATGGGTGACCTGCGGATCGAGTTTGATCGGATGTCTACGGATATCTCTGATACATATCCCTATGGTATTTTAGGATTAGAGAATTTTAAGGTCATAGATGCCTCAGATCCTGAAGACGAAAAATTTATGGTTGCTGTCAAAGATCTTACAGTAGATTTTAAAAATTCTACATGGAAAGACAAGCGCTTATTGATTAGAGAAATTAAATTAAATTCCGGTGAAATTTATATTCATCAAGATTCAATGGGTCATTATAATTTTAATGAAATTTTTAATCCTGAGTCATCTTCAAATAGTTCAGATGGTAAGAGTTGGTCACTTGATACCGATTCTTTGCAAGTAGATGTAAAAGAGATGTTGCTAACTTATCTGGCAGATGATAAATATAAATCAATCATCACATCAATAAATAGTGGCGTAGCTAATATTTTTAAAAGTGTAGATGATGGTAGACGAATCAATTCCTTATTGGATTTAAAGGTAATTGACTTTACACTCAAGCAAGAGAATGGCTCATTTTTAAAAAATGCAAATGTCAAAGGTCCAATTGATTTTCAGATTGACCGTGATGGGGTACATGTCTATGAAACTATGCTAGCGGTCAATAACCAAAAGATATTGGCTTCCGCAGAGTTTTACAAGGATAAGGAAAAGAACTCCTATCTGCATCTTATAAATACGGAAGTAGACTTTGAAGAAATCAAGGTATTGTTGTCGCCTAAAATACAGAAGACCTTAGATCCATTTAAGGCTGTAGGCGTATTTTCGGCAGATGCAAGGCTTACGATTATGCCACCTCACCCACTAAGAGTTGATATTGATTATGTGTTTCCTGGAAATGATATAGTAATACGAGATCAAGTTTTCTATAGAACAAAAGCCTCTGGTCATTTTGTAAATGATAAAGTTTATGATAAGTCATTTAATAAAGTTATCACTGATAAAGCTCATGTTAGATTTGATATAAGCTCTGCAGAGACCGTCGCCAACGGAGCTGAAATCCGCTTGAACAATGCCGTTATCCGAGCAGAAAAAGACTACCCTGCGACGATTACATCAGATGCTCAAATTAACGGGCCATCAGCGTTAATAAGCGATCAATTAGAAAATGACATGTTTATATTTGATGGTGGAAATTTCAATATTGATGCTGCGCTAAAGGGACGAATAGATAATTTGCAAAACATCATTGAAGAAAGTGATCTTACTTTGACTATAAATAAGTGCATAGTTCAGTATTTACCTTCCGATGTGGTCCTCCCCATACAAACTTTGCAACTTGATAAGAATTCTGGTGATGCTGAATTTAATCTTACAGGATTAACAGCTGATCAAGAATATGGGATTGCTCTTGATGGAGCAATTACAAATCTGATGGGTGTCATAAATGGTGAGAAAAATAATCAGTCTGTAACCAATGCCAATTTAAAAGCTAAAAGATTAAGTTGGGAGGATTTTGTTGACATACTCGGAGAAGGATTTTTTGATAGCTCGGATAAAACTCCTTTTGAAAAACGTCGAGATATGAAAAAGACCCTCAGGGGATTTCAAGATCATTTTCAACCCAGTATTACTTTTGAAATTGACACGTCAGGATATTATGATTATATCTCCATGGAGGGTATTGTTGCGCGAATGCATTTTCCTGAAAGAAATGTTTTAGCCATAGATTCAGGAGCATTAAGTTTAGAAGATGGAAATTTTGATTTTAGTTGTAGTTATGATATTTCATCTGATAATGTAACGCCTTTTGAAATTTATTGCAATGCAGTTAATATCAATTTATCTGAGTTGTTGCCATCCCTCGATTTCTTTGGAGTTGATGCCTTGCGTAATCTTGATAATTTACCTAAAGATTTTGATATTAAAATGCATCTCAATGGTGTAATCAATGACTCTACAGGTATCGTGCAAAAAAGCTTAAAGGGTGATATTGTTTTTAATAGTACTGTGCGGAGAATAGAATATGCACACATTAATTTTGATCGAAATGATCGTATTGATTCTTTGGGAAATAAGACAATATCAGACTTAGTCACTACCCTAGAAATAAGAGGTAATCCACTTGTATTCAATACTTATCTTAATAATGATCAATTCTTTTTTAATGAAGGAGATTTTGAACTTAAAGCTAATTATACTGGATCAACATTTTCTTTAGATGATATCATATCTGATGGAGAATTTACATTAAAAATAGATAGTAGTTTCGTGTTTTATGAACCACTGTCAGTTACCTTTCCACTGACAAACATTGATCTTTTTGTTGAGAATAATAATGCCAAATACAGCATTCTATTACACTCTGACACCCTTAATCAAGAGATCAAATTTGACGGAAGTCTTCAGAATATTTCTCAGATAATTATGGAGAATACTGGTCAGCCGGTTAGTACTATAAGTAACATTTACTCACCTAGGATTACTTGGAAAAATTTTGTTAATATCTTTAATATTGGTCCAAGTGAAACTTTTTTTCCTGTAGATACTGTTGACGCCTCACCAAAATCATTTACAGCTAGCTTTTGTGATATATTGTACAGGTTTTCTCCGGAAATAAATTTGCGTTTTGATACTCTAGAATATTCCAATGAGTTGTGTGTGCATGATTTTTCAACTCAACTAATGCTTCTAGATTCCGTTTTTTATATTTCAGATACCCAACTGGATTATAGGAATAGCGAAATTTTATTGAATTCAGTCATGCATTTATCTGATGACATAGACAGTATTGATGTGAAATTCAATGCAAAGAATATTGATATTGTAAACTTACGGAGTGACCTAGTGGAATTGACCAAAAAGGATTTCACTTCATTGGATTATTTATCTGGGACTTTAGATTTTGATGCAGATATCTCTCAGCATTACAAAGATAATTTTGGCGTAAGTGATGCGATGATGAATGGCGATGTCAATTTCACATTAAATGATCTTGTCATTAATGAGGCGCCATATATGGAGAAGATAGGTCGGAAATTATGGCACAGCAAACGGTTTAAGAATGTAAAGTTTGCCCCCATCAGTAATAACTTGACATTCATTAATGATTCTCTTTATGTGCCACTAATGGAGATACAATCTACGGCTTTTGGAATTTTTGTAGAAGGACACTATCATAAGGATTACCCAAACATTTGGTTGTCAATACCACTTTTTAATCTTAAGAAAAGAAACCTGTCTATTGTTCCAGATAAAGAAGGTTATATTCGGCGTAAGCCAAAATTTCATATGGAGTATGGACACCATAAGAAGTCAGAGCCTAATTTTAAATTTAGGACAACTAAACGAAAATTCTATAAACTTAGAGGTCTTCTTAAAAAGTGGAAGAAAATGAAAAAATCGCAAAAATGATGGAAGTATAATTATAAAACTTGAATGTGAAATTTGTTATTATTTTATCAAAGCTATTTTAGGAAAAACATTTTCAAATAATTTTGTCTCTAAATAATAGACAATGAAGGCATCAAAAGTAATGGGAAGATCTAAGTTCTTTTCCTAGAAGATTGTAGCCAATCGAATAATTGCCTACTACATAAGATTCCTAATAATGATTAGGAATTAAAGTTAATGCGCGATATAACAGCTCAGAAGATAGCGGTGTAAGAGTTTACTTGACTATTCACTCTCCTAGAATGTTTATGTAATTATTGGTTCAACATTTCTTCATTTGATTGTTGGGAATTAAGGTGCATGAATCGCTTTGCCAATATAATCCTCTATCATCTCAAAGCCCTGCACACTACCTTCCATTGTATTGTAAGCGGTTGCAGTAATGACTATCACAACATTCTCTCCTGGCACTAAAAAGATATGATTCCCTCCATTACCAGCTGCAAAAAAGACAGCCTGTCTCTTGTCGCCGATCATCATTTCTTTTTGGTACCATAAAAATCCGTAAGAATCCGCTAATTCATAATCCACCTCTACCATGGGCGTGGTAGATTTTTTAATCCATCCTGGGTTTACAATCTGGACTCCATGGTACTTGCCCTCTGTTAGGTACAACTGACCAATTTTCGCAAGATCCAAAGCTGACATTTCTAGACCGCCTCCACCATATGGAGTTCCTTGAGGTGTCCTGTGCCATTTTACATTTGTAATGTTCAGTCTTTTAAACAAAAAATTTTCCGAAAATATCTCAAGGCCATCCGGTGTAGCACGATCAAGAATTTCGCTCAATAGCATGGTGCCTCCCGTGAAGTAATCCCATCCTTTTTTCTCTTGGCTCATAGGAAGATTGAGCACAGCCTCTAACCATTCAGCAGTTTCTTGGTAGTTATTTTCGTTGCCGAGTGAAGTAGGGTCTTCATCGGATCCATCAAGTTTGCTTGTCATAGTGAGCAACTCTTTAATAGTGATTTTAGATTTTTGAAGAGTGTAATTTTCATTATTTTTAAGCTCAAAAAATTGTCCAATGGTTATGTCCTCACTTTCGATATAGCCTTTGTCAATAGCAATGCCAACTAATAGTCCAGTTATGGACTTTCCAACAGATCGTGTATTATTCAAAGAGTCGCGATCCTGATTTTTAAAATACTCTTCCATGACTAATTCATTGTCCTTAAGTATCACAACACTGGTTACATCTTTAAAGTATCGATTGTTTATTTTGCCCTTAAGATCTTGAAGGGAAGGATTACTTATCATAGCTTGACTTGTCTTGAATTCTGTATGATCTAATATAGGCGTAAGAAGATTCTGTTTTGGATCAGTTAGATTATCCTTATTTATAACATTGATAATAATATCTCCGGAAGCTATAACGTCAGAAACCAGGTATGATTCTCCTTTAAGATATGCCTTGATGCTGATATTCAATTTATGCTTACCCAAGGTCAGGGCTTTTTTGCCTCCATTTCTGAGATAAAATCGCTTCCATAAAAACATGCCCCAAGAATCAATATCTTTCGGGCTCAAAAGTGGTTTGGTTAGGATCAGGTCCTTATTTTTACTTAAAGGCATGTCGGCTCCAGAATTTAAATCTTCCGTATAAATTTCCACTCCATCTACTGAAAATGTGAATTGAAAATTGCCTCTTTTTAAAAGATAGGATAAATCCATAGTCGGAGCTAATTCTTGAAGATAATTGGTCAAGCTCTTATCGAAGAATGCTCTAAAAAATAGGCTTTGTTTTACTGATCCATTTATATTTAATTCTATCTCTTGGATATACTTGTCGAAATTGATATCATCATATTTCACGTAGTTATCGGTAAATAATACTTGCCCCGATCTTTCTTTTTGATAATCATTTTCCCAAGTGACAAGTCCGACGTAGCCATCTTCGTAATCCATCTCTTCTTGATCATTTTTGCAAGCTGAAAAAAGCGTTACCAAGATAAAAAGTAAGATGGTTGAAAATTGAGACTGTTTCATTGTTTTAAACTTATAGTGTATGAGTAAATGTATTTCCAGTACTTTAAGGCTTAGATGATATGAAACCGAAAGAGGTTACAATATTTAATAAAAATTTTTCATCCACTTTTGTAACCTATCCTAGAAAGAAAACATCCAAAGGGTAATTTAATTAGAAAAATATAATCTTATGATGCAGTCAACAATAGTTTTATTGAGCTTTATTGCAGCAAGTGTATATACACTTTTCTATGCAATTAAAACGAGGCATACAGAACGAATGGCTAGAATAGAACATGGTCTAGATGAGCCCGATCCAAAGGCATTCAGAAGGTCTATGATACAGTTTGGGAGCTTTTTTGTGTCTTTGGCTGCAGCTTTGCTATTTTCCTACATTCTCGCTCAAATGACTAATCTGCCAGATCATGTCACCATTCCTGGAAGCTTACTGCTATTTGGGGGCCTTACACTTATCTTGCTTGGAAGGTCAGATTGTGGGAATAATAAATGATCGGAAAACTCGATATATTATATTTAGACAAAGTTCTTAATGGAGATAAGGAAGCCTTCCGTTATTTTATTAAGACTTATCAAGACATGGCATATTCTATCAGTCTCTCTATGGTCAAGAATGATGTGGATGCTAGAGATGTTGTGCAGAATAGTTTTATCAAAGCCTATCGAAAATTGAAATCTTTCAAACGTGAAGCTAAATTTTCTACCTGGTTTTATAAAATTGTTGTGAACGAATCTCTTGTATATTTAAGAAAAAAAAGAAATCAAAACAAAAAAGAAAAACTAGTAGAAGAGACTCCTGTAGTAATAACTAACCCAATCGTCTACGCAAATTTTGACAAGAGTGAAAAAGTCAAAAAAATAGAAATAGCATTGAGCAAGTTAAAGCCAAAGGAAGCGCTCCTGATCAAGTTGTATTATCTTCATGAGCATACCATGGATGAGATTATCAAAATGACAGGATTCTCAGCAAGCAACGTGAAAGTACTTTTATTTAGAGGACGCAAGAGCTTCAAAAAATATTATCATTAAATGATTGGAAATGGATAACAAGGATATTTATGAATATGACAAAGAAATTAAGGGCATATTTTCAGGAATGGAAAGTTATGTAAAAATGCCACTTAACATAGAAGAGTCAATCATGCAAAAAATTGAATCTGAAAAGGACTATTCCCAGGAGCTTAAAGTACTCCGAAAAAAAGTTCGAATCGGTCAGCTTTTGCTTCTGGCACTTGGGTTCACTTTAGTTATAATTTTTTTCTGGCCTGTCATTACACAGAGCTCGATATTGTCCTCTGAAGGATCAGACTTTGATATGCTTCCCACATTATACTCCCTGTTTATTTTGGCTTTAGGTTTTTCTTATTTGAGAATAAAAACGCAATGGAAAGAGGACTAACTAGAAAAAGCTTCAAT
>Ga0115031_1002336_pt1 | contig 14142 bp, 12 predicted proteins | sample Maine_Asex4_meta_FD_87301 | JGI IMG/M metagenome (GOLD analysis project Ga0115031, IMG submission 87301) | Marine algal microbial communities from Maine, USA - Maine_Asex4_metaG | ecosystem: Host-associated > Algae > Red algae > Unclassified | place: Maine, USA | collected 2015-01-05 | reverse complement strand
CTTGCTCCAGATCGACGCGATTCGCATGGTTCAGCAGGTAGACTTTCGATTTGTCGCATATTGGAAGAAACACGTGTGCTGTGAATGCCCCGAGACGCCCTGATGCGCCTGCTGCCAACTACGGTTGGGACTCGTCTTCAGAAAGCTGGTTCTAACCGCTGGACAAGTGAAAAGTGTCGGACACCTACCAATCTGGCCAACGAATGGCAGGCAATTCTAATGTCCGCCTCAGGGGTGTCTTAACTGGGCGTGCACCGTCGTCACCGACCCCGCCGGATCCAATAATTTGTACTGCTGAGACCGCAGCGTGGGCTTCTTCCTATTTGTGTTGCGCCGGAGACGTTTTTGTGGCTTCCCCCCGTCGTATCATGTCGTCGGCGTCCGCCGGCGCCACCGCCCCGCCGCTGGTCGCGCAATGGTTCATACACATGGCTCCGAACCAAGCGTGAATCAGAACGTAGTTTTGCCGTCGTTTATGGAGTCGTATGGCTCTTTTCACGCTCATCAATGCTACCCGGTTTGCTACGCGATTCTGACACCTCTGGGTGGGGCACGGCGTGAATTAGGTAGCCAAAGTTCTTACTTTTTTCTGGCAGGGCGAGGGAATATCTGGGGAGAAAAAACTGTCGCTTACGGTACATAAAGTGCCCCATTGAGCCCGCCCACCGCTGGTCAATCATTCACCATGGGCGCCGGGTAGTGCACGTGTGGTGATCAGACACTCGTGCTTTGCTGCCGCTATTTCTTTTTCCAGAGAAGCCGCATGTTGGGCACTATGCCCCCCGCCGGCTGCCGCTCGGACAAGAACATGTAGTGATGCGGTGTGGCACCGCCTTCGTTTCCGATCAAGCGCCAGCGCGGAGACTACTCGGGCACCGGCCACCCGCGTGTGGCTCTTTGCCCTCGTGCGCCGCCGGTGCTGCGTGGGCGCCGGAGGGGTGCCGTGTACGCAACGGTGCCTCGTCCCCTCCGCCCCCCCCCCCCTCCCTGACCCTCGGCCGATCCGATCAAGAGCCGCCGCTGTCCCCCCTCTCCCACCATGACCCGCAAGCCCGACCCGGAGCGCGACACGAAGCGGAGCAGGGACCAGCGTCGGCGGCACCAAGGGCGTCTCGCCGTGCTCGCGCGGTGCCCCTGTTTGTGCCACCTCGGGGGGTGCCCGCCGTGCTCCGCATCTTCACCGTCGTGCGGCGGACGGGCGCCATCATTGCCGCGCAACAACTGGGCGCCGCCGGCTCGTCGGCACCATCGACAAGCCGCCGGCATCTGGGGCGGGGTACAAGGACTTGCGCCGCCGCCAACGCGCAAAAACTGGGCGCCGCCGGCTGGTAGCCATCCACAACAAGCCGGCGGCAACTGGGGCGGCGAGCAAGAGCTGGCGCCGTCGCCACCGCGCAACACCTGGGCGCCGCCGGCTGGTAGCCATCCACAACAAGCCGGCGGCAATTGGGGCGGCGGGCAACGGCGGGCGCCGTCGCCACTGCGCAACAACTGGGCGCAGCCGGCTGGTAGCCATCGACAACAAGCCGGCGGTAACTGGGGCGGCGGGCAAGGGCTGGCGCCGTCGCCACCGCGCAACAACAAGGCGCCGCCGGCTGTTCGGCACCCTCAACAAGCCGGCGGCAACTGGGGCGGGGGGCAAAGATGGGCGCCGTCGCCGCCGCGCAATAACTGGGCGCCGCCGGCTGATTCGCACCAAAATCAAGCCGGAGGCAACTGGGGCGGGAGGCAAGGACGGGCGCCGTCGCCGCAGCGCGACAGCTGGGGGCCGCCGGCATGTTCGCACTCAAACCAAGCCGGCGGCAACTGGGACGGGGGACGAGGGGGGGCGCCGTCGTCACCGGGCAACAACTTGGCGCCGCCGGCTGGTCGCCATACAAAACAAGCCGGCGGCAACTGGGGGCCGCCACGTGGAGATCGATCACCACAAGGGGACGGCCATCGTGGCGGCGGGCAACGACGGGCGTCGTTGCCGCCGTGCTGCGACTGGTTGCCGCCGGCTGAGCGGATCCATCGTCAAGCCGGCGGCGGCGACGGACGGCGCCCGACAGGCGGGGGACCGCCGCCTGCAGGCGGGAACGGCGGCGGGCCGCCGGACCAAGGTCAACTCGTGCTGCAAGACGTGGGCGCGCCGCCGGCTCGCGGCTGTCTGTCGCCGCTGACTCATCGTGTGTTGCTACAAGCCGGCGGCAACCCCACCCCTTCCAAGGCCGCCCGCCGCGAAGGCGGTGGCTCGCAGGCGCTGCCGCCAGCCAACGGGCCGTCTGAAGCTGGCGGGCAGTCGGCATCGCCGGCTGCAGATCAACCGCAAGCCGGCGACACGCAGCCCTCACCCGCCGAATTCCGGCCGCCGGCAGCCACCGTAAACCCCGCGCCCGTCCCGAAGTTGAGACTAGGGGCTTTGGGGGAGGCGTCGGCGGACACGCTGGCGGCGGGCCACAACAAGCCGGCGGGCCACGACAAGCCGGCGGGCCACGACCAGCCGGCGGGCCACGACCAGCCGGCGGGACACGACCAGCCGGTGGACCAGGACCAGCCGGCAGGCCAGGAAAAGCCAGTGGGCCAGGACAAGGCGGCGGGCCAGGACGAGGCGGTGGGTCAGGACAAGCCGGCGGGCCCAGGACAAGCCGGCGGCAGCGACGGACACGCCGCCGCCGGTGCACGAGTAGTGGACGTTGACGCCTTCGGCTCTGGCGTTGCTGCGCCGACGTACGCACCCCCACCGATGGGGACTAGTCTGGGGTGGACGGATGAGGAGCGTGTGGCGCTGTGCAAGGCGTACCCAAGCACGTCCCTGGACCCCGTCAAGGGGCCGGAACACAGTGGGCCGAAGTTTTGGGCCTCGGTCGTGGCGGCATGGAAGGGGCTGCTGGCGGGGCGCCCTGGCGTCCGCCGGCGCACTGAGGGCGGCGTGGGGGGGGTGCAGAAGCAGTGGGACAAGATCCGCAAGGGCGTGAACGAGTTTGGCTTTCACTACATGGCGGTCAAGCGCATGGAGCTGACGGGCAACCCAAGTGACGAGGACATGATCAGCGCTGCGATGGCGCGCTTTGGTGGCGCCAATGTATACGAGGCGATACGCAAGGACCGCACGGCGGACAAAGTCAAGGGCAAGGCGACCAAGCGCAAGGCCAAGAAAGTGCACTGCCCGTGCGTCCCGTACTGGTGGGTGCTGCGGCACGTCGACACGTTCAGCGGGGCCGCCAAGGCCACCGCAGCCGACGGCGGCGCCGCCGGTGCCGGATCAGCCGGCGGCTCTCCCGGCAGCCGCTCGACAAGCGATTCTGACGAGGACGGAGAGGACGCAGGTGCTGGCGGCTACCGGTCGCGCCCGCGTGTTGCGAAGACCTCCAAGCGTGACAAGGCGGCGGGCATCCAGGAGTCGCGTATGCTCAAGGCGAGCACCGACGCCCTATCCGCGCTGGCGCAAGCAACGTCGGAGCGCACGACCGCGGCTTTTTTTAACTCGGCCGAGATGCGCGACACGCCGCAAGGTGTCGCGTTTCGTCGCGCGCATGCTCGCAAGCTGATGGCGGCGGCCGGGTTGGCGCTGTCCCTGCCGGATACTTTGTCGGAGGCGTCTCCGCCGGCGGCGTCTACAAGACATGCGCCGGCGGCAGGGGAGTCTACACCCTCCACACCTGCGCTAACATCATCGTCGACGCCGCGTATGCCGCCGGAGCTGGAGCCGCCGGCTGCCACGGCGGCGGTGCCGGCATCTACGCCGGCGGCGAGCGCCCCTGAGGGGGCGCCGCCGGCGTCTGCGGTCAAGACAACGACTACGACTGTGTCCTCACCGGCGGCCTCGGCCGCCGGCTCTGGTGCACCTGGGGGTGCGCCGCCGGCGTCTGCCGTCAAGACGACTACTGCTACTGTGTCCTCACCGGCGGCCTCGCCCGCCGGCTCTGGTGCAGAAAGCCGTGGCCGGCGGTCGCTGTCGACAAAGCAGGCCAAGGCAGCGGCGGCTCTTGCCGCTGGGTCCAAGACACTCGACGATGAGAACGATGGCATTTATGTGGTGGCTGTTTTTCCTGTGCGCGACGATGGCGTGGACCGTTCGGAGGACCGGCAAAACGCTGAGGGGGACGACTCGAGTGATGTCGATAGCAACGCGGAGTACCAGTAGTGTGTTAGAGTGCGTATTGGACAGTGACTTCAAAGGTTTTTTTTCCCCCGTTGGGCAGGTGATTTTTTCTACATACTTTGTCTTTACGTCCGACAGAGAGTATCCCTCTCGCGTCGGTCCCGGGTAGCTTATCACACCAGCAGCGGCAGAGATCTGCGCGAAGCCCGCACCGCTGCTCGCCGTCACACCGACTTTGAGCCGATGCTGAGCTGCCGTGCTGTGCCTTTCGCACGACGCCGCCGTCGGCGCGTCAGTAACAACTGTGCGTGCGTCGCGGCAGCGGCCTTTGGGCAAGTCTTCCTCTCAAAAGGAAGACAAGGCAGGCTCCACGAAACACGCTCACGAAGACACACAGAGGTAAGGGAAAAAAATTCCGCGAGGCGGGAAAAAAAACCATTTGTTCGACTCTGGTTAAAGGTACGGCTCCAAAATCGTGGCTCTGGCCGCCCATACGTCCTCCACCAGGTCATGCCTCAGCTTTAGGTGCTCCTCCTCGCTCCTTGTCTCTGCCCAAGCGCCTAGCGCTTGCCCGAAAGTGCCTGCAGGTAGCCAGGCTACGTGCGCAATGGCAGGCGCAATGGCTGGGGGGGGATCAGCGCCCCCCAAAAGGCCGTCTCCATCGACCTGCATCTCCGCAGCACCACCGCTGACCGCCTCACCACCGCCGGCGGCAGCGCCCGCCGCCGCAACTCCCCGAGCACCCCTCCCCGCAGCCAAATCGCCGCCAACGGATGCATCACCGCCGGCGGCGGCCGCTCCTCCATTGCCGCGGCCGGCGTTTCCGGCGGCGCCGCCGTGCCCACCTGCAGGCCCTGCCGCCCCGCCGCCGCCGGGCGCCTGACCTCCGGCCGCAGCGGCCGCCGCCACAACTCCCCCAGCACACCCCCCCGCAACCAAATCGCCGCCTGCGGATGCATCACCGCCGGCGGCGGCCGCTCCTCCATTACCGCCGCCGGTGTCCCCGGCGGCGCCGCCGTGCGCACCCGTATCGCCCGCCGCCCCGCCGCCGCTGGCCGCTTGACCGCCGGCGGCAGCGGCCGCCGCCGCAACTCCCTCAGCACTCCCTTCCGCAACTACATCGCCGCCGGTGGATGCATCATCGCCGGCGGCGGCCGCTCCTCCATTGCCGCCGCCGGCGTTGCCGGCGGCGCCGCCGTGCCCACCGGCGGGCCCCGCCGCCCCGCCGCCGCCGGCCGCCTGACCGCCGGCGGCCATACGGGTGCGGGACACATACCCGTCGCGTCGCTTCTCGGTGACCATGTTGTGCAGGATGGCCACCGCTTTAGTGACGGTGACCATCTGTTCAACGGTGGAGAGCTTGGCAGGGTGCAAAGCCACATGAAAACGTGCCGTAAGCACGGCATACAGCCGTTCGACATCTTTACGCAGAGCTTCTTGAAGTCGGTTAAATGTATGCTCTACTTCTGTCGTGGGGTCAGGAAACGGCGAGACGAACAACGCAAACCCAGGATAAATACCATCCACAAGATAATACAGGAGCGTGCGGGTCGTGCCGTTAGCAGTGTAAGAAAATGTACGGGGCGGCCATTCTCCGTTTGTAACGGATAAATACAGAGGGGAAACATGCATAACGGTGAGGTCGTTGTGAGATCCAGGACACCCCACAGATAAATGCCAAATCCAGAGGTCCTCATCACAAGCCGTCTCCATCACCACGGATCGCTTCCCGTGGCGATTCTGGTACATGCCAGCGAACGCCTTGGGGCAATTGCGCCACTCCCAGTGGCTGCAGTCTAGAGAGCCCATGCACCCGGGCATCCCGCGCTCAGCATTGCGCGTCAGAATGCGCTGCAGTTCTTCAGGGGTGGGGGGACGCACATATGACGGTCTAAACTCATCCACAATAAAGCGCATCAACCCTCGCACCGACATAGCAATAGTTGAAGCGGCCAGTCGCACGTATCCATCAGTCCTGTCCGGCGCCTCCCCATACGCAATGACTCGGAAAGCCGCAACCACCTTTTGCAAGGGTTGAGCCTGGAGCTGGCCAGTCGCATTGATGCGCTGCGCAAAAGAAGGTCGGTGCTTCACGGCATTGTATATATGAAGAAACACGCTGCGCGGCACGCGGAACCGACGCTCAAAGTCACCCTCGTTGTAGACAGGCGGCTCCCCATTGAGACCAAAATAACCTCTCAGAATAGCACGCCAACCTGAGCGGAAGTTACGCCGGTTATTCGGCCGACGGCCCGGCACAGATCCAACATAACGCGGCCGCCGGTGCACCCGAGACCCATTGGCACGCTTCCGCCAATTACGCAATGCGTGTAGGTGTTCCGCAACCGCCGAAGCACTTTGTAGGTCCTCCATATCCTCCAGCATCGCGTCAGCGGACGAATTAAAAGGGTCTTCCATCGCGCGAAGAAGACGGTCGCCACAACGGTGGCGGCGGATGGCCGTTGACGACAACGGCGCCGCGCTGACGGTGCCACCTGCACTCGGATCTCCCCAGCACCCGATAGAGAACACACGGCACGGACAGAACAGATTTCCTTTCGCCCGCCCCCCAGTCGGACCACTTCAATGCCCCCCGCTGGAGCCCCGAATCGGTCGCATCCCGGGGTGGAGGCGCGGTCGCCTGTGGTCGCGTGCTCGATGCGACGGTCCGTAGCAGTCGCGATACCGTTGCAAACGGTCAGCGCTCGAACGCTCTCTCGCGACACAAAGTGCCTGGTTTGTCAATCACGTTTTCTAAAAAGCCGGATGCCACGACACAAGCATTTCGAACGGCGGCCAAAGCAGCGCCAGCCAATGAGAGAGCTGAACAAGATGGGGAGGAGAGCTCCGACTCCCCAAATCGTGCTGAGAATGGGGCACAAGGGCCTCACCCCCCATTTTCTGCCCGCTGAATGTGTGTGTTCTTATATGATTCAGATCAACTAGATTCGGGTTTTCTCTTGTCGATTTTGGGTGCCCGACGTTGCTGTGGAGCCGTCCCCAACCCCAAGAGCCTGAACGGAGCCACGTGGAGCATTTGGGTGACCCGTGTCTGACACGTATACACATTCGGACTTGGGGAAGATGTCGTTGGGTGTGGTCTCAGGCGTGCATCGCCTACCCCGCCACCCAAAAATGGGCGTGATGCACGACCCTATCGTGGGGTGATCGACCCGCCGGGTCGGCACAGTAGGCTGCCCACGCCCAGTTATGGTCGTTGCGGCAAAAGCTGGAGAGGCCCCAGTCGAGCCGATAGATGTCTGGACCAATCAAACGCAGAAAAGCGCCTCTTTGTTAGGCCTGGACTCTCCACTTTTTGGCGCGACGACAATAAGCGGGGACATTAGGATCTGGACACGTTTCTTCATTACAGTGGACACGTACTGCTTCTTGGCTTTCCACCGACTTCTTGCGCCGTCTGCGCCTCGCCGGTGATTTCTGTCTATGAACCCCCCGCCTAGCGTGACAGCGAGTTCAGGGGGCTTCTACGGAAACATGTACATATACCATATGGTCTAAGTCGGTTCTGCGGGGCCTGTTTGTCCCAGAGCCGTGGCGTCGGCATCGTCGCTGCGTCGCCCACCACTGTGCCCCCTACGGTACGCGCATCTATGGCAAAGAAGCAACAAAAAAGCATCATTCGTTTTCTTTGGTCTTGACGGCATATGCGAGAGTGACCCGCAGGGCACATTTGTATGTGGAAAGAAGTCCGTCGATGACACCTACTTTTTTCGGTATGGTCGCTGGGACTTTCTGGTCGCATTGCATGCTATCTTGATGTGTGGCTTCGGACGGTGAATCGGTTTCCGCCACACTGTGGTCTTTATTCTCTTGGAAGGACCATGCCTATGTGCGCAAAGGGTGTCACTGACCCAATTTGCTCCAAATCGGGGCAGCAGAGGCATGGGCGGCGCGACGAGAGGACTGGCTCTTGAAAAACACAGTTTTTTTTTCGCCCACATTTTCGCTGGCTGGGGCAGGAGGCCTGTGCAACGCTGATTTGATCTCATGGACTGCGCGGGCTCGTCAATGCGCGCAACACGCCCCAGTCTTCTCAACTTGGGGTCCTGATTCTGGGCGTGACTCTGGCACTTCCTGACAATTTCGTGAGGGGTGGCCCAGTCCCAGACCCTGTGAGACGGCCTTGTGTGAGACAGCTGTTAATTCTTGAGACACGGCTGGCGAAAGTAGAGGATCATCCTCACACGTACAGTATGCACGTAAATCGCGTTTGTCTGACACTGAGCATCCAAGCCAATGGATGACCGAGAATCCCAATGTCCGCTTTCTTGGGATCTTAACTGGGCGTGTGCCTCGTCGCTACTGCAGCTCAGCTGAGAAGCGTTTCAATCCCCTCAGACCGCTCTCGAGGATCTGTGGCGAACGCCGTCTCGTGGCGACGAAGACCATGGTTGGCGCTGGGCGACGTCTTCTGACGTTGGAAGTAGGCGGCTCTCCAGGACCATTCCGCAACTCACGTTCGGATGTCTTCGCGACGCAATTAAATCGGAGTCGACGGATGGTGCGTCAGACTTGGTCATGCACCGCATCTGATGCGCTCGACTAGTTCAATTCCACCCCCGCTACACCTCTGAAACGGCAATACAGCTCAGCTGCATGCTGTAAGAAATCGAGGCTTCCAAGAACACACGCCGCCGCCGCACCACCACTCGCTTCCTCCGATGCGGCTTCTCGAAGGCTCCAAGCCGAGCCCCAGTGACAGCATTCCAAGCCATCTATTCCCGCCACACCCCTGGGCCACTGTTCACGGCGGGTGCCGCCGGCCGTCTCGTCGGCCACCGGCGGAAATGGACGGCCGCCGAACGTCTGCGTCTGCGGGGGTGCCTTGCCTCTGGGAGCCTTTTCTCCGACCCCTCTGTCCCGCCAGCCGCCGGGGGGGTCCGAATCAGACCCGCCAGCGCGGCGCCCCGTGGGCCAGTCCCGTGCTCGTTACCGGCCCTTCACAGGCAGCGAGTGTTGCCTTTTCAGCCTCCCTCGTGCTGGATGCTTGCCCGCCTACGCGCCGACGACACGCAGTCCGAGGTCGGTAGCGTGGTTTGGGACGGGCGGGGTCCGGTGTTTGAGGTGGTGGCTGCGGTGCACAGTGTTTCTGGACGTCGTTGGTGGGTGTGACCTTCTTGCCCTTCGCCGCCTCGGCGGCTCGGTGACTGTTTGGCTTCCGTTGGTGTTGCTCAAGGCATTCCCGGTGTCAGTGAGTCGACAGGCTTTGCCGACCGTGCACCTTCAACGCCGAGCTTCTCTCTGCTCAACCCGCTCCGTGCTTGCTTGTAGTTGCGCTCCGTCAGTCTCCGGCGCCGCGGCACGCTCCACCCGTTGCGCTTCTCCTGCCGGCCACCATGTTTGGCGGATTCCCCGGGATGGGCGGCATGCCTGGTGGTATGCCTGGCATGGGCGGTATGCCGGGTATGCGCCGCGGCCCTGCTGCGGACACCATGAAGCTGTACACAACGCTGGGGGTCGGCAAGGATGCGGACGCGGCGCAGCTAAAGAAGGCTTACCGGAAGCTGAGCCTGCGGTACCACCCCGACAAGCCGGGTGGTGACGAGGAGAAGTTCAAGGAGATTACCCACGCGTTCGAGGTGCTTAGCGATGAGGAGAAGCGCAACATCTATGACGATTATGGGGAGGAGGGCTTGTCCCAGCACCAGAGCGGCGGCGGCGGCGGCATGGACCCAACCGACGTGTTTGCGGCCATGTTTGGCGGCGGCGGCGGGCGGTCGCGGGGACCCCGGAAAGGGGAAGACGTTGTGCACCGGCTGAGCGTCTCCCTCAACGACTTGTACAATGGGCGGACGTCCAAGCTCGCCATTGTGCGTAACCGGGTGTGCAGCTATTGCAACGGCTGCGGCGCCAAGGACCCCAAGCTCGTCGCCACGTGCCGCAGCTGCAATGGTGAGGGCGTCAAGATCCATCACATGCAGATTGCCCCTGGCATGGTGCAGCGCGTGCAAGCCGAGTGCAACGTGTGTGGTGGCGTCGGCAACACCATTGCGCACAAAGACAAGTGCAACAAGTGTGGCGGCGACAAGGTGGTCAAAGACCGCAAGGTTCTTGAGGTTCACATCGCCCCGGGTATGCAGAGCGGTCAGAAAATCACCTTCACCGGGGAGGCCAATGACAACCCTGGCCTCGTCCCTGGCGACGTGGTTGTCATCCTGGAGCAGACTGAGCACCCGTTGTTTGTCCGCAAGGGCGCCAACCTCATCATGGTGAAGGACATTTCGCTGGTGGACGCTCTCTGTGGTGTCTCCTTCACCGTGCAGCAGCTGGACGGCCGTTTCCTGCACATCCAATCGTCGCCCGGATCAACCATCAAGCCGGACTCGATCAAGTCGGTGCCCAACGAGGGCATGCCGACATGGAAGCGGCCGTACGATAAGGGCTTCCTCTTTGTTCGTTTCAAGGTCGCCTTCCCGACGGCCATCAACGCCCAGCAGGCCCACGCGTTGGTGTCGGTGCTCGGACCACGGACGCCGCCCGTCGCGCCGCCTGAGGGCTTTGAGGTCGAGGAATGCCCGCTGTTGGACTTCAGCGAGGAGCACGCGCGCCAAACGCAGAATGGCGGCGGGGAGGCCTACGACGAGGACGACAGCGAGGACGGCCGGCCGAGGGTACAATGTGCGCAGCAGTAGGAGCGGAGCGTGCGCGCCGCGTGTTGCGTTGGTCGTCGAGTGCCCATGCCGTCTTCACTTGTTCCCCTTTTTTGTCTGGTTCATGTGCAGGATGTGGATCAATCTGTAGCATATAGTGCGTCCCACGAAGAAGAACAGGTCGTCATCTCTCGGCCGACACGTCACCGTTCAGGTTGCTCTGCACCAGGTCGTACCAAGGGCAAACCATAGCGTCTGAAGCGCGTGTTTACCTGTCTTGCACTTACGATATTGCTGTTCGGCTTGCCAGCGCAGTCCCTTGTGCACGCTTTTGCCAATCACAAGAAAACCTGGGTCCTGGAGCAGCTTCTGCTGACTACACAAACCCGGAGAGCATGGTGCCCAAACGCGCGTTACCCCTTGGGGCGCACTCGGTGAGACTCGGTGGACATTGAGACAAGGCCATCCCTGCCCGTCCGCCACAGCTACAGGCAACCCATGGACGAGGCCCGAGGCGAACGTATCACGGTCGCCAAACGGCGAAGGTAGCGTGCACTGGACGCCGCAACACCTCTTTGCAAATGATAGCTGGCACGGCATGAGCCCACGGCAACAACACAGAACCTCCACGAACGACACAAAAATAAACACCGCAACGGTCGCCCCGATCGGGGCACACACGACTCACTTGCTGAGGCGCAGCCCAATATACACACCTCCTGCGATACCAAACGAGCTCAAACCGCGTCGCGATCCAAGTGACCGACGAGGGGGTCAACGGGGAACACGGCAGATGTCAGTCGCGCATTCGATACGACGTCGACAGGGGTCCACGAGCCTGCTCCAGCAAAAGCCTCTACCCTCATGCGCCACGCGACACATTCACGCGCCCAAGACGACACACGTACCCGTGAACGCGCTGGCAAACGGCATCTTGTACGCGAGCAGCCCAATGGAGCTCCGGAAGCGGCTGCCATCCAGTGCCGGGCTCAAATCCTTGGCCATTTTGTCCCACCCCACGTGTGCCCAGCCGCGGTGAGACATGTATTGCAGGACAAGCACCTCCCCGCCGACAACGACCATCAGCAGCCGCCCGAGCTTCCGCAGACAAAAGCCCGTCGCGATGCCGAGCGCGCAGCCAAAGGACACTTGCTCCCCAATGGGCCCCCAAAACGACTTCTGGACCTCCGTATTCAACTCCACCGTCGGCTTGTACGCCGCGCCCGTGGGGGGGGGGTAGGGGTAGGCCGGGTCCGTGCCGACGACCGCCGCGTCGGCGACCGCGGCGGGAGCACCACCGCCGGCGGCGGCACCCGCCGTGGCCGCCGCCAAGCCCGTGCCGTAGCGGACCGCCACCGTTCGTCCACCAGTGGCCGAACGGGTGGAGGAGGGCATCGGCGGGGTGACGGTGCGGAGCATGGCGCGGAAGATGATGCCCGCGCGGGTGGCCACGCCGGCCGCGGCACCAATGCCGGCTGCCGCCGGCGGCGACATGCTCATCGCCGTCATGACGAAGCGATTAGGCAACGGCACTAACGGGGGTAGATTCTGTCGGCGCAAGGGGGGGGGGAAGGAAGGGGCGACACTTACGAAGTGGCACGAGCGCGACGGGGGTTGGACCACAGGCGACCGCCGACAAGTGGGTGACGACGTCCCGTATGGATCGGCCACCCAGCGCCAATTCGTACGCAAGGCATGGCTGGGACTTTGGGAGGCCAATTTCTTTGTTTTGCATGCACGTCAACCGTGCCTGCTGCATCAGGAGCTCAAGCAGGATGCATCATTGACGAAGCGCTTGGCTGCGTTCTTGGTCCGTACATTGACCGACACCATTGCTACCACCTCTGGCAGATTCGCAGCAACGCGGCTGCATGCTCCCCGCTCCCTTGGCCTTTTATCCGCACGCCCAACCCCCGCCACTTCTGCTGCATCACGCATGGCTGGGCTTGGAGCTCTCGCCCATGGTTTCTCGGTGGAACCCCTGCTTGGGGCAATCAAAGATCCCCCTCAAAGTCCGGGGCGACGACGGTGGCAGGGTCTCCAACCGTGCGCCGGTGACGCGGGCGATGACTGCTGACGCAGGGGCGCCGCGGGCATCGTCCCCCGCCTCCCTCCGCGGCCGCCGTCGCGGGTGCCACCGTCGCCGCCGCTGCTGCCGCCACAGCGTTGGCGGCCGGCTATGGCCTGCCCCCCATGCCGACAAAGCGGACCGAGGTGGTCGCCAGCCACCTGACAGGCGAGGGCCTCGGCTTGATTCAGTCAACGTCCCGGCAAATACTGTAGCCACAAACAGCCTTCAAACGGCCCACGGCCCACCAGCAAAAACACTCACCTGTCGCAGAACAAGGATCACCCCGCGGGGCCCCCCGCCCTCAGCGCGAGCGCCCGTGGCCGTACACGTCGTGCAACACGGCGACGACGTGGGCCCACGCCGCCACGTCCACCTCGTCCATCACGGCCACGTCGGCCCAGACCAGCTGACCAAACGTCCACCCCAACACTTCACGCTCATCGTCGGCGGTGACGCCCGCCGCCGCCCACGCAGCGTCGCCGTGCTTTTTCGCCCCCCAGCGCCCTCCGTCCGCGGCCACCGCCACGCCCGCCGCCAACAGCCGCCCCCCCGTCGCCGCCGCGACCGTCAGCCCGTCCGTGCCCGCCACGACGGCGCGGGCGGCGAGCGCCAAGCCCGCAAAAAACAGAAAAGGCGGCACGGCGTGCCCGCCGGCAAGCATCCGCCCAGCTACCGTCGGCAGCGAGGGTGGGGGGGACCGCCCGCTCCGGGCGTAAAACGCAAACAGCGAGGAAACAGCCCCAGGAGGGCGCTCCGCCCTGCCCACGCCGGGGGGGAGGGCATCGACCGCCGGCGGAGCGTTGGCCAGCACCCAGCGTGCGCTCCGGGCGACCCCGTCCTCCGTTGCCACCAACCGCGACAGCTGTGAACTCAACGAGGTCGTCACAACCGGTGCCGACATAGCCGCCGCTGGGGTCCGTTCCGCCGCCGCCACCTCGGTGACCGCCCGCATCTGCGCGACGACCCCCATCACCGACGCGCGGGCGTCGACCACACGCCGGCACTCGCGCAAGGCGTGGTCCGCGTTGGCCCGCCAGCAATCCATCGCGTACGCTGCATGCCAAGAGCCGCCGCCGCCGTGGCGGGCCACCGCGTCGCCCAGCCGATGGGCGGCTGCCGCCAACACGCCCGACACGATGGGGCCAACGTACGCGCCGGGCCACATGTGGAGCGGTCGCGCCCACCGCGCGAGCGTGTCCGCGTCAAACCCCGCCGCCGCGCACGCCGCTGCCACGGGGTCCCGCCCCCGTGTGCCCCCTGCCCCGGAAGGCGCCGTGAGCACCCACGACGCGGCGCGACGGGCGTCGCCCGCAACGCCACGCGCGGGCCCGCCCGATGGGCGCGACGGGCGGGAGCGCCCCGCGCGGTGCGCCGCG
>Ga0115031_1002325_pt1 | contig 14175 bp, 10 predicted proteins | sample Maine_Asex4_meta_FD_87301 | JGI IMG/M metagenome (GOLD analysis project Ga0115031, IMG submission 87301) | Marine algal microbial communities from Maine, USA - Maine_Asex4_metaG | ecosystem: Host-associated > Algae > Red algae > Unclassified | place: Maine, USA | collected 2015-01-05 | reverse complement strand
GAAAAGAAGAAGTCTATATTCCCATCGTTGTTGTAATCGCCAACAGCAATTCCCATTGGATATGCATATTTACCCGTAGTAGGGTTTGCTTTCATCTCAAATTTCTTTCCATTATTATTCTTGTAGGTTCTTACTTCTCCAGTATCGTGCGCTACAACCAGATCTAAAAATGTATCATTATCTACGTCTACTAGTATTCCCATAAATGTATTGTGCACGTAAGTGAGTCCAAGTTCCTCAGTAATATCTGTAAACGTATTGTCTCCGTTATTACGCATAAACAAACTTGAGCCTCCATATGTGGGATCTTTAAAGGTTGTCTGACCCTCCATTTTATCTTTGCTGATATAAGAACTTACAAACATATCTGCATCTCCATCTTTGTCAATATCTCCTAGAGATAATGCAACTGGAGTAGATTTTTCATTAAATGGTACATTGATTTTAGACGCTTCAAAAGAACTGCCGGTATTCTTGTACCACAATACACCATAATCTCCAGCCAACAATAGGTCTGTTTTTCCATCGTTATCCAAATCAAAAGACACGGCACCATAGGTCGTTGTATTAGCAGGCTTATTCGGAATAGTATACTTAGATTTTGCAAATTCTCCATTTGTATATTTGAAGAGTGCATCTTGTTCGGTGCGTCCGCCACTTACAAAAACTTCATCAATCCCGTCATTATCTACATCAATCATTGCAGAAGCCATAAGGGGTAGCGATTTATCTGAATCAAAGTCATTACTAAAAGGGAAGCTGGCCTTAGTGAACACTGGAATCTCCTCCTTGGGAACAGAATAATCACAGCCTTTTATGTCTTTACCAAAATTTTCATCAGGTGCATCTTCTGAAGCGCATGAGCCGGAGAATTTGCCCCATTGTGTTTGGGAGTATGGATTGCTAGAATCTTTCTTTATAAAGAATAGTGCAGCAACGATTATAAGTGCAAGAACTGCTAGAATTGGCAATAAGAATTTTTTCATGATTGTTGATTCTGTTAGTTAAAATGTTTTGTATTTCTAAGAGCAATAAGTATTAATCCAAAGAATATAAAATGTGCAACATTCATTGCAATGGGTGCGATATGAATGCCTAAAGGCTTAAACCAAACGAGCGTGGAAAAAATGAATAAGAGTAATAATATAGGGTTGGATATTGCCAACCACTTGGGTAAACCTATTTTATTTTTAAGAATAAGAGTTATATACGTTACAGATATCGCTAGTACAAAAACCCGTAAAGCCCAAACTAAAACCTGATAGTGACTTTCATAGGATGCAAGGAAGAACTCATAGTTATTAGTACCCTGTGATCTTTGCAAGACCTCTGCTCCAAAATATCTTGAAGAAATCCATATACCTCCTATAAAGAAAGCGAGAGTTCCAAAAGCAAATAATAGATATGCAATATTATTACTCGTAGTTTCAAATAGTTTTTTCAATCCATAGTATCCTGCAATATACAGAGGGGCTCCAATGATAGAAATAAAATGTCCTTTACTAGCACGCGCTAGTGGCACATCATTTAACATGGAAACTTCCCCGCCTGGCCCGACTGGCAAAAAGTGGAGCATATACTCACCAATACCAGTAATTACAGACGCAAGTAATCCTATTAAAAGTAATATCTGTGTCGATTTATGATTTACCATTTATCCATTTGCTTACGTACACTAGTCGCTTACTGCACTAGAATTTTATTGAAGATAAGTTTCAATGCCCAAATTGAGTGTTGCATTTCGGACAATTGAGACGGTCTTCGTTTGCCTTTAACTTTATTCCTGTGACATGCGTTTCTACAAATTGTTCGATAAATGCTTTCTGATGCGCCTTATCATGGCTTATGTTTGATTTTGTTTTATCGAAAACAAATTGCTTATATTCATCTTGATATTCTTGTCTTCCCCAGCAGTTAGGGCACACATTCATGTCAATTAATTCTTCTTTGGAAAAATCAGATTCTGTATTGGCTTTATTGCCAAAGAATCTCTTAAAAAATTGCGTAATCATTATTTTAGATTTTAAATTTAGCAAACTTCTAGATTCTACTGCGTGCTTTTCAAAGATAAGCGTACTGTTCATGTGTACACTCTGCAATTATTCCCTATTCGTTGTGAATCTTTCCTGAATATTGATTCTTAAAAGGATAATAAAGATATTCTAATGTAAGTTATTTCACTTCACCGTCTACAACGATGCGTTTGTCTCGGTTCGCTAATTCCCAAGTGGTTTGGAAAATGTGTCTTCCTACTTTTTGAACTTTATCAAACATGATTTTATCTGCAGTATCGGTTATCATATGGTAGTCTTCATGGACACCACTAAAAAAGAAAATAGCAGGGATACCTTTTCTGGCAAAGTTGTAATGATCAGACCGATAGTAGTATCGTTGTGGATCGTTCTCATCATTATAGGTGTAATCCAGAGTTATTTGTGAATACTTTTGATTTGCTTCTTCATTGATTTTATGTAAGTCAGTACTTAGTCTATCGGATCCGATGACATAAATATATTCAGGGTTGTCTTTGTATTTAATATCCGTACGTCCAATCATGTCAATATTTACATTTGCAACATGATTTTCTAAAGGAAAGACTGGATTTTCTGAATAATACTCTGAGCCTAGTAATCCTTTTTCTTCCCCTGTCACAAGTAAACAAAGTACGCTTCTCCTAGGCCCTTCTCCATTCTTTTTAGCTTCCAATAAGGTTTTTGCAATTTCCAAAACTGTGCTCGTTCCTGAAGCATTATCATCTGCTCCGTTGTACACATCTTTATTTTTCATACCAATATGATCATAATGTGCTGAGACGACTATGAGTTCGTCTTTAAGGTCAGTTCCTTCAATGTAGCCGAGTATATTTTCACCCTCCAAAACATCTATATACTTATCCATTCGGATGGCGAAGTTTCTGTCAATTTTTACAGATTTCACTTTGCCCTTATTTTTGCTATTGTCTCTAGATTTGATAATGTCTTTTTGCTTCTTACCCCATATTTTTTGCGCTGTAGTTGGCGAAATGTATGCATGGTTAGCAAACGGAATTACTGCATTTCTAGCATCTCCAACGGCAAGTCTTGGTCCTAATAAAAAACGCCTATTTTTATTTAACATCTCTTTTAGATTGCTAGAGATCAGCAATACAAGTTTTGCTCCCTTTTCTTTTGCAAGGCGTAATTTCTTAGCATCATTCCAATCAGACATTTCTGTCGTGCCAGTAACCCAACTTACAGAATCACTATTCATTGGTTCACCTTCATAAATCATCACGACTTTATCTTTAATGTCTAATCCCTTGTAATCGTTATAAGAATCGGATTCAATTCCAAAGCCAGCATAAATGACCTCTGTTGTTCCGATGAATGGGATGTGAGCATTTGATGTTGGAAAGCTTAGATAATCCCAAAGATGTTTATATCTGACTCCATCAATAAACATTTCTGTTTCATTCCACTTTGTAGTCGTAAAAGCCACTTTTTGGAAATAGGTGTTGTCATCACCAATTGTTGGAAAGTCTAATGATGCAAAATACTTAGCAATATACGTTGCCGCCATTTTAATGCCCGCTTCTCCTGTTTCTCTACCCTCATATGCATCAGATGCTAAAATATCAAGGTGCTTTTTAATGTTCTCTCCTTTTATCATATTGGCATACTTTACGTTTACCAGATTTTCATCAGTGATTATTGAAATCGAACTATCAGGTGTGGTTACACTACTGATATATTGTGCATAGATTGTTGAATTTATGCTCAAACAGAAAAGTACCAGGATCAATGATGTTATTGTAGAATTTTTCATAATTTTTATTGCTGTCGCAAGATAAACAATTCTATTATCTGTTCAGTGGGAGTGAGCATTACAATTGCTTGCAGTGCACTAACAAAGTGCCAAGATATGGTTGTAGGATATTATGAGCTAACAATATCGTTTAACGGACGTCTTTCTTAGCATGAAATTTTACCGACCCGACGCGCGTGTCGGCCGCCTTCGAATTCATTATTAAGAAAAGTTCTCACAATTTCGGTTGCCTGCCATTCTGAAGTAAATCTAGCAGGTATAGTTACGATATTGGCATTATTATGTTGTCTAGCGAGCGCTGCAAGTTCAGCCGTCCAGCAAAGTGCGGCGCGTACATTGCTATATTTATTGGCTGTCATGGCGACACCGTTCCCTGAACCGCAAATCAAAATACCCAAATCAGCTTCTCCGTCATTTACCATCTTGGCAACAGGATGGGCAAAGTCAGGATAATCTACCGATGCGCTGGTATGGGTGCCTTTATCTACGATTTCTATCTCTCTCTCTTTCAAGAAAGCAATTACGCGCTCTTTATATGTAGGTCCTGCATGATCGCAGCCGATTGCTATAATCATTGTTAGTTAGTTATTCAGTCTACCAATATCGTATTGTCCTAGTAAGTCTTTGAATTCTTTTACAACTTCAGGTTTACCTAATCTTTGTGCAGTTTGTAAAATTTCGTTTACGGCACGAATAGCAAAACCATATTCCCTTGTGAAACCTGCTTGGAAATCTTCTTCATCCAAAGACTCATAGAAATTTAGTTTTTGATACGTTTCTTCAGCTAGAATTCTAAGATGCTTTTCTGCCTCTTCTTTTTCGTTTCCAGCAATCAGTACATTGATGAATGGAGTTACGCCTTCATCATATGGAAAGTTAAAATGAGGGAATGCTTCAAAGAATTTTTTTGATAATGCGGTTGCTCTTTCCCAGTCACCATTGGAAGCTAGTTGGTTAGATGTACGCATCATCGTTATTTTCATTGCTTGTAATTCGGCACCATAACTACCCGCAATATGGGTATCAAATTTGTCAAAATTACCCCACTTCCATTTATTCATGATGTTATCAGATGCAATATTTACATCCACTCTTCCTGATCCATAAATAGAAAGGGTAGCATCACTCTTGTTTTTGATAGGAAGTAGTCGTAAACCTAATCCTTCCAATTGCATATAATCATTCAGACCAAGTAGCTTTTCATTTTTACATGTAACAGCAAAATAAATAGGTCTATCATTTATATTGTTCGCTAATATATCCATGACTGCCAATTCATCCTTTGTATAGTATGCTTTGTTTGCTGAGAACGAAATATCAATTCTAGGTGTAAACGTAGAGTCAGTTGCCGAAACTAATCCATTCTTAATTGCTTGTTGGCGATTAATAGGAATAAAGTAGTTACGTGATCTAGTCACACTTTGTCCTTGGATCTTCTTCGTGTCATCACCAATGAACTTAAACTCTTCGAAAATATTTATTGGCTGCGTTTCATTGCCAGCAAAGAATACCTGATTTCGTTTTTTTCCTCTATACGCTGATGCAGGTAATGAAAATTTAAGAGGAGCGGAATCATTTACTTTATTCCGTAATTTATTAATGTACCAATCCACTGCAATCAAACTCAAGTTAACCACACGTACATCTGTTCTTATATTTTCGACTTCTTGTGCATACCAGAGTGGATACGTATCATTATCACCATAGGTAAATATAATTCCATTCGGTTTTACAGACTCTAAAAAATTAGAAGCATAATCTCTCGATCCATAATGTCCATTTCTACTATGATCATCAAAGTTTTGAAAGCCCATAAGCAGAGGAGCCGTTATTGCTAAGGCCGTTGCTATTCCCGCTGACGGTAAGCTAGGCACCTTAGTTAATATTCCTTTAAAGAGGGAAACGACCGATAAGCCTATCCATATACAATAGGTAAAGAAGGAGCCTACTAATACATAATCCCGTTCTCGCGGTTCGTTTGGCGGTTGATTCGAATAGATTATAATTCCTATACCTGTTACTAGAAACATCAGAAGTAAGATCATCCAGTCTTTTCGTTTTTCTTTAAACTGGAAGAAGAATCCGATGAGACCCAAAATAAATGGAATAAAGTAGTATTTATTTGTTGCAGGATCTTTTTTCATAGTGTCCGTAATCTCAGACATATTATAAAGCTTCATTTCATCCAAAAACCCTACACCCGATCTCCAGTGTCCAGATGTTTTATCCCAAGGTTTGTATCCTTGCGAACCATTTTGTTTTCCTGCGAAATTCCAAAAGAAATAGCGCCAGTACATCCATCCAATTTGATAACTGAACATGTACTTAAGGTTATACCCCATGCCTGGCTTACCTTTTAATTTGTCACCACCATTTAGGTAGCTATACCACTGCTTATGCAGGGCGGGTCTACCAGAATCATTATGTCCAATTCTAGGGAATAATATCTTGTCAGATCTTTTGTATTTATATTTAAGACTCTCTTCTACAACTTCATATTTATCGCCAACGCGTCCATATCTATCTTCTCTATCTAGTTCCACTGGGTTCGCTTCAAAGTGTGGTCCATACACAAGCGGACGCTCTCCATACTGTTCTCTATTTATATAAGGGAGCAGACGCATAGCATCACTAGGGACGTTCATATTGATCGGTGTATCAGCATTTGCTCTGATGACGACTACTCCTATGGTTGAGAAACCGATGCAAACAAAAAGGTTTGCAAGAATAAAAAGGTTGAGTGTATACGCGTTTCTTTTTCGAGCGAATTTAAGCGTAGCAAAAAAGATCACACCTACGAGTAATAGCGTAAATATTATTCCAGAATGGAAAGGTAGACCTAAAGAATTTACTGCGAAAAGTTCGAAGCCTTTCCAAATCGAAGGAATACCAACGATAATTATTTTTTGAATAATTCCTATCACAGCTGCTCCTGCTATTAGTGAAAGTATAACACCTATGAATTTCGGAGATTTATATTTTTTAAAATAATACATAAGAGCAATCGCTGGAAACGTAAGTAAGCTTAAAAGGTGTACTCCTATAGAAAGTCCAGCTAAGTAAGCCACAAGTAAAAGCCATTTATCTATGTGTCTATTATCAGCTCCCACATACCACTTTGTGGCAGCCCAGAAAGTAACCGCAGTAAACATAGTAGACATCGCATACACTTCGCCCTCTACGGCAGAAAACCAGATGGAGCTACAGAAAGCGGTTGCAAGACCAGCAACAAGACCCGCACCACCTAGTGCAAGGTTAGCGCTGCTATTATTCACTGTTTCCTCAGAGTCATTAGAGTCAAACATCCGACGACCAAAAAGCATTGTAACACGTGCTACAAAAAAGGCAGTAAACGCCGTACAAACTCCAGACATTAAATTAACTGCGAACGCAATATTTGCAGGATCTGAAGAAATTAATTCTGCAACCCAAGTAAATAATCTCCCGACAAGTAAAAAGAATGGAGCACCTGGCGGGTGGACTACCTGCAGCTTATAAGCTCCAAGAATAAATTCTCCACAATCCCAAAGGCTACCTGTACGCTCGGCCGACATATAATATACAACCATTGCGATTGCAAAAACAGTCCAGCTACTTATTGATTTAATTCTATCGAAAGAGTTCATTTATAGTGTAATATGCATTTAAAAGAATCGACAAATGTACTAAATATATAGGTGTACTCTGCCTTAACGCTGCGATAATACCACCAATATACGAAAGTTATCGTACTTATTCTATGGGTAATTAGTTTGAGTCGATAGAAAACATTCCGTGTACTACCAATTTTAGCTTGGGCGTGTCCTTTCGTTTCGCTTTGCTACACTCCAGGCCGCTCCCTTCTAGGCTCACAATTCTGCTCGGTCCCGCAAGCGTGACTGTCCGCTTTGCGGACACCTGCCAGGCAGCTCACGCGAAGACAAATAACCAAGAATATCATAGAATTCTAATCTGTAAAACATATTTTGAGAGCTGCTCAGAGCACAAATAATAAATTAAGAAATAATGGAGATAAGATTAAACTGCGAAAATTGCGATAAGGCATTAGCTAACCATAGCGATGAAGCTATGATCTGTACATTGGATTGTACTTTTTGTAAAGAATGTGTAGATGCTGTTTTAAAAAACGTATGTCCAAACTGCGGAGGTGGATTTGAAAAGAGACCATCAAGACCCAAGGAGTATTTAGAAAAGTATCCTCCAAGAAAAGATAAAGTATTGAAAACCGTAATTAAAAATACGTTTTTAGAGAAAAATGTAAACGTTGATCCTAGAGAAAGATAAGACTTAGATTTATGACAATTGAGTTTGTTTCATTAAAAAAAGTAAAGAAAAAGCCTCAAGGTATCATGAGGCTTTTTTATAAAAATTAAATGTGTGATTGTCTAAAGGATAATCTCTCTTAAGTTTTTCATTAATAAAGCAACTTCCTGTGTGAACTTCTTGGCCATCTACTGTAAATGTTGCAAACCAAGGATCATCTCGATTTGGTGAAATGCCCGGAGCAAATTGATAAACTGGTTCTCTTTTCGTTAAATATCTAGCTCTGCCATTACTAGTAGCACTGCCGACGGCTTCTTTATTATCAGTACAAGGGCAAGGATTGTTAGAATAAATATTACCGCTTAATTCAATTTTTAGATTAGCACGTCTCTTTCTAAATTGGCCTCTAATGAATTCATAGGGCTTAACTCGAGCCCACATCATTTGGCGATTTCCTCCATCGTCTCTGGTTTTTGTTTTTAATTTATATGCAATTTGTCTTTGGTCATTATCAAAGTTTACTGTCACCCAATCTAAAACTAAATCACCTTGATGACAACCCTCTTCAGGGTATGCTCCGTATGTGTAAATAACAGTAAATGAACAGTCTCCAACATTCACTGTTATTGGAATTTGTCCATTACATTCTATTGTGAAAAACTCGCCTGACTGGATTGTCATATTATTGAATTCGAATGTGATATCATCATTCCTTATTTCAGGACAGATTACTTGTAATGCAGTTACTATTGGCCCCGAAATAACATACAACTGACCCAATACTGCTTGTACAGGTTTGATGAATAAACTTGATACATTTATTAATGGATTTTGGGCAAATGCAGTTACTGCTGTGCAGAGTCTTTCTCCACAAGGAACGGGAGGAAGAATGTCGTCAATGGTTATATTTTCGCAGAATGTGATTTCACCACATGTTACATCGGGCATATTTGCTTCTTTAAAAACCCAACTTACCGTGAGGCAAACAGAATAATCTCCCGGATTAGCAAAGGTGTGTGTAATGTTACCCGAACTCCTTTCTTGAGGATCTGAGCCATCTCCAAAATCCCAAACCAATTTTAAGTCATCAAGGTTTTGAGCATCCATATTTCCAGCCCAAAAGAAAGACGCAAGAAATACCCCATCGTCATCTCGTTGATTCGTTAACATAAACTCTGCCGTACATTCAGGTGCTGTTGGAGTTGATCCATGAGGTCCAGCAGTAAATTCTCCTGCGAAATCAGGATTAAAGAAGCTAAGCACTCCGTTTGTAAGGAAGTCTTTAGCTGCATTTGGGTTTTTGGTGACTACCTTGTGGTTTCTTCCATAAATAGTAATATCATCTCCTACTTGAATAGCGCCATCAGTCGTAACAAACGTTTGATCAATTTCATCATCAATATTAAAACTGACAATAGAATTAAGGGCATCAACGGGTAGCATTCCACTAGCAAGTAACTCCTCTTCTTGCGCAGTTACCTGAGCCCTTAATGATTTTTGACCTAACTCATTTTCAAGGCTTTCTAGTAAGTATTCTCCGTAATCAAACTCCTCATCTTCGAGTTCAGCTTCAGAATATTTGTGATTATCAATTGTTTCTACTACAGTACTAAATACTTCATCATAATGTGCCTGGGACTTGAATGCTAACCACTCCCCGTTGTTCTCAATCCCCAGCTGTTTTGCAGTAGGTGGTTTTTCTGACTTCCTAGTCGTGCTGTTGAGGTCGTCTGTAATTGTGTCTTTGCTACAGGCTACCAAGAACAGGCAGGCCGCGAAAATAAATAATGCAATCTTTTTCATTTTACGTTTTTTTAGTTAAATAATTTTATTGGTTAGTAAGCTTTGATGCTTTTCAAAGCATGGTTAGAGTCCTGTGCACCGAACTCGTAATAGTGTATCCCTATAATAGAATTTTAGTTAGCATTGCTGAGAGAAAATATTTTTTTATTTTCTATTTTACAACTATCATATAGCAGAATTTTATCTTCTAATAGCTATACATTTCAGGGTATTTATATTCAAAATAAATTTCTTTTCTTTGCCCTTGGTGAACATATATGGGTAATGCAAGGACATCTTAAAATCAGACCAATACGCAAAGAGGATAATAAACAGGTTGCACGGTTAATCCGCGAAGTTATGCATCAGTACGAATGCGTAGGTGAAGGCTATTCTATCGAAGATCCAGAAGTAGATAATATGTTTGAATACTACGAACATGATAATGCTATGTATTATGTCGTCGCTGATGAATCAGGTAAGGTGTATGGCGGCGGAGGAATAGACCAATTAAGCGGCGGAGACGGTTCTATTTGCGAACTCAAAAAAATGTATTTCTATCCTGAAATACGAGGCAGAGGTCTCGGAAAAAAGATGGTAAATACCTGTCTAGATAAGGCTAGAAGTCTTGGCTTTGATAGCTGTTATTTAGAAACAGTGGAGCGGATGGTAGAGGCAAATGGATTGTATAAAAAATTAGGCTTTAAACCTTTAGAAAAGAACATGGGTTGTACCGGTCACTCTAGTTGTGATGCATTTTACGTAAAAGAGCTCTAAGAATTATTACGAAATCATACTTATAAATTCTTCTTCACTCAAGACTTGCACTGTACCCAATGCTTCTGCCTTCTTAAGCTTTGATCCGGCTTTTTCTCCAGCGACTAAAATATTCAAATTTTTACTAACGCCACTTATGTTTTTTGCACCGTGTTTTTCGGCTAATGTCTGCGCTTCTTTTCGTCCCATTTGCTGCAGTGTACCCGTAAAGAGTATGGTCTTACCAGCAAAGACTGCATTTTCGTCCACTTGGGCTGGTTTGTCGTCTTCTTTTTGACTAAGATCCACACCATATTCCTCCATACGATCTAGCAAGGCAATATTTTTAGGTATAGAAAACCACTCAATAACATTGTCTGCAACAACTGGACCTATGTCTTTTATATCAGTAAAATCTTCTTTCTTCCAATTCACAAGATCTTTAGCATGTGTGATTTCTTGGGCAATAAGCTTTGATGCTTTTTTGCCAAAATGATGTATGGATAAACCGTAGAGCATTTTACGCAGTGGGTTCTTTTTTGCTTTTTCAATTGACGATTTGATCTTGTCTGCAGATCGTTGGCCAAACCCATCTAGCTGCGCAATAGCGTCATAATCCAAATTATAAATATCGCTGATGTCTTGCAACCAACCTTCTTTTTGGAAACGCTCAACATTTGATTTTCCAAAACCGTCAATATCCATCGCTTCTTTGGAAACATGAAAGATCATCCGTTGTAAATCTTGTGCTCCGCAACTGCAGTTAGGGCAACGCCAAGCAGCTTCGCCTTCTGTTTGTATGAGCTTTATTTTTTCTTCTTGATTAATCGGGCAGAATTCGGGAAATTTTAATTTCACCTCTTTACCAGTGCGTGCTTCTGGAATTGCCTTCACAATATATGGAATGACATCACCTGCTCTCTCGATTAATACCGTATCTCCTAAATGTAGGTCCTTCTGTAAAATAAATTCTTCATTGTGCAACGAGATAGAAGAAATCGTAACACCTGCTAAATGTACAGGGCTCACTTTTGCAACGGGTGTAATTGACCCCACCTTCCCTACTTGATATTCTACATTCTCTAAGGTTGTCGTTGCTTGTTTCGCCTTAAATTTATAAGCTGTTGCCCAGCGCGGATGGTGAGATGTCATGCCACAGCGTTCTTGCATGTGGAAATCATCTAGTTTTACAACCATACCATCAATCTCGTAGTTATATTCCTCTCTTTTTTCTTGCCACAGTTCAGCAAATTCTGCAACCTCCTGAATGGTGTTGCACAGTTTTCTTTCTTGATCCGCTACTTTGAACCCCAATTCTGCGAGCATATCAAGACTCTTAAAGTGAGAGCCGAATTTAGCGAGTAGATCATTTCCCTCTGTGTCAACAGCCAAGGCAATTTGAAATATAAACGTTTCTAAACCGCGTTCCGCAACCTCAGAAGGATTTTTCATGCGAAGTCCACCCGTAGCTGCATTTCGAGCATTTGCAAAGATCGTAAGCCCAGCCTTTTCTCTTGCAATATTTTTTTTATCAAACACGGATTTATGAATAACGGTCTCTCCCCGTAACTCAGCTTTCGCAATATTATACTTAGAAAAAAGGGCACGTAAGGGGATGCTATTAATAGCGCGAGCGTTAGATGTAATATCATCACCTTGCTGGCCATTTCCTCTTGTTGCAGCACGCACAAGTAAGTCGTTTTCGTACACAAGTGCTATACTACCTCCATCAAATTTGGGCTCTATAGTATACTTGAATTCTCCACCGCCAAGTAACTTTTGCAATTGCTTATCAAATTCTTTTAAGTCTTCTGCATTGTAGGCATTATCCAATGAAAGCATGGGTGTGAGATGCTTTACTGTTGTAAATCCTTCGTTTAAATCAGAACTCACTCTTTGCGTAGGAGAGTATGGTCTTAAATTTAGTGGGTCTTTTTCAAGGTGTTTTAAATGATGAAAGAGTTTGTCGTATTCTGCATCTGTAATTACGGGATTATTTTCCACGTAATATTTGAACTCATGAAAGTTAAGAATACGAATTAAATCCTCAACGTCTTTAAAATTTTCAGTGTTTAAAGTGTGCTTTGATAGATCTATGAGTTGTTTTTGCTCTTCCTTGGAGTATTTCATTTTAGTCTACTTTGACTATGCGCTTTGTTTCTATTAATTGGTTTGCTGTGTCAGTAACTCGTACTAGATAACTTCCTTGCGTAAGACCACTTAGGTCAATTGAAGTTTCTGAATTGGTAAGAACTGTTTGATAGTACACTGGAGTTCCTATCATACTTAAAATCTCTATAGTATAGTTTCCACGTGCTACGAGTGTAAGTTGATCTCTTACTGGGTTAGGAAATATTTTGACAGGTTCAATTTTCAGGTCTTCAACAGATGACATGATACTTTCGGGAAAAGAAATTAACGTTGTGTCTGCATTATCACCTGAGCTAGAATTATTACCGTTCACAGCCAAGCCTGCAGCATAAAAAGATATTGGCCCAGTACCTGATTCAGGTGCTGTCCACTCAAAATCAAAACTTGAATCACTCAGACGGGTGGTGTGTTCTAGATAGTCTCTACCCAAAAGGGTTATGCTTCTTGTTTGACTTGGTATGGCTCCCCAGTTACTAACCCCAGAGTTGTTTTGGTCTAGGCAGACAATCATAAATCCATATCCAGCTGCACCTTGGGCGGCAATATTTAAGTTTACTCTGTAGTTTTCGCCTGGTTCGTAACTGCTTACAGGGTTACCTGACAAGTCTAACAAGTCTACGCTGACTTCTGTGCCAAACGGTGAAGCAGAACCATGGCAACCTGCGGTAGCACATGTCCGCCCTCCTTCAGCTGGTGCAAGAGTAAGCGCTTCTCCAGTAAGAGCTCCTCTTCCAGTTCTGTTTGCCATTAGAGTAAACATACTGAGAAAGCAAAATGTCCAGAAAATATTAATAATGTACTTCATGATATCTTTTTAATGTTTGGAAAGAAGAGTTTGGATTGTAATTTTTATTTTCAATCCCTAAAGAAAACTATATTCAGCCACTTTACCGATAGTACCCCTGAAATATTCTTCTACTTTTTTCATGTCTTTGTCTTTATCCGCCGTCATGTACCAAGGTTCAGAGAATTTTATGTGCTTATTGCCAAAATCCCACTTTACTAAAATAACGGGAACATCTGCTGCTCTTGCGATTCTATAAAATCCTGATTTTAATGCTTTAACAGGCATGCGGGTTCCCTCTGGAGCAATGCATATTCTAAAACTTTCCCTAGTACTAAACATTGTTGCAACATCTTCAACAAAACTGGAATGCGTATTTCTTTTAACAGGAACACCGCCCAAGAAATGTACTATTTTGCCCTGTATTCCTGTAAATAATTCTTCTTTTCCAACAAACTTGATATCCGTAGAGAGATAAGATCTTACGAGAAGTCCCAGCGGGAAATCCCAATTTGAAGTATGCGGTACAGCAAGGATTATACATTTTGTTAATCTATCAGGGCTATAACCACTGACTTTCCATCCTAAAACCCGTAATATAAAGCTGCTAACTAATCGCATAAAGTCATAAAAGT
>Ga0115031_1002323_pt1 | contig 14178 bp, 14 predicted proteins | sample Maine_Asex4_meta_FD_87301 | JGI IMG/M metagenome (GOLD analysis project Ga0115031, IMG submission 87301) | Marine algal microbial communities from Maine, USA - Maine_Asex4_metaG | ecosystem: Host-associated > Algae > Red algae > Unclassified | place: Maine, USA | collected 2015-01-05 | reverse complement strand
CTCATGGTGATCCCGTCGCTAATCGTTCTGTGGTTTCTGCGAGATCGCTTCAGGTTTGTGAGTGAACCATCAGTCGAACAACCTTAGGTAGGCGTCTACTTCGGTTAATGTCTCACAGATACAACTCTCTGTCAGGCAGGTGGACGGCTGACGGGGTCTATATCCCGACCTTTACACCAGCTGGCCACATCAAAATTCGGGCAAGTCTTGTCGGTGTTGCTGAAATCACGATGCCCACAGATTGTGGTGGTAGGGTAGCTCTTACGCCATTCGCGCAGCACCTGTTCAAGAGCGTCGAACTGCTCATCTGAAAAACCGGTTCTTCCGATCAGGCAAACACCGAGACTTATCTCATTGTGTCCATAGACATGCGCACCCTGCCAGTAATCGGGGCGCCCGTGCGCCACGGTACCCTGTCGGCTGATCACGCGGTGATACCCGATGCCATGCCAGCCGAAACCCAGATGCATGTCATGTATCTGGGCAGCACCCATGGGCTCATCATCGGGTGTGTCTGAGCAATGCACCACTAAATACTGAATGTCGCCCGGCTTGAGCATGTGCGGCGTACGCCTATCGTTGCTTGTATTGGGTTGGGCAATAGGCTCTCAGCACGCCCGCAGGTCGGGTTGCCACGTGCTTGGTTGAACGTGACGTGACACGTTTTCGCCATAACCTGAACGACCCACCCTTTAAGTGCTTTCGCATCAGACCTATTACCTGCCGTTCACTGACGCCGTAGCTGGCTTCTATGGCATCGAATGGCGTTCTGTCCTCCCACGCCATTTCGATTACACGTGACAGATCAGATTCGGATAGCTCGGGAAGACGCTTCTTCATGTCAGAGTAGGCTCTTGCAATTCAAGTGATGGGAAGGTGGTGTGTGTTAGTTGAAGTCCAAGCCCTCCCAGCAATCGCGCGACCGATGCACCCGGATTAGAGGATGTCATGATGGCGATATCCTGATGCTGGGCTATAGCGTATGGATTGTGTTGCGTTACGATTGTGCTATCGGTTCGGCTCAATTCGCGCAACGCCTGTCTTGCCACTGCTTCGGCAGGATCGAGCCAGTCCACGGGCCACGGTGCAATCTTGCGCATCTCGTTGACGAGAAATGGATAATGCGTGCATCCCAGAGTAACTATATCGGTGCGTTTGCCATTAGATTCTACAAAGCAAGGCGCTATTTCGTTACGCAGTACTTCTGCATCAATCAGCTGCCCCTGCATGTGCTCTTCAGCCAATCTGGCCAGTTTGGTTGCGCCCACAAGATTGACCTGACGATGACTGGCAAAGCGCTTTACCAAGTCTTTAGTATATCGACGTTTTACCGTCCCGGGGGTCGCCAGTACCGTGATCAGACCTGATGCGGTTCGTTCTGCTGCAGGCTTTATGGCAGGCACGATCCCGACGAACGGTATATCGAAGCGGCCGCGCAACGCAGGCATGATCAAGGTCGATGCCGTATTACAGGCAACGATCGCAAGCTTCGGATCATACCGCTCAATCAACGTGTCAAAGAGGCCCACCATTCGCTTAGTCAGAGCTGCTTCTTGCCAGTCCCCGTAGGGAAAACCGGCATCATCACCGACGTAAACAAAAGGGTGGTCGTGCATGAGCATGCGTGCTTCACGAAGCACAGACAAGCCACCGATACCCGAATCAAAAACCAGAATAGTCATGGACAGTGCATATAGCGTATCGGTGTTGCCTTGTCAGCGTCCACACCATACTACTGCGGAATCTTGTCTTTGGGCAATATGGCTACACCCCAGGGGTATCGTCCCACTTTGATTGACTTCAACGCCTTCTTCTCAACAACATCTATCAGCGTCACGTCACCCGAGACACCGTTGGTTGTGTACAACATGTCCTCTTCAGGTGTAAGTGCCATATGCCACACTCGACGACCGACAAGGATGTAATCAGTCACCGTCAATGTTTCCCGATCCACGACAGCGACATGGTTAGAGGGCCCTAACGCCACGAAGGCGGTTTTTCCATCTGAAGTCAGCTCCATACCAACGGGCTGAATTCTGTCTTTGGAAATTCCCGGCACTGCAAACTCGATGATGTGCTTTATCTCTTTACTCTGGGTATCAATCACAGAAACTGTACCGCCAATCTCCGATGAGACCCAAAGCTCTGTGTCATCGAGTGAGAATTCGGCATCCCGTGGACGCTGATCAACCAGTGTATTCGCTACGATGGTCTGTGTTTCTGTATCTATCCAGTGAGCCATGTTGGATGTCTCTGAGGTCACGATAGCGTATTTACCATCATGGCTAACAGCCATACCTTCTGGCTCCACACCTACGTCAATTTGGGAAACAACAGTACGTGTTTCTATATCAACAACTGTGGCGATCGCATCGTCTTCATTGGCGATATAAAGATGCTTGTTATCCGGATGCAGAGCAAATTGTTCCGGGTCTTCACCGCTAGGCAATTCAAAGGCAATAGTGTCATCTACAACGTTAAAGACTTGCACTGTGTCTGAATCTGATGCGCAGACAAACAGACGTGTATAGTCGTGACTTAGGGTGACACCTCGTGGCCGCTCACCCACATCAAGCGTCTTGATCACTTCATTGGTTTCAGTATCTATTACTGAGACGGTATCGTCTTTCTCATTGCTGATGTAGACCCAATGTGCCGATGCGATGTTGGCTGAAAGCAACAACGCAAGACCGACACCTAAGGCTCTGGCGTTTTTTATAAACATATCTGGCTGAACGGTCGCTTTCGTCATCACTTCCCTCCGGGCTACTGTTAACTTGATAGCTATTGGAACTTGCCACAATCGCTGTCACCCTTGTCATAACCCAGCGTATCGAGCTCGGTGACTGCGTGCAAAAAACCCTCTAGGGGTGCCGACGCAACCACAGCATTTGCATGGACAAGCTGAACTGGTTGTCGCATCTGCCCATTCCACTGTCGAAAACTTAACGGGCTGCCCTTGAAACCACCCAATTCAAATTCATCAGACATCAAGTAGCTTTTGATCACTGATGGATCTGTAGAATTCGTGCGAGTCACCGCTTCCCCTACAGCGCGGGCAGCTGCCCAGTTGCTATAGTCAAGACTTGTCATGGTTCTGGAGGCGAGCTTGTTGAATCTCGATTGTAACTGCGCGGCTCCCCATTGTTCGATCACAGGCGACCAGGCAACTGGCGTTAAACCAGCGCTACCGGCCACAGGCCTTGGCAGCCACGTGTTGTAAGGAATGTATTGGGCAAAGTCCTGATCCTCATCTGTCACTACAACCACATCGTAGCGTCTTGCCTGGGTGAACACCGGAACTTCACTGGAGGCGCTGCGGCGCATATCAGCGTCTTCTATCCATTGTTTGTCAGCTACCGTTTTCAGACCAAACTTGGTCAATGACTGTCGAATGGCGCTGGCGAATGCCTGATCTCCCGTACGGTTACCTTCTACCAGGAAAACATCCTCCCACTTTTTGTACGTGAAAAACTGGGCAAGTCCATCACTGAGCATGGACCTGGATGGCGCTGTGTGCAACACGTTGGACTGACAGGCTTCGTTACGCAATTCATTGTCAGCACTTTGCGCATTGAAGATAAGGTCGTCTGCCGCTTCAGGCAACTGGGCTATAGCTACAAGATCACTCGCGGGCAAATTGGTAATGACGAGTAGTGGGCCTGCAGCGAGAGCTTGTTTTATTTGCTCGTTACGAACAACCGGATCAGTACCAACTTGGAAAATCATGGACTCAAGCGAATACTGCTGCCCAAGAAAACGGCCGGTGGTGTTGTTATCGTCTACTCCCAGCAACGCGCCCTGCACGCCTTCGCCCTCTGGCCATTGAACAAGGTTGGACAGCACAGGAGGACGCTCGATGCGCTGCTCTACGTACAGCAACGCAATATCGAGTGATGGCTTGGTTGTTTGAGCTTTCGCCGAATAGGCAGACAGAGCCAAGGGAAGCACCGACGCCAACAGCATTGGCCGTATTGTTTTGCGCATGAAACTGCCGGATGCCTCTGTGCCTGCCTCCTTCTCTAAAACGGGGGTTTTAGGGGAGGAAAAGTGCCGTTTAACCGTCTTTAAAGCCCACATTTTGATTGAATTCTTATATAAAACATAGGGTTATGGTGGTCCGACCCTATGGTTACTATGGCTAGCCGCCGATGAAGGACATTTCGACTTTGGGGCGGATGACGGAGACTTGGGTGCGGGTTTCGGAGTAGCGGTCGGCGCGAACGGACCAGAGTTGCTGGAGCTTTTTGCGCACAGCATCCACGTCACCCTCTCGCAGTGCGGGTCGCATGTCGTGGCCTCCGGATGCGAAGAGGCAGGTGTAGATGCTACCGGTGGCGCTGAGCCGTGCGCGACTGCAGTCTCCGCAGAATGGGTCAGATACGGAGGAGATGATGCCTACTTCTCCACCGCTGTCGAGGTATTCCCAACGCTTGGCAACCTCGCCCCGGTAGTTGGCTTTGGCAGGTGCAATCGGCAGTTCGGCATTAATCAGATCGGCAATTTCCTGACTGGTTGTCACGTGAGACAGATTCCAGGCATTGCTGTTGCCCACATCCATGAATTCAATGAAACGTAGAATTTGGCCTGTACCGTGGAAAAAACGCGCCATAGGCAGAATGGAATGATCGTTCAGCCCTTTCTTGACCACCATGTTGATCTTCAGTGATTCGAAGTTGGCCTGAGCGGCGTGTTCAATACCATCCAGTACAGTTTGTACACTGATACCCACATCATTCACCCGCATGAATGTTTCATCATCCATCGCATCCAGGCTAACGTTCAGTCGTTGCAAGCCGGCACTGCGCAGGCTTCGCGCACGCTCTCGCGTTAGCAGTGAGGCATTGGTGGTCATGCTGATATCGGTGATGCCGGGTACGTTGCGAATCTTGGTTATCAACTGCTCCAGATCACGTCGCACTAAAGGCTCGCCACCCGTGAGTCTAATTTTGGTCACGCCGAGTTCGGCAGCCGCCATGGCCACTCGTTCTATTTCTTCAAACGTCAGCAGTTCGGATTTGGGCAAGAACTTGTAACCCTTGTCGAACACGCTTTTCGGCATGCAATAGACACAGCGGAAATTGCACCGGTCCGTGACCGATACGCGCAGGTCCTTTAACGGCCGATCGAACCTATCGCTCGCCAGCGAGGATGTGTTTGTCATCTGGGTACCACTCACTAACCACCACCTCTCTGAAAGTGCAAATCAAAATGTGTCTTGAAGTCTTGCTGCTGTTGTTCTTCAACACCGGCGAAAGTGAAGGAAACTACTGAATAAGGCAACCTGAGCAATGCTATTCGACGCTCCAGCGTGGGCCCTAGCGTGATCACCAGTGTACCGTCAGCGACAACAGCCTTCACCACATCGCCATTAGTTTCGTACTGATGCTCTCCCATCGCTCTAGGCAACAAACGCCAGAAATCACTGTGCGTTAACCCCATTTCACGACTGTAAGCGATCACCGGCAATGTCATGTCAACCACCCGCAACCGGAGGCCAGATCGCCACCACATCATTCTCCACGAGCGTCTGGCGCTTGTCACGATCTTCCTTGCAATGGAACACGCCGTTTACCAGAACAAGATGGGCCAGATCACGCGGCACCTTGAATCGATCGATGAGCTCGTTCAACGACACATCGTCTGCAACGTCAATGTCGACAGCATTCTTGACGGCACCAGCAGGTAGCAGGTCCTGCAATGTCGCATACAGTTTAAACTTGATTTTCATTGTCTCTACGTCATCGTCCTGCTATCTGCAATGCGCGCCATGGTCGCCACCGCGCCTTGAATAATCAGTCAGGCCTCGGGCCCCATCGCCACATGCTGGCTCTGGGCACTGGCCAGATAGGCCTCTGAAATGCGATTAGGCGATACCAGCAGTTTGTCTTTCCACTCACCCAGATGTGCGCCGGTCTGGATCAGGCCACGCATGACTCCCACGTGCTGTGTCATGCCCAGACTGCTGGCACCGACCAGCACATCATCCTTGAATTGCAGGTTCAGGTACTTGAAATTGTCCACATCTGACATCTCGCCCTCTTCCCCTCCATCCACACCCATCCACATGCCAAACGAGGTAGAGATCAGACCCACTGTATCCAGAACGTTCATGTTGATATTGCCCGGATGCGGATTCTTGTGACCGTGCACCATGTTCTGGGCTGCCAGCTTGCCGTGCTCTACTGCAGTGGGCTGAATCGCCTGCACGTAGTAATCACCCGTAGACAGATCCTTACCCTGCGCCACGTCTCCAGCCGCATACACGTCGGGGACGCTGGTCTGCATGAAGTCATCCACGACTATGCCCATGTCGACATTCACGCCGCTGCCATCCAGAAAAGCCGTATTGGATCGCACGCCAGTGGCGCATATAACCACGTCTGCTGGCAGTGTTTCCCCGCCTTCGGTTTTCACGTGCAGAGGGTCGTCTCCACCAACCGCTACTATTTCGGTGACCTTGGTTGATGTCATGACCTTAATGCCTTTGGCTACACACCAGTCCTTGATCATGGTGCCCATCACCTCGTTGGTCATGCGCGACACCATTCTGTTTTCCATCTCAATGACGGTAAGCTCCACGCCTCTAGCTGCCAGCGCTTCGAGAATGATGCAGCCAATGAATCCGGCGCCCATCAGAATGACTTTTGAGCCGGGCTTGGTATCGGCCACTATCTTGTGTGAATCCTGCAGCGACCAACAGTTGTGGACGCCATCCAGATCAATACCAGGAATTGGCGGTCTGGTAGCCGTAGCACCAGAAGCGATGAGCAGTTTGTCGTAGCTCATAGTCTCGCCACCCAACAAGGTGATTTGCTTCGCGGCCGTGTCCACCGAACTGGCACGCCCCTGTTTCAACTCGATATTCAGGCTGTCAAAATGATTGTCTTTCTTCCGAAGGTACGTGCCTGTAGCTTCAATGTTGCCGACGAGGTAATACGGCAAAGCCATACGTGAATAAGGCGGAACGTCTTCGGCCACCAGCATCGTGATCTGCCCGCTGGGATCATATTTTCGCAGATGCTCTGCAGCATTCACGCCCGCAGGTCCGGCACCGATAATCACGTAATGCATAGCCATTTCCTAATATTGTTGTATTTAACGCCGTTGCAGCTCAACTGCCAGACACTGCAGAACTTTGATCTCGATTGCCCAGCCAGAAGCAGCAAAGGCATGAGAGATGATATCAAGCTTCGCCGTTATGTCTCTTGCGACGTGGGAACCGGTGCTGTTTATACAATTCGGGCGCAGTCCAGCTGCGCCCGAGTCTCAATCGTGGAACCGCACAACCGCCAATACGGTATCCGAGCAGCTCTTAGAGTCCCATCTTGCCAGCGAGAGCCACCGTTTGCGGCCTCTTTTTCACACCTCCCTGGGGAATCGACAACCAGGGAGATACGCCAGACTGACCCCATCACATAAGGGGTCAGTCCGTAACAAGAAGGATCTCTGTCGTTACGTCAACCAGGTAGAGACCACTTCTGACGCGTCTCATCAGTAATCGTACCGTCGGCAGAATAACCACGCAGCTGATAATACTCAGGCAGCATCTGGTCAAGTTCGCTGACTCGGCCCTTGGCAGGTCCACTACCCGCAGCCTCTTTCAGTAACCGCGGTGGCAACGTGTCTTCAGCACCACTGATTCCAGCCTTCTGATTGAAATCGCGCTCCATGTTCCAGATGCGCTCACCCACTTCCATCATGCGCTCAGTAGACCAGTCGCCTTCACAGGCAGAATCTACTTGTGGTGCGATATCATCCATCGTCCAGGCGAAAGTGGTAAATACACACAGGCCCGCTGAATCCACAGCCGCCGTTGCATCCTGAAACGCCTTGACCAACCCAGGCTTGCCTGCAGACTCGAGAGGATCGGTCTTTTCAGGGATACCCAGAATCTCTGAAGCAACGGTATAGCCGCGCAGGTGACACGCACCACGATTGGATGTGGCGTAAGCCAGACCCATTCCCTGGATACCGCGTGGATCGTAAGCCGGGAACTCCTGACCTTTTACCGTCATGGACAGTTCAGGTCGACCATATTTTTCACACAATCGCTTGGAGCCCATGCCCAGATCAACGCCGAAGCCTTCACCTTTAGCGGTGACTTCAGCCGCCCAGCACAGTGCCTCGGCAGAACCGAACTTCAATTCCATGCCGCCGGTGTGCTCAGTGGTAATCACACCCAGCTCGAACAACTCCATGGCAGCAGCCACCGTTGAGCCGAGCGAGATAGGATCCATGCCGTCTTCGTTACACAGGAAGTTGGCGTACGTCAGCGCATCGATATCATCAACGCCGGTGTCCGGACCCAGAGCCCAGGCTGCCTCATACTCAAGCCCACCCGAATTGATCCAGTATTCTGGCTTGTCTTTCACTGAGAAGTGAGTTCGATCAATCGTGGAGATTCGGCCACAGGCAATGGTGCAGGAGAAGCAAGCGCCATTGGTGGTCAGGTTTGGCTTGCCGTCAGACTTACGCGGCTCGTGCATGGCCTCGCCACCCACGTTTGATGCGCCTTCGAACTGAGTTTCACGCATGTTGCGTGTCGGCAGTGCGCCCACTTCGTTGATGACGTTCATTAGAACCTGTGTGCCGTAAGCCGGGAGGCCCTGGCCAGTAACCGCATTTTCTGCCAGAACTTTTTTGCCCGCCTTGACGGTTTGCAGGAATCGCTTCGGATCGCTGATGTTGCCCAGACCCTTGGTGCCCCGGACAACGACAGCTTTCAGGTTTTTGGAAGCCATGACGGTACCGACGCCTGAGCGTCCAGCTGCACGGTGCAAGTCGTTCACGATAGCGGAGTAAAGGCAGCCCTCTTCAGCAGAGCGCCCCACGCAGGCAATCTTGACCTGAGGATCCTGATGAGCCTGGCGCAGCTGATGATCTGCGGCCCAGACTGACTGGCCCCACAGGTGATCAGCAGGCATTAATTTAGCTTCGTCGTCTTCGATAATGAGATACATGGGCGAGGTGGCTTTTCCTTCAAAAATCACCATGTCCCAGCCGGCAAACTTCAACTCCGCGCCGAAAAAACCACCCGAGTTTGAACACGCCACGGTACCCGTCAGCGGGCTCTTGCAGATCACTGAATAGCGGCCACCGGTGGATGCGATGGTCCCGGTGAGCGGGCCAGTTGCCATGATCAGCTTGTTGTCGGGCCCCAAAGCGTCGCACTCGGGATCGATTTCATCCACCAGATAGCGCGTAGCCAGGCCACGCTGGCCCAGATAGTCGTTGGCCCATTCCATCTTCAGCGGCTCTTCAGCCACGGTACCGGCGGTCAGATTGACCCGTAATACTTTTTTAGTCCAGCTCATGTCTAGTCTCCTCTATGCGCCAGCAGCGTTGTCGGTCTTCGCAGCCCAGGCACGCATCTTGTCGAGTCCGGTTGCATTGGCATCGACGTAAGTGATTGCTTGCGTCGGGCAGGCATCGACACACTCGGGATCCCCACCACACAGATCGCATTTAACGACTTTGCCGGTGGATGTGTTGTAGTTGATCGTGCCGAATGGGCAGGCAATCGTGCAGACCTTGCAACCTACGCAGATATCATCAATGACATCCTTGGAACCGTTCAGCGGATTCAGCACAATGGCATCTACAGGGCAGGCCTGCATACACCATGCTTCGTCGCACTGGGTGCAGGTATAGGGTACGAATCGCCCCTCATCGTGGAACGTGAACACTTTGATGCGGGACTTCGAAGGGTTGACTGCCCCTTCATTGACCAGTGAGCACGCTGACTCACACTGCATGCACCCGGTACACTTGCCCGGATCTATGTGCAGGGATTTCTGCATTCGTCTCTCTCCTTTATCAAAATGATGTATTTCGGGCATGTTGGCCCAACTGACAGATATTGGCTGACCACACCTCAACCCGCTATGGGCAATGGGTACCAATATTCATGATGCCTGTGCCACACAGTATGAAATGTAGCGGCAGATTGCAACGCTGACAGCAGTCTAAGTGTATCCAGAGGGGTGTGCATATGAGTAAACTGCGCAACCCGCAACTGCCACGCCTCCCATGCCAGGTCTTGTCGCGCTGGCACTCGCTTATGTGCTGTCTCAGTTCTACCGCTCTTTTCTGGCGGTACTCACGCCTCAACTGACGGCAGAGCTGGGTGCAGACAAGGCAGATCTGTCGCTGGCCTCCGGGTTATGGTTCATCGCCTTTGGCCTCATGCAATTTGTGGTAGGTGTGGGGCTTGACCGTTACGGGCCACGCCGCACCGCAGGCTGGATATTCGGGGCGGCCACTACCAGCGGCGCCTTGATATTCGCCAGTGCCCAGACGCCTATGGCAATCACTGTCGCCATGTGTTTGTTCGGCATTGGCTGTTCCCCGGTCTTGATGGCGTCATTGTTTATCTATGCGCAGCGATTCGACGCTCGTCAATTTGCCGTCATGACATCCTGGTTGGTCGCTTTCGGCAACCTGGGGAATGTGGTAGGCGCGAGCCCGATGGCAACAGCGGTGGACCAGTTCGGCTGGCGCACGGTGATGTTGGCCCTGGGTGCCATGTCCTTGAGCATTGCTTTAGGCGTTCTGTGGCTGGTACGCGATCCGGAACTCGAGCAGCCGGCAAACTCAGGCTTTGGTGGCTACATCACTCTGCTTAAACAACCCGGACTCTGGGCCATCATGGTGATGATGCTGTTCTGCTACGCACCGGTGGCCGGCATTCGAGGGCTTTGGGCTGGTCCCTACCTGACAGATCTGTATGCCGCCAACAGCCTGCTGATTGGCAAGGTCACCTTGTGGATGGCCATAGCCATGGTCACAGGAAGTCTTGTGTACGGCCCGCTGGACAAGATTTTCAACACACGCAAATGGGTGATATTCACAGGCAACTCAGTGGTGCTTTGCGTCTTGTTGACCCTCGCCTTCAATCCGGTGCCGGGTTTGACAACGACTACCGCATTGTTAGTGCTACTCGGTATCTGTGGTGCCAGCTATGGGGTATTGATGGCCCATGGCCGATCATTCATACCGCCACATCTCATTGGGCGCGGCGTTACCTTGTTCAACTTCTACTCTATCGTGGGTGTCGGACTGATGCAGTTCGTTACGGGGCAAGTTGTCGCAGTGCAGCCGGACACCAGTTCACCGGCAACTTATCAGATTCTGTTTGGGACTTATGCCTTTGTGGTGTTTGTGGCGCTGGTGATTTATTTGACGTCGAAGGATTCGGCTCCGGCCGGGAAATTGAGTTAAAGACACTAACTCCGACAGGGTCTATCATCGACGCAACCGCAAGATGATTTTTTAGCTCATCACGAGAAACACAGAATCGGGGTGTGTACCCAAGCTGTTATGAAGACAATCTTAAGCGGCCTTGCATCTGGACATCCTGTAGTGACGTGCCCCTCAAATATGAATCTCTAGTTTGAGATGGATAGGACTCTGCAGGATATCTAGCTAGAAATTTTACGTGGATCGGGGATTTCATCCATGCGTGATTCACGGAAGACGATGTACCAGCCAGCGAGGAAAATAATGCTGGCTCCAACGAATGTCCAGACATCGAGGATTTCGTTGAAAAAGTAAGCTCCAATTAACGCTGTCCAGATAAGCCGAGTGAAGTCCACGGACATCACCAGAGAGGTATCTGCCATCTGGATGGATGTGGTCATTAACAGATGTCCTGCAGTGGCCAACGCACCCACCAGGAACAACCAGAGCAATTGTTCCATAGTAGGTGTATGCCACAAGGCTAGTGCCGGCCAAAAAGACAGAATAACCAGGGTAATGCCCATCCAGCTCACAATACTGGTAGGCGTTTCAGTCTTGGATAAATGCTTGACTATCGTGAGCGAAATTCCCCACGCAATCGACGTGAACAACACTAGTAGCGCATAAATGTTAAAGCCTTCAGCCGATGGCCTCAAGACGACAAACACACCCACCAACCCAACAACGATGGCTGCTGATCGTCGCCATCGAAGTCTTTCCCCGAGAAATAACCAGGCGCTAACGGTAGCAAAAATAGTGGTACTGAAACTCAAGGCTGTGGCATTGGCAATCGGGACCTTGGACAACGCGTAAAACCAACCCAACATGGCAATAACTCCGACGCCTGCACGTAGCATATGCAATCGCGGGTTCTGTGTTTTCAGCGAGCCCAGACCGGCCTGCAGTAACAAGGGCAAAACGGCTACGAGGCCAAACAGATTGCGAAAAAACACAATCATGAACGGGTGCATATCTGAGCTCAATTGCCGTACCAGGCCATGCATGGATGCCAACATAAGCGTTGCACCCAGCATGAGCATCACTGCACGGCTAGTTGTGCCGTGTGCATCTATTGTCATGGGGTTGTGGCGTTGAGCTGCAGAAGGAGAAGAAATTGAAGAATATACCCTGTATCCAGATGGCACTGCGTTAAGACCGTCGTTCCCGAGGAGGCGGGGATCTATCCTGATATTTACAGGGATTCTTAGCCTTCGCGGGATGACGAATCGGGCTTATTGCAGTGCTATTCGGCTGAGACCCATTACTTACCACTGGATACTTTTGAACGTACGCCTTTGCGCGCCCCATCAGACTCCGTTAGTTACCTGTCCACACAGGTTTGCGTTTTTCTGCAAATGCAGCTGCCCCTTCTGCCGCATCAGCTGACTGTAAAAGATCTCTCAGTAATACGTCACTTAATTCCCAAAATCTTTCCTCACCCATAAACCCGGAGCACTTGGCCAACTGAAGGCTAGAGCGTACGGATAGCGGAGCGTTCAAGCTAATTTTCTGGGCCCACTTGATCGCCTCCTCATCGATAGAGGCTTCCTTGATCAATTTATTGACCAGCCCAAGAGCAGCTGCGCGATTAGCAGAAACGGGATCACCCGTCAGCAGGATCTCATTGGCAATAGCTTTAGGGAGAATTTGCGCCAGCCGAAAGGCACCACCCGCGCCCGCAATCAGACCTCTCTTGCTTTCCGGTAGACCGAAGATGGCAGAGTGGGTGGCAACGACCAGGTCACATGCCAGCATAAGCTCAAAACCTCCCGCTAATGCTGCACCTTTTACCGATGCGATAATGGGTTTTGTTCGAGAGCGACTAACCAGGCCTCCCAATCTGCCAGGACCGAATAATATCGCTTCGGCTTCACCATTCGAAAATGCTTTCAGGTCCATTCCCGCACAGAAAACCGAGCCTTTCCCACGTAGAACACCCACGTGAAGTTGATCATCATTCTCGAATATCTCGATGGCATCTCTTAGCTGTGTGCAAGTTTGCGCATCGATTGCATTTCTTTGCTCAGGACGATTCAGAGTAATGACTGCTACGTTTCCCTGCGTCTCAAAAAGAACTTTTTGACCCTCACTCATTGCCATACCTCTTCCTGAATTTTTCCGATTAGTGCGGATGCTGTTTTGATCCTCGACTCAACATTGATTACCTAATCTACTCATTCGACTATCATCAATCTGTCGTCAGACCATCCGGAGGCCCATCCAGCATAGTGTTGAGCGATTAGTCATCGATGGCTGATTCTTCTTGAGCAGCTTCTTCTTCAGCCGCATTGCGTAGTTGAGCTCTGATGATTTTCCCCGTCGTGGTCATAGGCATATTCTCGACAAACCTGACGACGCGTGGGTATTCGTGCGCAGACAGACGGGATTTTACGTAGTTGGCAATCTGCGCGGCAAGTTCATCTGACGGGCAATACCCCTCTTTGAGCATTACATACGCAGCAACCACGGCGCCACGAACCTTGTCAGGTTTTCCTACCACGCCGGCAAATAGAACTGCCTCATGTCGTATCAAGCAATCCTCAACCTCCCCCGGCCCAATCCGATAACCTGCAGAGCTGATGACATCGTCATCGCGACCCAGGAAATGTAAGCATCCCGTGTGATCACGAGTGCCTCTGTCGCCTGTCAGCAGCCATATTCCTTCAGAACCTTCAACAAATTTTTTGCGAGTGGCTTCAGCATCATTCCAGTAACCTAGAAACATGACAGGGTCATCCGATAAAACAGCTATCGAACCTTCTACGCCATCTGTCTGGATTCCACCGGTGATTGGGTCTACGATCTCGACTGTATGGCCGGGCACTGGCCTGCCCATAGATCCAGGAGTGGGTAGTTCTAACGCGGAGCACGATGACACAACCATATTGCATTCGGTTTGTCCATAGAACTCATTGATCGTAGTTCCCAGTATTTTTT
>Ga0115031_1002315_pt1 | contig 14206 bp, 12 predicted proteins | sample Maine_Asex4_meta_FD_87301 | JGI IMG/M metagenome (GOLD analysis project Ga0115031, IMG submission 87301) | Marine algal microbial communities from Maine, USA - Maine_Asex4_metaG | ecosystem: Host-associated > Algae > Red algae > Unclassified | place: Maine, USA | collected 2015-01-05 | reverse complement strand
TGCGGGCGGCCCGGATCGGCTACGAGATCATCCGCGTCACCGGCTAAATATGGGGTCGGACCCTGCCAAGCTACTGATTCGAAAAGAAAAACACGAATAAACGCGGCCCGAGAAGGCTTGCAGCCGTGTTTTCGTCCCTGTTTTCCACCCTCCAAGCGCTGAAACCCGGACACGATCGACCGTTCCGACAGCGCAATGCTGCTACAAGGTCGGTGTCGCCGGAGTGCGACCGGGCATCTGCGCATGCCCGATGTCATCACGGAGGAAGACCATGGCACGAGCCAACAGGCACTACGTCCCCGGTCAGATCTGGCATCTGACCCAGCGTTGTCACCAGCGAGAGCACCTGCTGCGCTTCCAGTCCGAACGCCGTCGCTGGATGTACTGGCTGTACCAGGCCCGCAAGCGTTTCGGACTCAGCGTTCTCGACTACATCGTCACCGGCAATCACATCCACCTGCTGGTGCGCGATACCGGCAATGGCGCCATCTCGTCCAGCATGCAGCTGCTGTCCGGTCGAACCGCACAGGAGTTCAACCACCGGTTCGAGCGACGCGGTGCGTTCTGGGAGGACCGATACCATGCAACGGCGGTGCAGAGCGATCTGCACCTGGCCCGGTGTCTGGTCTATATCGACCTGAACATGGTGCGTGCGGGCGTCGTGGACCATCCCGACAAGTGGGCATGGAGTGGCTACGCCGAATTGCAGCGGCCCAAGCGACGGGGCGGGCGACTCGACTACGATGCCCTGTGCGAGCTGCTGGGCTGCGACGGCATCGGCGAGCTGCAACGCGCGCGTGCATCCTGGGTGGAGCAGCGGATGGAGGAGCCGCGACGCTTGGAGCGCGAGTCCGCCTGGACCGATTCGCTGGCGGTGGGAACCCTGTCGTTCGCGCTCGGAATGCAGCGCCGTTGGGCAGCCCGTCATCCGGGACGCCGCACCGTGGAGACCTGCAGCGGGTTCGCGGTCCGGGACACGTCGGGCACATACCGGTCGTACGCTACGTAGAAGACACTCGGGATTCGCGTTGGAGGTACCTTTTCGGCCGTGAAAACCGGTCTGCAAGGTGTCTTCAACGCTTGATTTGGACAGAATTTCTTGAAAGATCAATCAGTTGTAGAGGTCCGACCCCATGATGTCCATGATGTGGATCGGGCGATGCAGATCGACCGCCGCCGCCTGGCCGACCAGCTGCGTTCGGTGCAGCGTCGTCCCGATCCGAAGCGCATCGCCGCCCTGCAACAGAACCTGGCCCGCTCGATCGCCGTGCGCGAGCACCGCATCGAGAACCTGCCGGTACCGACGTACCCCAGTGAACTGCCGGTGGTGGAGCGGCGCGAGGACATCCTGGCAGCCCTCGCCGAGCACCAGGTGATCATCGTGTGCGGCGAGACCGGTTCGGGCAAGACCACCCAGCTGCCCAAGATCTGCCTGGAGGCGGGGCGAGGCACCGCCGGGCTGATCGGTCACACCCAGCCGCGGCGGATCGCTGCGCGCACGGTCGCCGCGCGCATCGCCCACGAGCTAGACACCACTGTCGGCGAGGTGGTCGGCTTCAAGATCCGCTTCACCGATCAGGTGTCGCCGCGCACCTACGTGAAACTGATGACCGACGGCATCCTGCTGGCCGAGGTGCGTCGCGATCCGCTGCTGGAGGCCTACGACACGCTGATCATCGACGAGGCGCACGAGCGCTCGCTGAACATCGATTTCCTGCTCGGCTACCTGAAACAGGTGCTGCCCAAGCGCCCGACGCTCAAGGTAATCATCACCTCGGCCACCATCGATCCGCAGCGCTTCTCGCAGCACTTCGACAACGCCCCCATCCTGTTCGCCGAAGGGCGGGCCTATCCGGTCGAGACGCGCTATCTGCCGCCGGCGGAACTGGCCGCCACCAAGCGCACTCCGGCCACGGACGATGACGATCTCGACGCGGACCCCGACGAGGAGAACCTGCCGGCCGCGATCGCCAACGCCTGCGAGATCCTGCTGCAGGAGCGCCAGCACGACATCCTGGTGTTCCTGTCCGGCGAGCGCGAGATCCGCGAGGTGGCCGACGTGCTCGGCCGGCAATCCAGCCACCGCCGCGCGTTTCGCGGCGTGGACGTGCTGCCGCTGTTCTCGCGCCTGTCGAACGCCGAGCAGAACCGCATCTTCCAGAGCCACCACAATCCGCGCATCGTGCTGGCCACCAACGTGGCCGAGACCTCCTTGACGGTACCCGGCATCCGCGCGGTGATCGATACGGGTCTGGCCCGCATGTCGCGCTACAGCGTCAGGAGCCAGGTGCAGCGCCTGCCGATCGAGAAGGTGTCCCAGGCCAGCGCCAACCAGAGAAAGGGGCGCTGCGGGCGCGAGGCGCCCGGCATCTGCATCCGCCTGTACGACGAGGAGGATTTCCTGGCCCGGCCCGAGTTCACCGAACCGGAGATCCTGCGCACCAACCTGGCAGCCGTGATCCTGCAGATGCGCGCCATGTCGCTCGGCGACATCGACGCGTTCCCGTTCGTGGAGCCGCCCGAGCCGCGCTACGTCAACGACGGCTACCGCACGCTGCAGGAGCTGGCAGCCCTGGACCGGGACCGGGAGCTGACCGAGCTCGGCCGCCGCCTGTCGCGCCTGCCGATCGATCCCCGGCTGGGTCGCATGCTGCTGGCGGGGGCCGACGAGGGCGCGGTGGACGAGGCGCTGACCATCGTCAGCGCGCTGTCGGTGCAGGACCCGCGCGAGCGCCCGTTCGAGCGCCGCCAGGCGGCCGACGAGCTGCACGCCGAGTTCCACCACGAGCGCTCGGACTTTCTCACCTGGCTGAACCTGTGGAGCTTCGTCACGGTGCAGAAGGAGGCGTTGTCGAACTCGCGCTTCCGGAAGATGTGCAAGCAGCGCTTTCTCAGCCCGCTGCGGGTGATCGAGTGGATGGATGTGCGCCGGCAACTGGTGACGCTGGCGCGCGAGCTGAAGCTGCCGCTCAACACCACCCCCGCCAACGAGGACAACGTGCACCGGGCATTGCTGAGCGGACTGCTGGCCAACGTCGCCACCCGTACCGAGAAGCGCGATTATCTCGGTACCCGCAACCGGCACCTGCAGATCTTCCCGGGCTCCGCCCTGTTCCGGCGTTCGAACGACAAGCCCGTCGCCAGGAAGGATGCGTCCGTCACCGCGAAGAGCGACAAGGGCGGCGCACCCAAGTGGATCATGGCCGCGGAGCTGGCCGAGACCAGCCGGCTGTTCGGACGCACCTGCGGGGCGATCGCCCCCGAGTGGATCGAGCACCAGGCCGAGCACCTGCTGCAGTACAGCTACCGCGACGCGCACTGGCAGAAGACGCAAGGAACGGTCGCCGCCTTCGCGCAGGTCACCCTGTACGGCCTGATCATCAACCCGAAGAAGCGGGTCAACTACGCACCGATCAACCCGGTGGAGTCGCGCGAGATCTTCATCCGCGAAGCGCTGGTCGAGGGCGAGCTGCGCACCCGCGGCGAGTTCCACCGCCACAACCAGACTTTGCTGAGCGAGGTGGTGGCGCTGGAGGACAAGAGCCGGCGCCGCGACATCGTGGTGGAGCCCGAGCAGCTGGTGCGCTTCTACGACCGGCTGGTACCGAGCGATGTCTGCACCGCGGCCAGCTTCGAGACCTGGCGGCGCGAGTACGAGATCGAGCACCCGCGCGGTCTGTTCTTCTCGCGCGAGCTGCTGCTGGCCGACGATGCGGTCGATGTCAGCAGCACCGACTACCCCGACCAGATCGAGATGAGCGGGCTGGTGCTGCCGCTGTCCTACCACTTCGCACCGGGCGAGGACGATGACGGGGTGACGCTGATCTGCCCGGTGGAGGTGCTCAACCGCGTCAGCGCCGAGCGCTGCGAATGGCTGGTGCCAGGCTTGCTGGAGGAGAAGATCGCCGTGCTGATCAAGGCGCTGCCCAAGCCGGTGCGTCGCAATTTCGTGCCCGCACCGGACTACGCGGCCGCCTGCGTGCAGGCGCTGAACGTGGGCGAGGGTCCGCTGCGCGGCGCCCTGTCGCGCCAGCTGCTGCGCATGACCGGCGTGGAGGTCGCCCAATCGACCTGGAACCCGGATGCGGTGCCGCAGCACCTGAGGATGCGCGTCAGCGTCACCGACGACAGCGGCACGCCGATCGACACCGATCGTGATCTCGTGGCGCTGCAGCGCCGCTACGCCGACCGGGTCGAGGAGTCGCTGGTGGCGTTCGGCGACGACAGCCTGGAGCAGCAGAGCCTGACCGACTGGAACTTCGGGGACCTGGCCGAGAGCGTGGACCTGGAGAAGCGCGGCATCACCCTGCAGGGCTATCCGGCGCTGGAGTCGAGCGAATCGGGAGTCGCCATCCGCCTGTTCGCGAGCCTGGACGCGGCCAACCGCGCCATGCCGGCCGGGGTGCGGGCGCTGTACCGCATCGTGCTCAAGAAGGAGGTGAGCTACCTGGGCCGCAAGCTGCCGGCGCTGGACGTGATGGCGCTGCGCTTCACCCCGTTCGGCAGCAAGAAGGAGCTGGCCGACGACATCATCGATGCGGCGATCGACATGACGTTCGTGCGCGACGGCCGCTGGCCGCGCACGCGGGACGCGTTCCACGGCGCTCTGTCGACGCACCGTGCGACGCTGGTCGACAACGCGAACACGCTGGCGACGCTGGCCGGTCTGATCCTGGAGCGCCACCGCACCGTGGCGCGCCGCGTCGAGGGCTCCATCCCGCTGAGCTGGGTGGAGGCGGTGGCCGACATCCGCGACCAGATCGCCGCCTTGCTGTTCAAGGGGTTCGTGAGCTCGACCAGCCACGCACGCCTGGCGCGCCTGCCGGTGATCTTCGAGGCGATGGACAAGCGCCTGGACGCGATCGATCGGGCACCGGACAAGGACCGGCGGCGCCGGGCCGAGTTCCTGCCGGTGTGGGAGGCGTTCAAGCGGCTGCCCGAGCGCACCGGCGACACCGCGTACGACACCGCGCACGAGGCCCTGCGCTGGTCGTTCGAGGAGCTGCGGGTGCAGCTGTTCGCGCAGGATCTGGGCACCGCGGAGAAGGTCTCGGTGTCCCGGCTGGAGAACCGGGTGGCGGCACTGGGTGCTCAGGCTCCGCGCATCGAAGGGTGAACGCGCGTGCGCCGGGCGCTTGCAAAGCGTGTCCGGCGAACTAGTCTTCTCCGGGGACGAACGGCTGTCGAACTCGGGACGAAGCGATGAACAGGACACTGGCGGCGGCACTGTTGCTCACCGGCGTGGCGGGCGCGACGGGTGCAACGGGTGCGCAGGCGGCCGGCATCGACCTGTCGCTCAGCGACGAGGCGGCGAACCTGCTCGTGCTGTTCAACCCCTATCAGCCGTACGCGGACGGCGGCTCGGAGCTGGCCGTCGGCGGCTTCGTCAGCGAGCAGGGCGACAACCTACTGCAGGTCAGCCTCATGGCGCAGAGCCAGCGGCTCTACGCCGGGTCGCTCTACCGGCTCGGCGTCGGCGTGAAGGCCGTGTACGGCGAGCTGGCCATCCCAGACGACATCGTGCTGGACGACGACGAGGACGAGAAGGTCGGCGCGCTCGGTATCGGGCTGCAGGCGGGGGTGCTGCTGGCAGAATCCCGCAACAACCCGGTCGAACTGGTCGGCGAGGCCTTCCTGGCACCGAGCATCACCAGCTTCACCGACGCCGAACGCTACCTCGAGTTCGCCGCCCGCCTGCAGGTGACCGTCATCCCGCAGGCGCAGGCCTACTTCGGCTACCGCTCCCTGTCGTTCGAGACCAACGACTACGATTCGCTGGAGCTGGACAAGGGCTACCACCTGGGCCTCAAGGTCAGCTTCTGAGCCGTGCCGGGCGTCCCCGGCAGCAGCGCGAGGAGGGTCGGGTGAGCGCGACGTCGAACGGGCTGGACGAGCTGCTCGAGGTGATGCGCCGCCTGCGCGATCCGGACACCGGCTGCGCCTGGGACATCGCGCAGGATTTCGGCTCGATCGCACCGCACACCATCGAGGAGGCCTACGAGGTCGCCGACGCGATCGCCCGCGACGACCCGGACGAGCTGCGCGAGGAGCTCGGCGACCTGCTGTTCCAGGTCGTCTACCACGCCCGCATGGCCGAGGAGCTCGGCGCGTTCGATTTCGAGGCGGTGACGCGCGGCATCACCGCCAAGCTGGTACACCGCCACCCGCACGTGTTCGGCGACGTGGAGGTCGACGACCTGCCCGCGCTGCACGCACGCTGGGAGACGGGGAAGGCGCAGGAGCGGGCCGGGAAGGCGCCGGCCGGTACCACCCCTTCCGCCCTGGACGGGGTGGCCCTCGCGCTGCCGGCGGCGCTGCGCGCGCAGAAGCTCCAGAAGCGTGCCGCGCGGGTCGGGTTCGACTGGCCGGAAGCCGCCCCGGTGCGGGCGAAGCTGCTCGAGGAACTCGACGAGGTCGACCGGGCGGTGGCGGCGCGGGACGCGGACGCGATCGAGGACGAGATCGGCGACCTGCTGTTCAGCGCGGTGAACCTGGCGCGCCACCACGGGGTGGACGCGGAACGCTCGCTGGTGCGGGCCAGCGCGAAGTTCGAGCGCCGGTTCCGGCGGGTGGAACGGCTGGCGGGCGAGCGCGGCGAGACGCTCGACCAGCTGGACATCGATGCGCTCGATGCGCTGTGGACGAGCGCCAAGGCCGGCGGGTAGGGCGCCGCGGTGCCCGGGCCGTCGCCTCAGGCGCCCCGGTCCCCGCCGGCGCCCTTGCCCGCGCCCTTTCCCGTGCCCTTTCCCGTGCCCTTTCCCGCGCCTTGGCCGGCACCCAGCCGTCGGCCGCGAAAGCGCCCGCCATGATCGGCACGCCGTCGCCGGATCCAGCGCTCGGGCCTGAACGGGTGCGGGTCGACCACCGGCGTCTCGCCGCCGATCATCTCGGCCACCAGCCGGCCGGTGACCGGAGCGCTCATGAGACCGATGTGCTGGTGGCCGGCATTGACCCACACCCGGCGGCTGCCGGGCAGCGGCCCGATCGCCGGGCAGCCGTCCGGGAACGAGGGGCGTGCGCCGCGCCACACCGGCCGGGCGGTGCGCGCACCCACCGACAACGCCTCGCGCAGCCGCGGCTCGATCTGGTCCAGCTGCGCGGTGTCGGACGGGGCGTCGCGCGGTGCGAGTTCCACGCCGGTGGTCACGCGCAGCGACCCCGCCATCGGCCCGACCACGTAGCCGCCGTCGACGTCGTGCACCGAATGGCCGAGCGCAGCACCCGGTCCCGCCTCGTAGTGGGCGTGGTAGCCGCGTTCCACGATCATGCGCGCGTCGAACCCGGCCAGCGACAGCACGTCCGGGCTCCACGGACCGGCGGCGATCAGCACGCGCGCGTAGCGATGCGCCCCCGCCGTACCGTCCAGCCGCACGCCGTGCCCGTCCTCGGCGATCGCGCGAACCTCGTGGCGTACCAGCTCGCCGCCATCGGCCGCGAACCGGGCCGCGTGCTCGGCCACCAGCTCGCCCGGCGAGTCGATCACCCCGCCGGACACCAGGTGCACGCCGGCCCCGAACACCGGGTGCAAGGCGGGTTCCAGCGCCTGCAGGGCGGCGGCGTCCAGCACCCGGTGCTCGATCTCGCAACGGCGCAGCATCTCGCCGGTGAACCCGGCCAGCACGTCGTGCGCGCGCGCGGCACCGCCGTGGCGGTACGCCTTCAGCCAGCCGGTGGCCGAGAACCGCTGCGCGTTGCCGCTGCGCTGCATCAGCGCCCGGTGCTCGTCGAGCGCGCGCGCCGTCAGCGTGTGCAGCGCGAGGGCGTGCCGCCGTGCCCGGGTCGTCTTGCTCGCATCGAGGAAGGCCAGCACCCAGCCGGCGTGGCGCAGCAGGTGACGCGGTCGGTAGCGCAGCGCCGCGCTGTCGTTCCTCAGCAGCCCGAGCAGGCCGGCGTGCAGGTCCGGATTGTTCAACGGCACCAGCGAGCCCTCGCTGATCACGCCGGCGTTGCCGAACGAGGTCTGCGACCCCGGACCCTCGCGATCGATCAGCGTCACCCGCCAGCCGCGCCGCTGCAGGTGGAGCGCGCTGCACACGCCCACCGCCCCGGCACCGATCACCGCCACGCTGCGCTTGTCGGGATGATCGGGCAGGGTCATGGGGGTCGGGATCCGGTTCGGTCGGGCAGGGTGCGGAGAATGCCGGGATGGTAGAACGTGTGCCGCTGATCGGGGTGCTGATGCTCGACACCGCGTTCCGGCGCTGGCCGCGCGACATCGGTCAGTGCGAGGGTCTGCCGTTCGCGGTCCGGCACCGCCGCATCCCGAACGCCACGGTGGCGAGCGTGGTTCGCCGCCAGCCGCTGGACCGTGCGACGCGCGACGCGTTCATCGCCGCGGGGCAAGTGCTGGTCGGCGAGGGCGCGACGCTTCTCACCACCAGCTGCGGGTTCCTGTACCGCGAGCAGTCCGCCCTGGCAGGGGCCCTGCCGGTGCCGGTGGTCAGCAGCGCGCTGGTGGCCCTGCCGTCGCTGCAGGCGGAGCACGGTGGCAGGGGCGCACCGGGCATCCTCACGTTCGACGCGCAGGCACTCGGACCGATCGCGGTGAGCGATGGCGCGGGCAACGAGGTGGCGTGCCCGGTGGAGGGTCTGGCGGCGGACAGTCATTTCCGGGCCGTGGTCGAGGGGCGCTGCCGGCAACCCGATCCGGCCCGGCTGCGCGCCGACGCGCTCGAGGCGGCGCGGCGGCTGGCGGCGCACGCCCCGTCGGCGGTGGTGCTCGAGTGCACCAACCTGGCGCCGTGGCGCGACACGCTGCAGGCGGTGCTCGGGGTGCCCGTCATCGACCTGATCGACGTGATCGTCGGGGCGCTGCCCGGCGTCGCGACGTGAACCGCGGCCGGTTCAGTCGAGCGCCCTGAGCCGTTCCAGGTAGGCCTGCTCGTCCGGCGCGCGCCCGGCGACCTGCGCCTCCCACAGCATCTCCGCCAGCAGCGGCATCATGCGGTGCTCCACCGCGTGACCGTCGCCGTGGCGCAGCAGCAGCGCGCGGGTGAGCGCGCGGATGCCGTGCGGGCGGTCGGTGCCGACCTGTTCGCGCAGCGCCAGGTGCAGCCCCAGGTGCAGGAACGGGTTCTCGGTACCGTCCGCGGCGGTGAAGTCGTGATCGAGCACCTCGTCCGAACGCGTCATCAGCGGGTGGTACTCGGGGTGCTCCTCGATCAGCGTGGCGATCTGGCGCTCGAGCGGTTCGAGCGGCTGGTCCGCCAGGCGCTTCTTCCACACGCTGCGGAACAGCTCGCGGGTGCGGGTGCGATCATCGGTGAACAGCATCGTCGTGGGCGTCGGTTCCGGTTCGGGGTGGCCGTGCGGACCGGGCAGGCCGGACGGACAGGGCGGACAAGGCTCGCAGGGCCGCCAGCAGCAGCCCCAGCAGGATGAAGGCACCGGGCGGCAGCAGCGCGAGCAGCAGGGCGTGGTCGGCGTCGAACAGCCGCACCTCCAGCCCCGCCGCCGCGTCCCCCAGCAACCAGGCGGCGTCTCCGAACACGGTACCGCGCCCGATCAGCTCGCGCAGCGCACCGAGCGCGCACAGCACGGCGGCGAATCCGGTGCCGGTGGCCAGCGCGTCCACGGCCGCATCGCTGACCGGTGCGCGGCGCGCGAAGGCCTCGGCCCGCCCCAGGATCAGGCAGTTGGTGACGATCAGCGGCAGGAACACGCCCAGGGAGGCGTGCAGGTCGGGCAGACCGGCCAGCATGGCCCGCTCGATCAGCGTCACCGCGGTGGCGATCACCAGTACCTGTGCCGGCAGCCGGATGGCATCGTGCAGGTGCCGGCTGAGAGCGGCGATCAGGGTGTTGGAGACCAGCAGCACGGTCAGCGTCGCCAGGCCGAGCGCTGCGGCGTTGACCAGCGAGTGGCTGACCGCCAGCAGCGGGCACAGGCCGAGCAGCTGCACCAGGGCCGCGTTGCGGTGCCACAGCCCGTCCACCGCCAGTCGACGCCACCGCGTGCGCGATGAGCCGGACGCCGGAACGTGCGTCGCCAGCGGCGGCGTATCGATCGGTGTCGCGCTCACCGTGAGGCTCCGGCACCTCGAAGGGTGCCGTGCCGCTCCGCCCAGGACAGTGCACCGTGCACCGCATCGACCACCGCCTGCGGCGTGATCGTCGCCCCGGTGAACGCGTCGAACCGGCCGCCGTGGCGCCGCACCGCCCAGTCCGATGGCGGCACCGTGTCGAGCGACAGGCCGTCGAAGCGGGTGATCCAGTCCGAGCGACGGCGTTCGATGTCGTCGCCCAGGCCCGGCGTCTCGCGGTGATCGGTGACGCGCACGCCACTGATGGTGCCGTCCACCCGTACCCCCACCAGCAGCGCGATGTCGCCGTTGTAGCCGTCCGGCGCGATCACGCTCATCGCCATGCCGGCCGGCCGGCCGTCGATCCGGCGCCACTCGATCCATCGCGGGGCGTACGGCTCGGTGGCGTCGGGCGCCGGCACGATGCGTTCCGGCGCCGGTGCGCCCCGCACGGGCTCGTCGCCGTTCGCCGCCGGCAGGACCTCGACCAGGGTGCGTTCGAGCACGCGCGCACGGGTGCTCTCGACCAGCGAGCGCGTGCCGCGATCCACGCCCAGCACCAGCAGCAGGGCGACACCGACCAGGGCGCCCAGCGTCAGCGCGGTGCGCGGTATCGGCACGGGCACGGGCACGCGTACGCGTACGCGTACGGGGGGATCACGGTGCCCGCTCACGGCGGCGTGCGCCCGCTGCGCACCGCTCGACCGGACAGCCGGTCGATCATCGGCACCGCGCCGTTCATCAGCAGCACGCCGAAGGCGATGCCTTCGGGCCAGCCACCCACGCTGCGGATCGCGAAGGTGATCACGCCGATGCCCGCCCCGTAGACCAGCCGGCCGCGCGCGCTCGCCGCAGCGCTCACCGGATCGGTGGCGATGAAGAACGCGCCGAGCATGGCTCCACCGCTGAACACGGCCGCCACCGGGCCGATCGTGGTCGCCCCCGCCACGACCGCCACCGACTCGCACAGCGCCAGCGCGGCCAGCACGGACAGCGGGATCTGCCAGGCGATGGTCCGGCGCGCCAGCAGCCACAGCCCGCCGAGCAGCCAGGCCATCGCCACCAGTGCCGGCCGCTGTCCGGGCGGACGCGGTGCCGCTGACGGCCCCGGCGACACCGACGGCTCCGATCGCCCCTGCCCCCCCGGCCCGCCGTCCAGCCGGGCGGTGCGCCAGGCGCTCAGCGGTGTCTGGCGGGTCAGCGCGTCCCAGTCCGGCGCACCGCTCGCCGAACCTGTCGCCGACCCCGTCGCCGAACCCATCGCTTGACGCGCCGACGAGCCCGACAGGCCGGGCAGCGGCTGCAGCACGCGCTCGGGCCAGGCGTTCATGGTCTGCGGGAACGAGATCAGCAGCACCGCGTAGCCGACCATGGCCGGGTTGAACGGGTTGTGCCCGATACCGCCGAACACGTGCTTGGCCAGCAGGATCGCGATCGCCACCCCGAGCACCAGTTGCCAGCCCGGCAGGGTCGGGCTGACGCACAGGGCCAGCAGCCAGCCGGCCAGCGCCGCGCTGCCGTCCCCGAGCGTCGCACCGACCGGGCGGCGGCGCAGTCGCAGCGCGAGCGCTTCGGCCGCCAGTGCCGTCGTCACCCCGAGCAGCACGTTGATCAGCACGCCGCCGCCGAACAGCCACGCCGACAGCGACGTGCCCGGCAACAGGGCCCACATCACCGAGCGCATCAGCGGCGCGGTGGCGGGCAGTCGGCCCGGCAGGCTGGCACGGACCGCCGCCAGACCCGGCAGACCGGCATTCATCCCTCTGCCTCGGAACGGTTGCCGCCGCCCGCCGTGGCGCGCGCCCGGGCACGCGCCTTCACCCGGGCCAGGGCGGTCTCGACGTTCGATCGGGCAGCGGGCGGTGGCGCCTGCGCCCGGTGCTGCTCCTCGCGCTGCAACCGCGCGGTGCGCCGTTGCACCAGCCGGTCGGCGCGTTCGGCCTCCGCCGTGCGCCGCGCCCGCTCGGCGAGCTCGCCACGCGCGGCACGAAAACCCGCCGTGAGCGGCAACGCGGACGGGCACACCACGTCGCAGCAGCCGCACTCGATGCAGCGATCGATGCCGAGCCGCTGCAGGGCGGGCAGGTCGGTGGCGTCGGCGTGCCAGTGCAGCAGCTGGGGTTGCAGCGCGACCGGGCAGACCGGCGCGCATTCGCCGCAACGGATGCAGGGCCGTGTCGGCACCGGCTCGGGTGCCGGGCTCGCGGCCGACAGGTGGATCGCGTGCGTGGTCGCGGTGAGCGGTGCGTCGAGCGCGTCGCTCTCGTGACCGCTCAACGGCCCGCCGACACGCACCCGCGCCGCGTCCGTGAGCGTGTGTCCGAGCCGCTCCAGCAACCAGCGGATCGGCGTGCCCAGCGTGGCGCGCACGTTCGCGTCCAGCCGGGCACCGTCGCCGGTCACGGTGACGATGCGCGCCACCGGCGGCTCGCCTTCCAGTGCGCGGCCGAGCGCGAGCGCCGTGGCGACGTTCAGGCACAGCACCCCGGCACCGCTCGGTCGGCACCCGCCCGGCAGCGCCGGCAGGCCCAGATGGATCAGCACCCGCTCCAGCAACGGCCCTTCGGCACCGGACGGGTACACCGGCTCGAACAGCAGCGTCTCGATGCTCGTCGACGCGTCGAGCGCACGGCCCAGCGCCGCGACGGCGGCGCGCTTGTCGTGCTCGATGGCGATGCAGGTGCGCTGCGGTGCGAGCACGCCCACCAGTCGATCGATGGCCGCGACCACGCCCGGCGACGCCTCCTGCAGCAGGGCCTCGTCGCAGGCGATGCCCGGTTCGCACTCGCAGGCGTTGATCAGCAGCAGCCGGCAGCCGACGGCCCGTACCGCACGCAGTTTCACGGCCGCCGGGAAGCCGGCGCCGCCCTGCCCGTCGATGCCGGCGCGCAGCAGCGTCTCCATCGCGTCCGCAGTGTCGATGGGCCCGAGGGCATTCGTGATCGAGCTCGTGACCGCGATCTCGATCGGCACGTGCGCCTGCGTATCGATCACGACACAGGGGGCGTGCCTGCGGTACCGGTCCAGCACCGGACGCTGCTCGATCGCGCGCACCGTGCCGGCAGCGGCGGCGCGCAGGCCGTCGGCCAGCGGGGTGCCGGCACGCACCCGGTCGCCGATGGCGACGCACGGCGTCAGCTCGCCTCCACCGTGACCGAGCAGCGGGTGCAGCAGCACGGGCGGCAGCGGCAGGTCGAGGATCGGCCGGTCCAGGCCGGGCTTGTGCCTCGGCAGCGCCAGCCCGCCGCGGATGCGCAAGCGGGGGCTCACGCGTCGAACCGCCCGGGCAGTCCGGGCAGTCCGGGCCACCCGGACCCGCAGGGCTGCATGACGATGCAGTCGACCGGGCAGGGCGCGATGCACAGCTCGCAGCCGGTGCAATCCTCGATGACGACGGTGTGCAGGAAGCGGTGCGCACCGACGATCGCATCGGTCGGGCAGGCCGGCAGGCACAGCGCGCAGCCGATGCAGTCGGCCTCCACGATGCGGGCGACCGGGGGCGGGCCGGAAGCCGGGGGCGTCGCCGCCGGTACCGATACGGCCGTGCCGGCGGGCACGATCGCCAGCGGCACCACCGGCCGGTCCAGCAGCTCCGCCAGCGCGCGGACGGTGGCCTCCCCGCCCGGCGGGCACCGGTCGATACCGGTCCGCCCGGCCAGCACTGCCTCGGCGTAGGGCCGGCAGCCCGGGTAGCCGCACTGCGCGCACTGGGTGCGCGGCAGGCAATCCTCGACCCGTGCCACCAGCGCGTCGTGCGCGGCCGCCTCGCCGTCCGGCGACGGTCTGGCCGCGCGCGCGAGCAGCGCACCGAGCCCGATCGCCGCCAGCCCCGCCACCGCGGCTGCGGCCAGGATCGACAGCGCCTCGCTCACCGCGTCGTCATGCCGCTGAACCCCATGAAGCCGAGCGACAGCAGCCCGGCGGCGATCAGCGCCACCGAGGCGCCGCGGAACGGTGCCGGCACGTCGGCGGCGTCGATGCGCTCGCGCATCGCGGTGAACAGCACCAGCACCAGCGTGAACCCGATCGAGGCACCGAGTCCGGTCAGCACCGCCTCGCTCATGCTCAGGTGCCGGCGCGCGGCCAGCAGGGCGACGCCCAGCACCGCGCAGTTGCTGGTGATCAGCGGCAGGTACAGCCCCATCACCCGGTGCAGCAGCGGGCTGCGGCGCCGGATCACGATCT
>Ga0115031_1002314_pt1 | contig 14207 bp, 14 predicted proteins | sample Maine_Asex4_meta_FD_87301 | JGI IMG/M metagenome (GOLD analysis project Ga0115031, IMG submission 87301) | Marine algal microbial communities from Maine, USA - Maine_Asex4_metaG | ecosystem: Host-associated > Algae > Red algae > Unclassified | place: Maine, USA | collected 2015-01-05 | reverse complement strand
GATAACCGAAGATGGAGACACGTTGATCATGGCGACTCTGGATGATGTCAGCATCACCACTCCCAGAACTTTCAATAGCGCTGAGGACTATAGAAAGTATATGAAATTCAAACGCTATGCTGCTATAGTCTATCCCTATGCCAAAGAAGCCATTAGAATTTTCAAGGAAAATGAGCACGTCACCAATACCATGAGTAGACGAAAGCGTAAGAAGCACACCAAAAAATTACAAGAAGAGCTTAAGTCCGAATTTGAAGAACCTCTTATGAAACTCACCAAGTTACAAGGTAAGATAATGGTGAAAATGATAGAAAAGGAGCTGGATAAGAATATGTATGACCTCATCAAAGGTCTCAGAGGAAGATTTGCAGCAGCATACTGGCATAATGCTTCCAAGCTCTACAGCTATGACTTGAAGGAAGGCTATAACCGAGGAGACTATCACATCCTGGATGCTGTCCTGGATGATTTTGACATTTCTTACAGAATAGAGCAGGACCGACTGGAAGAACTCAATAAGAAGTAATCACAGTGTCAGGAAACCAACAAGGAGATTACCCCAATGATAGGCAAGGTAAGGTGCAATGGACCAGCCCTTCCAATATTGCCCTGGTAAAATACTGGGGGAAGCATGGCCGGCAATTACCAAGCAATCCTTCAATAAGTTTGACTTTGAGTAAAGCCTTCACGGAGACTTGCGTCAAATATAAATACCACGATAAAGGATCCAATCCGCAATGGCATTTCACCTTTGAAGGTAAGACCAAACCTGATTTTGAAGCAAAGGTTCTGGCCTATCTCAGGAATATTTCAGATGTATTTCCTCTGGCCAAAAGTTTAGACTTGGAAATAGATAGTCGTAATACTTTTCCACATTCCTCAGGCATCGCTTCTTCAGCCAGCAGTATGTCAGCCCTGGCGATGTGCCTGGTTGATATCGCCTCCCAACTGCACGACACGAATACTCTGGATCTCCAGCGAGCCTCCTTACTGGCCCGTCTAGGCAGTGGCAGTGCCAGCAGGTCAATCTATGGACCCATAGCCATCTGGGGTGACAACGACACCGTATCAGAAGGGTCGAATGATTATGCCATTCCGTATTCAAGTGGCATGAATCCAATATTCAATACCTACCATGATGATATACTCATCATATCAAAATCAGAAAAAGCCGTGTCCTCCAGAGCTGGGCATGCCTTGATGGAAAACAATCCTTATGCACTGAATAGATTCGAACAAGCTCATAGACATCTGGGTGAGATCATCTCTGCCATGCAGAAGGGAGACTTGGAAAAATTCGGTGATATAGTAGAGCGGGAAGCCTTGACCTTACATGCCTTGATGATGGCGTCTCAGCCTCCCTATATGCTGATGGAACCCAATACTCTGACTGCCATAAAGAGCACTCAACAATTCAGAAAAGAAACCAACCTACCGGTGTATTTCACATTGGATGCTGGACCCAATATACATTTGTTATACCCTGACTCCGTTACAGATCAGGTTACGGAATTGAAAATAGAATTAAAAGAATACTGTACTGGCGGTACAATATTAAATGATCAAGTGGGCAGCGGCCCCGTCAAAATAAGTTGAGATGAAAAAGTTAATTCTACTACTATTAAGTATGCTTGTGTCCCAATTTTGTTTTGGGCAGTGGAAGGAGGGCAGTGTAGCGGGTTGCCAAGATGCAGAATTTAACCGCAAGGTCAATAAGATGCTTAATTATTCTGTAGAGGTCATATCCGTCAAGGATCTCAAGGAAAATCTGGATGACTATGTGCTACTGGATACTCGAGAACTAGAAGAATACCTCGTGAGCCATATTCCAGGAGCTACCCACTTCGGGTATGATGAGCCCAAATTTGAAGAGTTGGACAATATGAGTAAAGATCAAAACATAGTCGTTTACTGTTCGATTGGCTATCGCAGTGAGAAAATAGGCGAGCAGCTATTGAAACATGGCTTCACCAATGTTCATAATCTATACGGAAGTATCTTTGAATGGGCTAATTGCGGTTACGAACTGGAAGACCCGATGCACCATCCCACCCAGCAAATCCATACCTACAACAAAAGATGGAGCAAATGGATGAATAATCAATCCTACGAGAAGGTCTGGTAAATAAATATTCGGGTAGTTTCGCTGACAAAGTAGAGAATTATTAATTTGGCTATCTAAACTTTACAATTATGAAAGCAATTCTACCAATTTTGTTCCTTATCGCCAGCTACAGCCAAGTATTCGGCGTTATGACCCACTATGCCGACAACCCGGAAGTAGGCCATCATCTCAGTGACATGCATCCTGACATCATGAAAATGACTGTAGATGACTTCCTCAATATGAAACCGAGGGATTATAGAAAAATCACAGGAAAAAGATTGGGTATCAAAAATGCCGTCAAGCTCAAGTTGGGCCAGCGTTTTTTCAAGAAAAAGATGAAAAAAGCTGATGCTAATATTTCATCAGGTCTATATGTGCTATTAGCGATATTAGGTTTGGGATGGTTGGCTATGGGGCTGATGAGCGACTGGTCAGGAGATGACTGGATCATCAACTTAATATTGACTTTACTCTGTTGGTTGCCAGGCTTGATTCATGCTTTAGTCAAGAAAAAAGACTATTACTAGTCCGAATAGACGTTTCTAAAACTTACAGAAATATTTGTCTAAAATTCTATTAGCACTGCTCATTGCGTTGCCTTTCATAGGTTGGTTGCTTCCCGCAGACACCTTTGATGACACCGGCTTTGAGTTATGTCCATCCAAAGCATTTTTTGATATAGAATGCTTTGGATGTGGCATAACGCGGGCGGTGATGCATTTTCACAATTTTGATTGGGGTGCTGCAGCCTATTATAATCTGTTGGTCTTTGCTGTCTATCCATTACTGGTTTTACTATGGTACAGGACTATCAGAAAGGTCTATGCCAAAGCATTTACTAGTTTGTAAATAGTGTGATGACATAGGACCAGTAACAAATGTCCACCCTTGAATAACTAAGTTCACCCATTATGGACATAGCTTTGAAAATATTAATTGGACTAATTGCCTTGATCCATTGTTACATCCTTTGGTTTGAAATGTTCGCTTGGGCCAGTCGAGGCCCTAAAGTTTTTCGAGGCTTCCCCAAAGATTTATTTGAACCTACCAAAGCAATGGCTGCCAACCAAGGACTCTATAATGGATTCCTTGCCGCTGGATTAATCTGGACTTTCTTTATTCAAGATCCACTCTGGAGAATCAATGTTGCTATTTTCTTCCTGACCTGCATAGCCGTGGCTGGAATCTATGGTGCGATGACAGCCGATAAGAAAATTCTTTATGTACAGACAGTGCCGGCCTTGGTGGCTTTGGCCTTGGTTCTCTTGAGGTGATCTATAGTAGCTTTTAGTCACGATAGATGAGCTGGGAGGAAGGAACGTTCCTTCATTTGTTGAATTGATTCATGGTATGACTGGCGCCGATTGTTGCAAAACTCAGGCATGCAGCAGCACTGTCATTCAGTACGTCCATCAAGCCTTCAAGTTCTTTCTTATCCCATTTGCCCAACACAAAATCCACCTGCCTGCCTTTCTTGAAATCATCTCCTATACCCACCTTTAATCTAGGATACTTACTCGTACCCAGCACTTGTTCTATATCCTTCAGACCATTGTGGCCTCCTGCAGCACCTTTGGTTCTGAGTCTGATTTTTCCAAAATCCAAGTTTAAATCATCCACTATCACCAGCACGTTTTCAATTTTAACCTTATGCTTGGTCATCCAGTAATTAACAGCCTTTCCACTACGATTCATATAGGTGGAAGGCTTAAGCAAATGAATGTATCTGCCTTTGTGTTTGATCTCCGCTACATCACCCAGTGTATCATTTTTCCACTTTGCCCCATTGCCCTTAGCCAATACATCTACTACCTCAAAACCAATATTATGACGCGTATCGTCATAATCTGGATGCATGTTTCCCAAACCAATAAATAGAAATTTCATCTTCGGATCTGTTATTTCTGTTACCTCTTTCTCAGCAAATATATTTCTCAAAAAGTTAAGCATAGCTATCAAAATTTTCAAATATATGAATCATAAGAACTTATGGACAAGATATGATCTTCAGAATCCTTTAAGGTTTAATATCGTCCTCCATACACCTCTGTCCATAATTAAAAAAGAAATTCTGCACCTGTAGTCTTAGTAATGTTGTAATGCTCTTCCATTTTATCATCAGCTTCATATATGAGACAAGATTACGACTTCTTATCTCCCACCTCTCATAGCTAAATTATTAGTTTGCTATAATCTGTCTCACTATAACTACTGACCATGATCATTCCCCCACCCAAGGTAAATTGGGCATACTCCATACCCTGTTCACCCATCGGAACAACCAGCTTCTTATCAAATCCCAAAAGTTCGCAAAACCATTCTATGGCCTCATGCGCAATTCTGTGTCGAATAGCTGGAATTATAAAGCCTGTATGATTCGACATCAACTGTATTTCTCTAAATCAAAAATTTTCCTTTCTCATAGATCAATTCCCCATCGGCCCATATCTCACCACTTTCCGTCATATCCGTTATCATATCCCAATGAATGGAAGACTGATTCGTTCCACCGGTTTGCTTGTAAGATTGCCCTACTGCCATATGAATAGTACCCCCGATCTTCTCATCGAAAAGTATATTCCTGGTTGCTCTTTGAATCTGATAGTTAGTTCCGATTGCCACCTCACCGAAAAACTTAGCTCCTGGAATTTCGAATACAGCATCCAATAACGCCTGGCCTTGCTCCGCTTCCCACTTTACCACTTCTCCCTGCTCTACCCATAGGGTAATCCCTTTGACGTCTTGACCCATATAGATAGATGGATAAGTAAAATGCACCTTACCGTTCACTGAATTCTCTACTGGGCCGGAAAAGACTTCACCTGATGGCATATTGGTCTGACCATCAGAATTTATCCAAGTACGACCCTCTACAGAAAACTCCACATCGGTATGATGAGCCTTATATCTGACAATGTTGACCTTATCCAAGTACTCCTTGATATGTTGCTGATGCTTTCGCACCTTGAGCCACTGACCAGCAGGATCCTCGGCAGATAGATGGCAGGCATTGAATACAAAATCACCATACTCCTCCAGCGTCATATCGGCAGCTTCAGCGCTGGCTGGTGTCGGATACTGACACAGAGATCTCTTCAGAGCCCCTGGTAAACTTCTGTCCGCAGTCCTCTCAAAATATAGCTTATTGATACCAGACAAAGCCTCTGAACGAAGTTGTTTCTTTTTCATGTCCAACCCTTTAGTCTCATTGAGATCATAAGGCGCTTTGATATAGATATAAGCATCAAAATCCTGCATCGCTGCCTTCTTCAATACTGGAGCTTGCCTCAAAACAAAATCACTGGCATGCTCATAAAAAATCCTTGATTGATCTTGAAATTGAAAATCCACTTCCATGACAGCGCCCAACTTAGTCGCTTCTCTATATATCTCTCTTACCAGAGGCTCAGCCAGTGTCGTTGTAGAAATAAACAATTTTTCTTCCGCTTTCAGCTCTACACAATAGTGGACTAACAACTGAGCATATTTATTTAGAATTTCCTTATTCATTGCATTAAAATTTTAAAACCTTAATCAAGCAAATACAACTGTTTTGTTCTGATGCGTGATGATCTTCTGATTGATATGAGCCCAGATGGCATTTGCCAGAACAATTTTCTCGATGTCCTTGCCCTTTCGTTTCATGTTCTTGATCGAATCATTATGGGAGATAGGGATGACATCTTGCGTGATGATAGGGCCTGCGTCAAGTTCTGCCGTAACATAATGTGCTGTCGCTCCTATGAATTTAACGCCTCGCTCGTATGCGGCCCTGTAAGGGTCAGCACCTGCAAAGGCCGGCAGAGAAGAATGGTGAATATTTATAATCCTATTCTCAAATCGGGTACAAAAATCGTCACTCAATATCTGCATGTATCGTGCCAATACTATCAAATCCACATCGTAGGTTTTGAGCAGATGATATTCTTGAGCTTCTATTTCTTTTCTGTTGTCATTGGTCAATTCGTAATAGTGAAAGGGAATACCATAGCGCTCCCCTATGTAAGAGAATTTTTCATGATTACTGATGATGATCGGAATCTCAATATTCCACTCCTTTGATTCATACCTGGATAATATGTCAAATAGACAATGGGAATACTTGGAAACAAATAAGGCGACACGTGGCTTGGTCTTTTTGAATTTAACCTCAAATTTCAAATTGAATCTCTTGGCGACCAATGTGTCTACATATTCGGATATTTTCTCCTTGGGAATCAAAAAATCATCCAGTTCCCACTCTACTCTCATAAAGAAATGACCAACGTCGCAATCCACATGTTCATCCAGATTGATGATATTTCCATTATTCTTATCCACGAAATCCGTAATGGCTGCTACTATTCCTTTCTGGTCAGGACAATGTAGCAGTAATATGGCTGTATCTTTCACGAGCACAAAGGTAGGAAAACGGCACATGGAGTTCAATAATTCTAGACCCACCATGTCCATAACAAGGAATTACAGTGTATAGAGTAGTTTGCCGTACCATCTCAGGCCTAATATGTCCACTTTCATCTTCAGGATTGGGTGGGACAGCTATATTTATAAGAAATTGTGCTTGAATAACAGAATGATACAGTTACGTTATCTTATGAGAATACCCCTTACAACTCTTGTCTTTTACCTTTTTGCCATCAACTCAGCAGTAGAGGGACAAGACAACAGTGCATATATATATGGGACGATCACCACTGATTCAGATGAAAAATACACTGGTTACATCAGATGGGGTAAGGAAGAAATGTACTGGCACGATCTGTTCAACGCAGAGAAAGAAGAAAATTTCCAACTTCCCATCAAGAAGAAAAAAGAAGGTCAGATATGGAATAATATAGATTGGTCACTCGGTAGCATATGGAAGGATAATCAATGCGGTTCCTGTAACAATAATCATGTCTTTGTCTGTATGTTCGGAGAGATATCCTCTATTGAGATTCTCCGGGGAGAGAGAGCAGAGTTGACTTTCAAAAATGGTTCCACCATCATAGTTGATGGCAGCGGTACCAATGATGTGGAGACCAATATCCATATGCATGATTATGAACTGGGCAAGATTGTCTTTGACTGGGATGACTTAGCTCATATACAATTCGCACAAGCCCCCAATTCTGAGGAGCCACCCTATGGCTCTGTACTTTATGGAACTGTAAAAACTGAGAGGAGACAAAGTTTCTCTGGCTACATACAATGGGATATGGACGAAAGAAATGGTAGTGACATCCTGGATGGAGATACTCAATACGGCGATCAAAAAATTCCTTTTGAGAAGATCGCTCAGATAATAAAAATAAATTCAGGAGATGCCGTAGAAGTCACCTTCCAATCAGGTAGAACACTGGAACTGGATGGGAGCAATGATTGTAATAATGGTAACAGAGGTATCGGTGTCTATAATCCCGAAATAGGAAACTTGGAAATAGAATGGAATTATTTTGAATCTCTGACTTTTGCACCAGCTCCTACTTCCCTGGTGGCTTACTCTCAATTCAATAACAGTAATAATCTAATTGCAGACGTCTACACTTTTGATGACGAAATTCATTCTGGACCCATTGCGTATGACAAAGACGAGATCTGGGGTTTTGAAATGTTAGATGGGGATGACGGCGACATCAAAATGAAGATTCCTTTCAACAACATTTTGAAGATAATTCCAAAAAACAGATCATTTTCAATAATATATCTGAAAAATGATGAGAGCTATTTACTTGGAGATAGACAAGACGTCAACTACAACAATGAAGGTATAATTATGCTGCAAGCCGAAGAAAAGGGTGAACACATAGAATGGGAAAATATAGACCAAATATTATTCAAATAAAAAAGAAACCTAAGCAATCACTCAAGCTGAATAATTTCAAATCTTTTGAAGAAACTTTTTTTCAGAATATTCCTACCACTTTCATTCATCTCAGGAACAATGACCTGGATGTACTTCCACCCATCAATATACGAAAGTAATCTGACCAAAATCATGACCACCTGCTGGGCACTCATCAGTATGAGCCTGATCATCGTAGTCATATACTTGCTGGATTGCTTGCTGAATAAGATACTTCCATGGAAGAACAGAACAGGATTAAGATTCTTCAGTCAATTGATACTAGGTGGCATAGCATGCCTGGCCTGCTTTAATCTAGCTTATTATAACATTAAACTTTACTACACTATGACACCACCAGATATCGGACAGGTCGTCGTAATGAATATGTATGGTAGTGCGGTCATACTCCCCTTGATCTCCATATACTTCGGCTACCAATTTCTTAAGGATTGGAGAAAGTCTGAACTGGAAACAGAAAGACTACAAAAAGAAAATATGAGTTCTCAAATGATGGCACTCAAAAATCATCTCGACCCACATTTTCTTTTCAATAATCTCAATATACTATCCTCTATAATGGATAAAGATGTGGATTTAGCAAAATCATACTTGGACAAATTTGCCGAAGTCTACAGGATCATACTCAAGTCTGAACAATCAGACTTGACAACGCTAGAGGAAGAGATGAAAATGGTAGATTCCTATATCTACCTTATTAATTTACGTTTCGGTCATAGTCTAATATTCAATGTGGATATCGATCCTAGTGCCATGCAGAAAGCACTGCCCCCATTATCCATACAGATGCTCATAGAAAACATCATCAAGCATAACAAAGCAACTCAAGATCAACCAGTCAGAATTTCCATAGTATCATCAGCAGCCGAAAAATTAATGGTATCGAATAATATTCAGACAAAAAAGTATGCCGCCAAAGAACTATCAGGATCAGGTCTTCAGAACATCAAGGATAGATACGCCTTCTTCTCTGATCAAGAAGTCACCATAGAAGATCATAGCGGTATATTCAAAGTCTCCTTACCTTTACTTGAAATCACTTACTAAAGAGAATTTTATGAAAATCCTACTCATAGAAGACGAACAACTCGCTCAAGAAAAGCTTATCACACTACTCGAAAAATCAGACCACGATTGTCAGATAATAGCAGTCAAAGAATCTATAGATGACGCAGTCATCTGGCTCAAGGACAATCCTATGCCAGATCTGATCATCAGTGACATACATCTGAATGATGGTCTATGTTTCAATATATTTCCTCAAGTGGACATCACTTGTCCCATTATCTTTGCTACTGCGTATGAGAAATATGCCATACAAGCCTTTGAAGTGAATAGCGTTGATTATCTTCTTAAACCCATCCAACCAGAAAGACTCACACAAGCTCTAGACAAATTTCAAAAACTAAACCAATCTACCCCACTGGATCGTTCAGAACTGTATGAGGAATTCCGAAAAATCCTATACAAAGAAAACAAGAGTTACAAGTCTCGATTTCTGTGCAAACTTGGCAATAAAATTAAGTCCATACCCATAGAAAAAATCGCCTACTTTTATAGCGCAAATAAAATGACTTTTCTACTAGACAAGAATCAGCAACGCTTCCCTGTCAACAATACCCTGGACGAAATAGACCAGATGCTGAATCCGGATGAATTCTTCAGGTTGAACAGAAAATTCATAACCCATTACGATGCCATTGCAGAGATCCATCCTTATTTCAAAGGAAGATTAAAATTGAACCTGAAACCTAAACAGGATGATGAGATAGTGGTAAGCACAGAAAAGTCGCCCATTTTCAAGGCTTGGCTGGATAGGTGAATCAATAATAGTATAATAGATTATCGTGTAGATAAACTCAGAGTCAGAATCCTTGGTCCATATCGCATATATCCTTTTTTGACCTTCACTACATTGTTATACTTGCATGCGTAGGAACTGCCTTTTTAAGTTGGATTTTCCGAATAGAGCATTTTAAAAATTTGTGATTAAGTGACCGCTGGGTAATTGACATTCTTTTCAAAAGAATATTAAAGATGTTTCATCCAGATTAATGTCTGTTGAATATGAGCATGTACTCATCCAAATAGGGTTGTAGATAGCTTAAGCTTCCTGGTATGCCTCTGAGCCAGCTCTTCATTGTCATTATGATTCTATGCAAAGCATTAATATTTTTACCTCTGTTTGATTTAACTTGTCTTAGATTTTTATAACTTTTTTTTAAACTTTTTTAAGACCTCCAACCCGTCTATCTTGATCTCAGCTTCCTTTGATATGTGGTCTTCAAAAAATGGCTTCAATTTTTTTTTACTCCAGCACTTCGAATTTCTCTTGCATAAGCTTTGTATACACCCCTGCCAGATCGCTCAATCCCAACAACCACAAGCCTCTTGCTACCTTTTGACCTTCCTACTGACGAAGGGTCTTTGCCTCCTACAAAGGTTTCATACACTTCTACATCACCACTCATCTTGTAGTTGCATTGTGAAGGCCATTGCTGCCATTGCCCTCCTTTTAAAATAATCACATGTTCGCTTATGAAGATCTAGTTTTCTGTGCAACTCCAATGCCGAAATGCACTTCTTTGTCGTAGCTATTAGATATAAAATAAAGGAAGCCTTATGGATGGGAAACTTAAGTTTATGGAACAAAGTATAAGCAGTAGCGGATTCAGGTTTGCCACAGCTACAGTAGCGTATTTCTCCATATTTTTTGGTGGAACAATACTTCTTATAACCACAATTCTTACAAGAATAGGAATCTCTCCATTTGAGAAAAACCAGTGAATCCGTACATAATTCATCCTCAGAAAATTGGCTCTGAAAGTCACATATGCTTAGACCCTCAAACATTTTTGATATTTCCATTTGCTTTCTTTTAAGTAAATAAAAAAATTTCCGTGCAACCTAAATGCGCAATTCGGTTTCTCCATTTTATTTAATTTTTGTTACAGTAAAAAAGACTTTACTGTGCAACCTAAGTGCGCAATTCTTAAGATCTATTTGAGTATTAATTTTGTTTTTAATCCCTTAGTAGAACCTAGTTCAATCGAACGAGCTGAAGGTAAACTTCCGCCTAGATAAATTGTGAAAGTTCCTTTTTCCAAAATTGATTCTCCATTGTTATTCACTAATTCTAACATATCAGTTCGGATAGAAAATGATATTTCCTTTGATTCTCCTGGAGCTAATCGTATTCGCTTGATGCCTTTTAAAGAAAAGATCGGTGTATCAACTGATGCATTATCATCAGAAATATAGAGCTGGACAAGTTCGTCTGAACTATATTGCCCAATGTTTGTTATAGTGCAACTTACAGTTGTAAACTTTCCTTCCTTGATTTTTCTACGCGATAATTTTATATCTTGATAAGAGAAAGTAGTATAACTCAGACCATAACCGAAAGGGTACATCGGTTCTTCTTTCATATATCTGTATGTGCGACCTGTCATATTATAGTCTTCATACTCTGGCAGTTGCTTTAACGATTTTGGAAAGGTAACAGGTAGCCGACCAGAAGGTGATAATTTCCCGAAGATAATGTCAGCAAGTGCATTGCCACCTTCTTCTCCTGGATACCAGACTAATAAAACTGCATCTGCTAATTTGTTGACTTCTACTAGATTCATAGGGCAGCCTCCAGTGATAACAGCTATGATAGGTTTATTGTGTTTCCCTTTTATTTTTATCAGATAATCTAGCTGGTTTTGAGGAATATCGTAATCTAACCTATCTCCAAAATAGGGAGACGATATAGATTCTCCTTCCTCTCCTTCAATATGTCTTGTCAATCCCATTATCATAATTGTTGCATCTGAAACAGATGCTATGCTACTAGACCAATCAATGGGATTAACATTTTTTCTATCTAACGTAGTTCCTGGACTGTATTGAACCTGGCTACTCACTGAAGCTCTTTCTGTTATACCTTCTAAGTAAGTAACTATATTCGGATTGACTCCATAGTAATTACCTATCATAGCATCAATAGATGCAGCATTAGGACCCACAATAAAGTACCTGTTTAAATTATTTCTTAATGGCAATACACCATTATTTTTTAGTAGGACTATAGACTTTGCTGCCGCTTCATATGCCAATTCCCTGTGCTCTTTGCAGTCAATAACCTCAGTAGAAATTGAATTATAGGGATTCATCTCTTTGGGATCGAACATTCCCAGTTTGAATCTAGTCCGTAGAAGTGGTTTCAATCTCTTATCAATTAACTTTTCACTTATGACTCCAGTTTCTACTGCTTTAGTCAATTCTTGATAAGAGTTTCCACAATTAAGATTAACACCATTTTCCAGTGCTAAAACTGCAGCTTCCATTCTATTGCCAGATAAACCATGTCCTTTTTTTGAGTAAAAATCTACTAACGCCCAACAATCACTTACAACATGCCCTTTGAACTCCCATTTTTCATACAGCACTTTTGACAGTAAATATTCGTTAGCACAACATGCTTCATCGTTTGTCCTATTATAAGCACACATTACTGATTCAACATTTGAATCAACAAGGGCCTTGAATGCTGGTAGATAGGTCTCATGTAGATCTTTCATACTGGCAACGGCGTTGAAATGATGCCTTGATTTTTCTGGTCCACTATGAACAGCGAAATGCTTTGCACAAGCTGCTGTTTTCAAATAGATCGGATGGTCACCTTGAAGTCCTCTAACAAATGAAACGCCAAGTAGACTTGTCAGATATGGATCTTCGCCATAAGTCTCTTGACCACGACCCCATCGAGGGTCTCGAAATATATTAACGTTAGGACTCCAAAAAGTAAGTCCAGAATACCGATTGTAGTTTCCAGCTAAGATGGAAGCATTATACTTTGCTCTTGCTTCGTCTGATATTGCTGATGCGATCCTATATACAAGCGAACTGTCAAATGTAGCGGCCATACCAATGGCTTGAGGAAAAATAGTTGCTCGCCCAGAACGAGCGACACCATGTAAAGCTTCATTCCAATAGTCATATGATTGGATGCCGAGACGAGGTATCGCTGAAGTACTCATTGCTAATTGATTCACTTTCTCTTCTAAAGACAGTTTCCCAATAAGATCATCAACTCTTTTTTCTACTTCTACTTTAGTATCAAGATATAGATTCTGCGCATTTCCAGCACAAAACCCGATAAGACTGACAAAAGTAATAATGACTTTATTGACCATGATTTATAGCTATGATTTAATATTGACTTCTAAAAAAATGCATATTCAATCAGTAAGTATAACATGAAAATCTTCTTACCTTGATACAAATTTGAAATTTTTGAAGAATCTATGCTATATTTTGATAGTTTTTGCATTATTCATGCCTGAGGTATCTGCTCAACAAAAGACAATGAATCATGTATTATTGAAGAATTTCAATTCTTCTGAATCATCATTAAGAATACATCTCCCAGACTCATTAAGCCCTCGCAGTCTACCTATTGGATGGAAAGGAGCAAATGGCACAGATCATCATAAATTTGTAATTGTGAATCCCGGATCAAATTTAATCAGCATGAAAGGCGACTCTGGTTGGGAAGGGAATATAATGTTTCTTGCTACAACGGACTCCAGAATATCTGCAGAATTAGTTGAGCATTCAATTCTAATAGAACTGTTGAATGACTTGAGACTTAAACCAGTATTTACAGGCTCCGCAAATTTCGACCTTGGATATAGTCTTATGGGCTATCAGTTTCACAGAGTTTTACTGTTCACCTTCTTAATAATGTTGTTGGTCATAAAGCTTACTTTTCGAAAAACGTTTCTTAAATCTTTAATTGTAGCATGTTTCCTAGCAATGGTTATCTATAGTATCAGAGATGCTATTAATCACTATAAGATCATGACTAATTTTGAATTGAACAAGGGTCAACTACAGCCCTATAGTGGTCTAGACAGGTTTATTGAAGATTGCAAACCTTTTCTAAGTAACAGTAGCTTCACCATGGATCTGAAACCCACAGCGGTTCGAAACTACATCCCTTATCATCTTGCTGAATATGAATACCTAAAAAATTTAAAACGAGGTATAAGAAATGCTGATTACATCATAACTGACAATCATCAAAAGTATCGTTCAAGAGTACTTGTGACTCATCCAAATGCTATTCTTGTTAAAAATCCCAACAAATGATAGCTTCAATATTACATTTTATGCTGACAGGTTTATTTGGAATAGCAATTATTCAATATCTAAAAAAACCTTCACTTTCTTCGATACTGATATTACAAGGTTTGGCTATCGGTTTTC
>Ga0115031_1002300_pt1 | contig 14237 bp, 12 predicted proteins | sample Maine_Asex4_meta_FD_87301 | JGI IMG/M metagenome (GOLD analysis project Ga0115031, IMG submission 87301) | Marine algal microbial communities from Maine, USA - Maine_Asex4_metaG | ecosystem: Host-associated > Algae > Red algae > Unclassified | place: Maine, USA | collected 2015-01-05 | reverse complement strand
CGCTCTGCCACCGTTCCGCGATCCACGATACCGGGCTATGCTCCATGCTGCCAGGAGAGGTGCCAGAGCGGCCGAATGGGATGCCCTGCTAAGGCATTGACCCTCCGGGGTCCGTGGGTTCAAATCCCACCCTCTCCGCCACTGACGACCGACACGCTGATGCGTGTCGGTCGTTGTCGTTTTCGTCCTCTTGGTCACATCGAACAGTCCTCGTGGTCACATCGAACAGTCGTCGGTCGAGCCTCGGAGGGTCGTGAACGTCGGGACGGTTCAAGTTACAACCATGTCGTCTGTGTGACAGCCGCGTTGCGGTTTGATGACGAACGGACTAGACACTCCTGACAGCACGCGAGTCGGCATCCGCCATCTCGCCCTTTTCGACACTCCGCCATGATCTGCAGCAGTTGCTGATGGACGAGCACGGCCGGAGCGATCCCCACCATCAAGGCGGAGACCATGAATCGACACGACGAACAACACGGCGACAAACCGAGCAGCGGCTCCGACTTCTGGGGCGGCAAGGCCGACTGGAAGTCCTCGCAGGAACCCACGACCGAGCACGAGCGCTTCGACGCCGAAGCGCACTGGGCAGGCCAGGTCGACGAGCAAGCCCAGCGCCCCGCCGCCCGCTTGCGTCGCAGCATGTCCAACCTCCTCGGTTCGGGTGCCAACCCGACTCGCGAACACGGCATCGTGCGTCCGGACATGGGCGCCGCCGAGAGCGACGTCTCGACAACGCCGATCCAGTCCGACATGTTTGACGACCTCGACGATCTGGACAACGACGACTACGCCTACGACGACACCGCTGGCTGGAACACGACCGACACCGCTGCGTCGCCAATCGGCGATGACACCGACTGGGATGCCGAGCTCGCACCCGTCCCGATCGGGGCGCGTGGCGAACGAACCAGGATCGACCCGCTGCTCGTGCGCATCGGCGCCATCGCAGTCGTGGGTGCGCTCATGGTGCCGCTGCTGCTCAACGCAAGCTCCGGCGGTAACGACCTGCTGAGCGGTGTGGACTCCTCCGCCATGGAGTCGGCTGCGACCGTTCCGGCATTGCTGTCGACAGTCGCTCCGGACGAGGCGGCTGCTGACGCTCCCGCTGCACCGCTCGACCCCAACGACCTCCCGCCAGCCGTGCCGGTCAACGAAACCGCTGACACGGCGGCACCCGCGTCGGCAACCGACAGCGACGACGACGGTGTCGACGCGACGGCCGTGTCGACGAGTGTTGCAGCGAGCGCCCCGCTGACCAGCGAGGCTGCCGCAGCGACAACGTCCGAATCCGACGCTGCATCCGACGCCGGGTCCGACGACGAGACAGCCAAGCTCGACACAGCCGCCGAGGCAGACGAACCGGCCGCACGCGCTGAGCAGAACTGTGCCGTCGACTACACGGTGGTGGACGGCGACTTCTGGATCCGGCTCGCCACTGCAGCTGGCGTCGAACTCGACGAGTTGCTCGAAGCCAACAGCGCCAACACATCGACTGCGCTCTACCCCGGGTCCGACATCTGTCTGCCAGCGGGCGCCACGAAGCCCGCACCGCCCTCGACCACAGCAACGACGCAAGCGGCTGCAACAACCACGGTGGCGCCGGCGACGACAGCTGCACCTGCGACCACACCAGCGACTACGGCTGCACCGACGACAACGGCTGGACCGACGACCACGGCCGCCCCGCCTGCTACGACACCCGCCGGTTCGGACGACGTCAAGCAGATCATCCGCGACGTCTGGCCCGACGAACTCGAAGATCGAGCCATCGAGATTGCATTCCGTGAAAGCCGCTTCGTGCCAACGGCCAAGAACTTCTGCTGCTATGGCATCTTCCAGATGTACTGGGAGGTCCACAAGAGCTGGCTCTCCGATCTCGGAATCACCGACGATCAACAGCTGTACGACCCCGCAACGAACGCCCGAGCCGCCTATGCGCTCTACCAGCGGGCCGGAGGTTGGGGCCCGTGGGGTTTCTGAGCCCCGGGCTTCCTGAGCCCGCTGAACCCACGAAGTTCTCCACATCAACAGACGGTGGTCGCGGCGGAATTTCTGCCTAGACTGCCGATGCAAGCGCCCGTAGCTCAATGGATAGAGCACTTGATTACTGATCAAGCGGTTGGGAGTTCGACTCTCTCCGGGCGCGCCAGCAACGGCCCCCGTTTTTCGGGGGCCGTTGTCGTTTTCGCCGGCGGTTCCGACGACCTCGGTGCGTTGCGCATCCTTCAGTCAGGCGCGCCGTCAGTTGTTCGCGGGCGCTCAAGGTATGCCCGATCATGACCGATATTGATCCATGAGGCTCTTCAGGCTGGGGGCCCTCGTCGGCAGTCTGGTGCTGCTCGTTGCAACCCTCGTCTCACTGATCAACCAGCGCGATGCGCTGTACCAGGAGCAGGACACGCGCGTCTCGTCCGCTGCCACGACAGCGACCAACTCGATCCAGACCACCCTGCTCCGTGCCCGAGCTGTCGTGGAAGTCGTCGCCGACACAACCGATACCACCGAGCCGGAGACGCTGCTGCGGTCCTTCGACGACACGGTGCAGGCGTGCGTGGGCGAGCGCTGTTCCGGGCCCGACCTGTCACAACTCGACGCATTCGCCCCCGCTGCGGCCACGGTTCAGGTCGGTGGTTCAGTCACGGTGGTCGACGTGTCGAGTGACTCCGTGCTCGTCATCGGTCGGTCCGTCGACGAAATCGTGTCGATCGGGCTGTCGGTCGACGCGGTCGTCGGGCCCCTCGCGCTCTCCTCGATCGAAGCCTTCGGCACTGACTTCATGGTCACCACCTCGGACTCAGAACAGCGCACCGACGTGTCGGGCATCCGAACCGTCGATGGCAGCCGCGTCGTGGTCGGTCAGATCTCCGAATCACTCGACAGCGGGTCGGTGATCATCCGCTCCAGCGTGTCGAACGACGTCGGCTTGGGCGCCGAATCGCCTGGGCTGTACCTGTTGCTCTTCGCCTTCGGCACCGTGCTGCTGGCGCTCGCCGGATGGACGTTCTTCGTCGAGAACCGCCAACTCGAACGACGCGCCACCACTGATGAGTTGACTGGTCTCGTCAACCGGCGCGAATTCGAACGACTGAGCGAGGAGGCGATCGACTTCGCGGGCCGCTTCAACACCGGACTCTGTGTGATGTTGATCGACCTCAACGGCTTCAAACAGATCAATGACACGTACGGCCACCAGTTCGGCGACTCCGTCCTGGAGGGTTGTGCGGAGCGGCTCGTCGATGCCGTGCGCGACACCGACACCGTCGGCCGCTGGGGTGGCGACGAGTTCGTCGTGCTGCTGCCCGGCCTCGAAGAAGCAGGCGCGGTCCGCAACTTGGCCGAACGCATCGGTGCACGGTTGAGTTCGACGCCGATTGCGGGCGACGTGGTGACCTCCGGAAGCATCGGTGCAGCCCTGCATCCTCGACACGGCGCAACGTTCGACAACCTGATGCAGGCAGCCGACATCGCGATGTACGAAGCCAAGAGCTCCGGCGTCGTTCATCGGCTTGCAACTGCACCGGCAACCGTCGAACAACCCCTCCCGCCACCATTCGTCGGTCCGGACCGGCGCAAGCCGACTTCGAAAAGCAAGGACCCCGTGTCGTCCTGAACGTTCCGGCGGCCGGGGGTTGGTGGTGCCTCGGCAGCGACTCCTACACTCGCCAAGGTGGCAGCACCGACCGACGTGATCACCTCCCGCCTCGCCGGTTTCGGCACGACGATCTTCGCGGAGATGTCGGCGCTCGCCGTCGAGACCGGCGCATTCAACCTCGGCCAAGGGTTCCCCGACACCGACGGCCCGCGCGAAGTACTCGATGCCGCGATCGAGTCGATCAACGGCGGTCTGAACCAGTATCCGCCGCTACCGGGGCTTCCCGTTCTCCGCGAGGCGATTGCCGACCATCAGCGGCGCTTCTACGGCATCGAACTCGATCCGGTCACCGAGATCGTCGTCACCGCCGGTGCCACCGAGGCGCTCGCCGGGGCGCTGCTCGGCATGCTCGACGCCGGTGACGAAGTCATCGTGTTCGAACCGATGTACGACAGCTACCGCGCCGGCATCGCACTTGCCGACGCCGTCGCTGTACCGGTCCTGCTGTATCCGGACGAGTCCGGCAGCTACGTGTTCGACCCTGACGAATTGCGCGCAGCGGTGTCGTCGCGCACCAAGCTCGTCTTGGTCAACACACCACACAATCCAACGGGCAAGGTCTTCAGCCGCAACGAACTGCAGTTGGTCGCCGACGTCGTGCAGGAACACGACCTGGTCGCAGTGACCGACGAGGTCTACGAGCACCTGCCGTTCGACGGTCGCGTTCACATCCCGTTGTCCACGTTGCCCGGCATGGCCGAGCGGACCCTCACGGTCTCATCAGGTGGCAAGACCTTCCACACGACGGGCTGGAAGATCGGTTGGATGAGCGGTCCGGCTCCGCTGGTCGCTGCGGCACGGACCGCCAAACAGTTCCTCACCTTCGTCAATGGCGGCCCGTTCCAGCCGGCCATGGCCGCCGGTCTGGGCCTGCCGGACAGTTACTTCGAGGGTCTGCGTGCAGGTCTGCAAGCGACGCGTGACCGTCTCGTCGATGCCCTCGACACAGTCGGGTTCACCACCTACGTTCCCGAGGCGAGCTACTTCGTGACCGTCGACATCCGTCCGCTCGACCCGACCGGGAACGGCATGGAGTTCTGCCGCCGACTGCCGCACCGCTGCGGTGTGGTCGCCGTACCGAACGAAGTGTTCTACGCTCGTCCGGAACACGGCCGACACATGGTGCGCTTCGCGTTCTGCAAGCAGATGTCGGTCATCGACGCTGCGGCCGAGGCACTGCTGCAGGGGTTCGCGATGAAGGGACTCTCGACATGAGCATCGTGCGCGTCGCAGCGATCCAACACGACATCGCCTGGTTCGACCGCGATGCCAACTACGAGGCCCTCGCGCCGCGCATCAGTGCAGCTGCGGCAGGCGGTGCTCGGATCGTGCTGCTCACCGAGACCTTCGCAACCGGCTTTTCCTTCTCGAACCCCGCCATTGCGGAGCCCGAAGGAGGCGCCTCCAGCCAGTTCCTCGTTGCGCAGGCGGCGGCCAACGACGTGTGGGTCGGTGGGACCTGCGCCGAACTCGCGCACGATGCGCCCGTCGACGATCAACGGGTGAGCAACGTGTTCGTGCTCGCCGGACCCGACGGCACCGTGCACCGCTACCGCAAGATCCACCCGTTCTCCCACGGCGGCGAGGATGAACACGTCCGTGCCGGAACCGAGCATGTCACGGTGACGATCGACGGCGTCAGGTGCAGCCTCTTCGTCTGCTACGACCTTCGATTCGCCGACGAATTCTGGGCGGTCGCACGCGACACCGACGTCTACCTCCTCATTGCCAACTGGCCGGCTAAGCGTCGACACCACTGGCAAACCCTGGCACGGGCTCGCGCCGTCGAGAATCAGGCGTACTTCGTTGCGGTCAATCGTGTCGGTCGAGACGGTCCGATCGATGCCGACGGTGAACGCACCGGCCCGCTGGATCATGCAGGCGACAGCACGGTGGTCGATCCGCTCGGCGAAGTGCTCGTCAGCGCGGCCGGCACCGAGACAACGATCTTCGCGGACATCGACACCGATGTCGTCGCGTCAACCCGCAACCACTTCCGCTTCCTGCAAGACCGCCGCTAGTTACGCTTTGGGGTCAGACCCCGAAACGTAACTAGTTACGCCTTGGGGTCTGACCCCGAAACGTAACTAGCGGCGGGCTTGTGTTGGAGGGAGACTTCGATGCCTTTGGAGACATGGCGGCCCACCTCGACGAAGCCGTGCTTGCGGTGGAACGCGAGCGACGGTTCGTTCGGTGGGTCGATGTTGACCTCGAGCGTCAGATCGGCGCCGACTTCGGCCAGCCGCCGATCGACCTCGGCGTACAGCGCTGTACCGGAGCCTTTGCCCTGTGCGGACGCGTCGAAGGCCACTCGGTCGAGGTAGTACGCGTCGGGATAGCGCTGCATGAACCAGAGGTAGTTGATCGAGTCATATGTCGAGCCCGGCGCCAGCACGAGACAGAATCCGATGATGGTCTCGCGGCCATCCGGGCTGTCGTCGACGACGACCAGCGCCATGGCCGACTCGCCGACGATAAAGCCGAGCCGTTCGAGATCGGCCGGCCCGACCTCGGGCACGTTCGCCTCGTTGATCTCCAACACTCGCTCGAGGTCATTGTTCGTCATGTCCCTGATCGTCACGACCGGAACCGTACCGAGATGCACGAGGATCGTTGACGTCGAGATTCGGTGCATCGGAACGCGGAGCTCCGACACAGTGCCGAGCGAGCACCAGATCAACAGTCCGCGAACAACGCACGCCAGACACCGGGGCTGCGCGCGGGTCGTATCCTGCAGTCATGTTGTTCCGCAAGTCCGCAACCATGGTCGCTCCCGATGAAGCACTCCCGGGGCGCAGCGAATCGATGCGGGTGCCCGAGGCGCACTTCGTCAACGGCAATCCGCTGCAGGGCCCGTGGCCGGACGGCATGGAAATCGCTGTCGTCGCCATGGGTTGCTTCTGGGGTGCCGAACGCCTCTTCTGGCAACTCGACGGCGTCTACTCCACCTTCGTCGGGTACGCCGGCGGCTTCACGCCGAATTGCACGTACGAAGAGAACTGTTCCGGGCTCACCGGCCACGCCGAGGCGGTCGGCATCGTCTTCGACCCCTCGGTCATCAGCTTCGAGCGCATCATGCAGGTCTTCTGGGAGGAGCACGACCCGACCCAGGAGATGCGCCAGGGCAACGACATCGGTAGCCAGTACCGCTCTGGCGTGTGGGCAACTCAGCCCAGCCAGGTGTCGATCATCGAGTCGACCCGGGCGACGTTCCAGACCGCGCTCGACGAGAAACGAAAGGGCCAGATCGCGACGGACATCGGAGCGATCGACTTCGACGCCGACTTCTATTACGCAGAGTCGTACCACCAGCAGTACCTCGCGAAGAACCCCAATGGTTACTGCGGGATCAAGGGCACCGGGGTGAGCTGTCCAATCGGAGTAAGGTGACTTTTGACTGTTCCTCACGTTGAGGGACGGAACGCCCCACACAGGGGCACACTAGAAGGAGAAACACATGGGAATCTTTGACAAGGCAAAAGACATGGCTGGCAAGGCCAAGGACAAGGTCGACGACGTCGTCGAGGCGAACAGCGACAAGATCCCCGACCAGATCGAGGGCATGTACGACAAGGCCAGCGACGCCGCTGAGCAGGTCATCCCGGGCGACGACGGACCGGCCGAATGACCTGCTGACCGGCTGACTACCAGCCGGTCGCCGTGACCTCGTCGCCATCGGCGTCGAGACCTCGACCGACCCACCGGATCGATCCGGGCGTGGCCGACAGTCGGGCGATCACACTCTGCATCGGGGTGCCATCGAACTCGTCTTGTACGACTTCGATGGTGCCCCGTTGCGCGTAGTGGGGGTCTGCGGCGATGTCGGACATGTCGAGCACCGGTCCGATTGCTGCGTCGGCGGCAGTGAAGGCATCGACGACTTCGTCCTGCGTGCGCTCGGCACACCACTTGGTCATGATTGCCTCGAGCGCAGCACGATGTTCGGTGCGCCCGGCGAAGTCGACGAATCGAGGGTCGTCGCCGACACCGAGCAACTGCAACAGGCGGGCTGCCACTGAATCACTGCTCGCCGATGTGGCCACCCATCGCCCGTCACTGCAACGGTACGTGCCCCGCGGCACGGTGTAGGGCAAACCCGCACCGAGGCGCGGTTGCTGCTCGCCAGTCAGGCCGAAGAGTGTGGCCAGGGGGCCCATGATGTGGAACATGCTGTCGAGCAGGTTCGCGTCGACGACCTGCCCGACGCCGGAGTGCAATGCCACCATGGTCGCAAAGGCCGCAGCGATGCCGGTGACTTCGTCTGTCAGCGCGATCGGGGGCGGCAACGGTTGGCCGCCCGGCTCTCCGTTGAGGGCGACGAGGCCCGACATCGCCTCGGCAATCGTCGCGAACCCAGGCCGAGGTGCGTACGGGCCGTCTTGGCCGAAGCCGGAGATCCGCGTGATCACGAGGTCGGGGTTGCGAGCGAGGAGGACGTCGGGGCCGAGGCCGAGCCGTTCGAGCGCTCCTGGCCGCAAGTTCTCGACGAGGACGTGCGCCTCGTCGAGGAGGCCGAGCAGCGTTGCTCGGTCGCCCTCGTCCTTGATGTCGAGCACGACCGTGCGTTTGTTGCGGTTGACCACCTTCCACCACAGACCCTCGCCGTCGCGCGGGTCGCGCCACGCCATATTGCGCAAGCTGTCGCCGCCAGGACGCTCGACCTTGATCACGTCGGCGCCAAAATCTGCGAGGTATCGAGCGCAGTTCGGCCCGGCGAGCACTGTCGACATGTCGATGACCCGGAGATCTGCTAGGGGCCCCAGGCGCGCTGGGGTCGGCTCTGGGGTCGGCTCTGGGGTCGGCTCTGGGGTCGGCTCTGGGATCATGGCGTCCACCCGGCGATCAGCGTGCACGCTGCCGCGAGATCGTCCTGGGCGCCGGCATAGGAGAACCTGATGTATTCGTGTCCGCGAGCGAGATCGAAGTCGACGCCGGGAGTGCAGGCGACGCTCAGCTCCTCGAGCCACCGTTGGCACAGATCCATCGACGACATTCCGACTTCGGTCGTGATGTGTGGAACGTGGGCGTACACGTAGAACGCACCGTCGGCCGGAGCGACGTCGCTGATGCCCGCAGCGGCGAGCCCGTCGAGCATCACGGTCCGATTGGCACGGTATCGCTCGACGTGAGCGTCGAGTTCGACGTCGGCGTCGAGCGCTGCAAGCGCTGCGACCTGGGCAACGTGCGGGGCACAGATGTAGAGGTTCTGCTGCAACCGCTCGACAGTGTCGACGAGTTGGTCTGGCACGACGACCCAGCCGACGCGCCAACCGGTCATCGAGAAGTACTTCGAGAAGCTGTTGACGACAACGGCATCGGGGGCGTGGCGGAGCACCTGCGGAGCCGCTTCGGACTCGACGATGCCGTGATAGATCTCGTCGGCCACGAGCGCGATGTCGTGCTTGCGGCAGTGGCCGGCAATCGCAGCGAGCGCTGCGTCAGACATCACCGTGCCGGTCGGGTTGGACGGTGACGCGATCACCAATCCGTCGAGTCGGCCGGCGGCAGCGAGGTGCTGGGGCGTGGGTGCCCATCTGCTGTCCGGGCCGACCGGGATCGGAACTGCCTCGATTCCGAGAGCGATCAACGCGTTGCGGTAGCAGGGGTAGCCGGGCTCGATGACGCCGACGCGCTGGCCCGGCTCGAAGAGAGTGAGAAACGCCAGGGTGAAACCCGCTGATGCGCCGGCGACAACGAGGACACGGCGTGGGTCGACCGGCTCGTGGTACCGCTCGCCGAGACGACGACGCAGCCGGTGGAGGCCGGCGGCACTCGTGTAGCCAAGTGGTTGGTCGAGTGCGGCGATGACGGCGTCCTTTGCCAACTGCGGCAACCCGGTTGACGGTTGTCCGACCTGGAGGTGCAGGACGCGGTGGCCTGCGGCCTCGCGGACCGTTGCGGCATGGCTCATCGCCATGGCGTGAAATGGCGGAACGGATGCTGCGCGTACGGCTGCCTCGATCACGCTGCGAGTGTGCCACCTCGTCGGCCAGAAACAGAATCGAAGTGAGGGCCGGGCCGTCCGGTTCGGGTGGGTCAGCCCGGCGCAGTCAACTCGCCGGCGTGGAACTGGTGCGCGTAGCGGGCGTTCATCGCGAGAAGTTCGTCGTGCGTACCGATCTCCACGATCCGTCCGTCCTCGACGAATGCAATGCGGTCGGCGCTGCGAATCGTCGAGAGACGATGCGCGATCACCAGGGCGGTGCGACCGTCCATGGCGTGTTCGAGCGCTGCTTGGATGTGGGCTTCATTGTCGTTGTCGAGGTGGCTCGTCGCCTCGTCGAGGATGATGATCGACGGGTTCTTCAACAGCAGTCGGGCGATCGCCAAGCGTTGCTTCTCGCCACCGCTGAGGCGGTAGCCACGCTCGCCGACCACCGTGTCGTACCCGTCGGGGAGTGCGGCGATCGTGTCGTGGATGCGTGCCGCCCGGGCCGCTGCGACCACCTGGTCATCGGTGGCTTCGGGATCGGCGTAGCGCAGGTTCTCGCCGATCGACTCATGGAAGAGGTGCGGATCTTGTGCGACGACACCGATCGCTGAACGCAGCGAGTCGAGGGTGAGGTCGCGGACGTCGTGGCCGTCGACGCGGACAGCTCCGGCGGTCACGTCGTACAGACGCGGGAGCAGCGAGATGGTCGTCGACTTGCCGGCACCGGAAGCACCGACGAGCGCAACGGTTTCACCCGGCTCGATCGACAACGACAGTCGGTGCAAAACATCGACATCGGGGTCGGTGTCGACGGCAAGTCCCGCATTCTGTTCCATTGAAGCAATGGCCGAATCGGCTGCCGGCGGATAGCGGAACGTGACGTCGGCGAACTCGATGGCGCCGCGCGGGGCGACAAGGTCGATCGCCCCCGGCTTTTCTTGGATCGCCTCGGGAGCATCGAGGACCTCGAACACACGCTCGAAGCTGACCATCGAGGTCATCAGATCGACGCGGGCATTCGTGAGGCCCGTCAGCGGCTGGTACACGCGAGTCGCGAGGGCAGCGAGCGCAATGAGGTCGCCGCTCGTGAGGTCGCCGTCGACGACCATCAACGCACCGATGCCATAGATCGCCGCAGTACCGATTGCTCCGACGAGCCCGAGTGCCACGAAGAAGACACGTCCGTAGATCGCTGACTGGATGCCAGTGTCGCGCACACCTTTGGCGCGAGAGCCGAAGGCCTCGCGTTCAGCGGTGCCCCGACCGAAGAGCTTCACCAACATCGCACCCGAGACGTTGAATCGCTCGGTCATCTGGGTGTTCATCGCTGCGTTGTGGCCCATCTGCTCGCGGGAGATGCTCTGCAGGCGGCGCCCGACGCGGCGAGCCGGAATGATGAAGAGCGGCAGCACGATCAGGGTGAGCAGCGTGAGCCGCCATTCGAGATAGAGCATGGCGGCCAGAGTCGTGGTGAGCACCACGACGTTGCTCACCACACTGCCCAGCGTGCTGGTCACGGCGGACTGCGCGCCGACCACATCGCTGCTCAGGCGTGAGGTGATCGAACCGGTCGGTGTCCGGGTGAAGAACGCGATCGGCATGCGTTGCACCTTCGCGAACAACGCCCGACGCAGGTCGTAGATCAGGCCTTCGCCGACCTGCGAGCTACACCACCGCTGAAGGATTGCGAGTCCTGCGTCGCCGAGCGCTGCCGCCACGGCGATGGCTGCGAGCACCGTGATCGCACGGCGGTCGTTGTTGGGAATCGCGTTGTCGAGGATCTCGCGAATGACGAACGGGGGCACAAGAGCGAGCAGTGCCGCAGCGAGAATGGCGCCCAGGAAGACAGCGATCGTGCCGCGGTACGGGCGCGCAAATGTCCAGACCCGTTTGAACGTGCCGTCGGCGAGGTGCTTGCCGTCGAGGGCGTCGGAGTCGCCAGGCATCATGTGATAGGGGCTCATCCGCATGGCCGCAACGCTACGACCGGGCGGCCCGTACGATGCACTGTCATGCGTCGTCTCTTCGCCACGCTGGTCGTTGTCACGTCGTTCGCAGCGGCATGTGCGTCCTCCGATGCGGCGCCCGCTCCGGTCACACGCGACATTACGTCGGTGCCGACGACCTCGACCACGGTTGCGCCGGCGCCGACTGCGGTCGAGCCGGGCGACACGCTGGCGCCCACCACGTTGCCGCCTGAGCCACCCGAGCCGCTCGACTATGCGATCACCTGGGACAACACCGCAGGCCTGGTCGACACCGGTCGACTCACCGTCCCGCTCGACTACGCAGACCCGCAGGGAGAGGTGATCGAGTTGAACGTGGCCCGACATCGCGTCGACGGCGACGCCCGCATCGGCATCATGTTCGTCAACAACGGCGGACCCGGCTCGCCGGCCAGTTCGATGGCCGTCGACGCCACCAGCTGGTTCCGGCCTGCGCTGACCGACCGCTTCGACGTGATTGCGTGGGACCCGCGCGGCACCGGAGAAAGCGGTGGTGCCGTCGACTGCATCGACGACGACGAGTACGACCGGTTTTATGCCGAGGGTGACGTCACACCTGATGATGCGACGGAGAAGGAACAACTCGTCGAGCTCGCCGAGGAGTTCGCTGAACAGTGCATCGATCGCGTCGGCCGCGCGCTCCAGTACATCGGCACGAACAACTCCGCTCGCGACATGGACGCCATCCGCCAAGCTCTCGGTGAGCCACAGGCGTCGTACTTCGGTTTCAGCTACGGCAGCGAACTGGGAGCAGCTTGGGCAACGATGTATCCGACGACCGTGCGTGCCGCCGTGCTCGACGGCGCCTCGGACCCGAACGCCGACAGCACCGAAGCCACCCGCCAGCAATGGGTGGGCTTCGAAGCAGCGTTGAACACGTTCCTCGCCGAATGCAGCGACAACTCCTCGTGCGAATTCCACAACGACGGCGACGCCGAAGGTGCCTTCGACGCACTGTTCGCATCACTCGACGACTCACCGCTTCCCGGTCCCGCGGGTCGCGCCGACATCAACCTCGGCGTTGCCGTCACCGGTGTCGCGCGGGCCATGTACTCCGACCGGTTCTGGCCCGAGCTCGAAGGATCACTGAACGACGCAGCGAATGGCGACGGTGCCCGCCTGCTCGCCCTGCAGGACGGATACTTCCAGCGGCGTGCCGACGGCAGCTACAGCAACCTGCTCGAGTCGTTCCAGGCAATCTCGTGTGCCGATGACCCGGTTCGCCGCACGATCGCCGAGGCCGACCAGGACGCCGAGTCACTCATCGGCGTGGCCCCCCGATTGTTCCCGTACACGACGGGTTCCTACGGCTGTTCGTTCTTCCCCGAATCGATCGATCCGCGCATCGACATCACCGGCATCGGGGCGGGCCCGATCGTCGTCGTCGGCACCACTGGCGACCCGAGCACGCCGCTCGACAGCAGCCGAAAGATGGCCTCGGCCCTCGAAGACGGTCGCCTCGTCGTGGTCGAAGCAAACCAGCACACCGGCTACCGGGTGAACAGCTGCATCGACGACACGATCCACGACTACCTGGTCCAACTCGACGCTCCCGAGCCCGAGAAGTTCTGCGGCTGAGGGCACCGGACAGCTGAGGGCACCGGACAGCGGGTGCAGCTTCGGAAACGAGCGACGCCCCCGACCGAAGTCGAGGGCGTCGTCCGTGTTCTGGTGGCGGAAGGCGTGGGATTCGAACCCACGGAAGCCTGAAAGACTTCAACGGCTTTCGAGGCCGTCCCATTCGTCCGCTCTGGCAGCCTTCCGTTGACCACGATAGCGGCAAAAGTGATCGCCCGCCGCGCGAGAACCGGGCTGCGACGGTGCGCGCCGGCGGTGATCAGCGGCGTGAGCGGAAGAACGAGCGCAGTAGGTCGCCGCATCGCTCGGTGTCGACGTCGGCAACGACGTCGACACGATGATTCAGCACGCTGCCGTCGAGCAGGTTGAAATGGCTGTCGACGGCACCGGCCTTCGGGTCAGTAGTGCCGTAGACGACTCGACCGAGTCGAGCATTGACCATGGCGCCGGCGCACATCGCGCACGGTTCGAGTGTCACGTACAGCGTGCAATCGTCGAGGCGCCACGACCCGACGTGTTGGGCAGCGTCGCGCATCGCCAGGACTTCGGCATGGGCCGACGGATCACGGGTCAGCTCGCGTTCGTTGTGCCGGGCGGCGATAACCGTGTCACCGAACACGACGACCGCACCGACGGGAACGTCGTCGTGGAGCAGTGCGGCTTCGGCCTGCTCGACAGCCAGTTGCATGAATGCCTGATCGGCCGACTGGTCGACGGCCGCAGCAACGGGGTGGTCAGAGTCGCCAGCGCTGGGCGCACCCGCAGGGGTGGCACCGGCAGCGCCGAGCGAATCGGTCATGGCGGAGGGAGAGGGATTCGAACCCTCGGAAGGTTGCCCTTCACACGCTTTCCAAGCGTGCCGATTCGGCCGCTCTCGCACCCCTCCTGGGTGGGTGGACCTCACTCCGAAGAGCAAGCAACACCTGGCATGAACGTTATCCGGACCGGCTATCATTGCGGGCACGGCGATCTCGCCGAGTGAGGTGGTGATCGGGTCCTGTGCAACGGACGCCCGTGAACCAGGTCAGGACCGGAAGGTAGCAGCCTTCATCGGCATCGTCTGTGT
>Ga0115031_1002296_pt1 | contig 14244 bp, 8 predicted proteins | sample Maine_Asex4_meta_FD_87301 | JGI IMG/M metagenome (GOLD analysis project Ga0115031, IMG submission 87301) | Marine algal microbial communities from Maine, USA - Maine_Asex4_metaG | ecosystem: Host-associated > Algae > Red algae > Unclassified | place: Maine, USA | collected 2015-01-05 | reverse complement strand
TAAGTCGGTCGAAGCATTAAATGTGTATCATCGGATTCGAGGACGAATCATTCCCGAAAAGGTTGCCGATTTCCTTATCTTCGACGCACGATTCCCTCGATCAATTCAATATTGCATTATGCAAGCACACCATCACCTGAAGGCGATACGCCAGATGGCCGGCATCGAGATCGTCGAGTCAACGGAAATGATGGCTAGGAAGATCTCGGATCACCTTGATTCAACAAAGATCGAAACGGTCATTGAAGACGGAATGCATGACTTTATTGACCAATTCCAAGTTTCTATTAATGAGTTAGGGCAGGAGATCTTTATCAATATTTTCGATGTCAAAAAATCAACGCAGTCCGCGGGTCTTTCGGGGCCTACCTCCAAATCGAAACAGTCTCAATCTCAAACTCAAAGCACCTCGCAACCTACCGCGGGCTAGCCTTCAGCTAATCTTCATGTAGGCAAGGGGAAAATCCTAAGGCGAGCTGGAGACATTAAAATTACTTTAGGAATTTTCTAAAAGCATGACTTTTTTTCGAGAACGATTAAAGTATGTTTCTGCTCCCAAAACCAACATGTCATTTTCACTAAAACCCAATTTTTTAATCCTCTAAACAGGGGCCATTAAGGCCGCTTATGACTTCATGGATGGAGAACCTGTTTACAAACAACTTGATTTGATTCCATGAGCATAAAAGTAGCACTCAACCATCACACGTCTTATAAGTACGATCGGCCCATTTCGGTTGATCCACAGGTCATTCGCCTACGCCCGGCCCCTCATTGCCGGACACCGATCGAAAGTTATTCGCTCCGGATCTTGCCGAGCAACCACTTCATCAACTGGCAGCAAGACCCCAACGGTAACTTTATTGCTCGAGTCGTTTTCGAAGAGAAGATCGACCATTTCTCGATTGACGTCGATCTGACGGCATCGATGACGGTGATTAACCCGTTTGATTTTTTCATCGAATCATACGCAGAGAACTTCCCATTCTCTTACAACGCCGAAGACCAGACCTACCTCAAGCCGTATTTAGTCAAAGACGACACGGGAGAAACGTTTCGTAGCTTCGTCTCCGAAGTTGATCAGACGCCTCGCCGCACGATTGACTTCTTAGTGGCGCTGAACCAGAAACTGGAACAGAAAATCAATTACACGATCCGCATGGAACCGGGCGTCCAGACAGTCGACCAGACTCTGGAAAAAGAGAGCGGTTCCTGTCGCGACTCCGCCTGGGTGCTTGTTCAAGTGCTCAGAGAACTTGGTTTGGCGGCTCGTTTTGTTTCGGGCTATCTGATTCAACTGACACCGGACGTGAAATCTTTGGACGGACCTTCGGGCGCCGAAACGGACTTCACCGATCTTCATGCTTGGACCGAAGTATATTTACCAGGCGCTGGCTGGGTCGGACTGGATGCAACCAGCGGCTTGTTCACTGGCGAGGGACACTTGCCGTTGGCCGCTTCACCACTGTTTTCCGCCGCAGCGCCAATTTCAGGCGGTGTCGAAGAGTGCGAGACTGAGTTTGAATTCGACATGTCCGTCCAACGGATTTTCGAAACACCGCGCGTCACCAAACCCTACGAAGAGAGTGAGTGGAACAAAATCTCTCAGCTGGGCGAGGACGTCGATAAACGACTGGGCGAACTTGGAGTGAAGCTAACGATGGGCGGTGAACCCACGTTTGTCTCCATCGACAATCCGGATTCAGCACAATGGAACACCGATGCCTTAGGCGACCAAAAGAATAAGCTCGCAGAAGATCTGTTTCATCGCATGGTGAACCGATTTTCTTCCAACCCGCTGTTACACTACGGGCAAGGAAAATGGTATCCGGGCGAACCCTTGCCACGCTGGGCGAAGACTTGTTATTGGCGTAAAGACGGTTTTCCCATGTGGCAGCGTCAGGAATTATTGGCTAGGGGCGACGAAGACTGCGGACATAAGTACAACGACGCGCGAAATCTCAGCCAAGGCGTCGCGGCGCGATTGGGAATTGCGACTGAGTTTGCACAAGACTGCTTTGAGGATGCTTTGTATCACCTATGGGAGGAACAACGTCTGCCCGCCAACGTCAACTTGCAAAAATCAAATCTTGACGACGATGCTGATCGCGTTCGATTGGCACGCGTGATCGATCAAGGTTTGGCTAGCGCCGTTGGCGTGGTATTACCACTGAAGAAAAGCAGCGACGGTGTTCAATGGACGTCCGGCCCTTGGCTGACTCGTGCGGAACGAATCTTTTTGATCCCCGGTGACTCGCCGATTGGCTATCGTTTGCCGTTGAAGGCTTTAGTCCAAAGCTCCGACAGCGAGCAATGGCGGAAGATCAAAACGGTTGACCCGTTGGCTGAAAGAGGAGTAATCCCCAGCCCGGCAGAGCTGCGTGTGCTTCATCAGAAGCGGATGAACCGCGATGCATCTAAAAGTGGGTACTCGCCACTCAACGCAGGCGATGAATTACCTGCGGCGCGCGGACGTCAATCCAGTCTGCCCAACGATGTTCACGCCAATGCAATGATGCCGCAATACGGTTCACAGCAGAATATACGTAACCAAGCCGCCGAAGGTAATGGCATCATTGGAGTGCCAAACGCTGCTTCCAATGCCGACGATCCTGCGATTCCGTTTGCCTTGTGTATCGAACCACGCAATGGAACGCTACACGCTTTCATGCCGCCGACTGAAACCTTTGACGACTACGCGGACATCCTCTTGGCGATTGAGGATACCGCACATGAGTTGGGCGTCAAAGTGATTATCGAAGGCTACAAACCGCCGACCGATCACCGCGTACGAATGTTCAGCATCACTCCTGATCCGGGCGTGATTGAAGTCAACATTCAACCCGGCGAAAGCTGGAGCGATCTGCGGGACATCACCGAAGGCATCTACGAAGACGCCTACTACGCTCGATTGAGAACCGAAAAGTTCGAACTTGACGGAACTCACTCAGGCACCGGCGGCGGAAACCACATCGTCATTGGTGGACCTTCGCCGGCAGAGAGCCCGCTGTTTCAACGACCCGATCTGCTGACCAGTTTGATCAACTTCTGGCAGAACCATCCTTCGCTGTCGTACTTATTCTCTGGTCGTTTCATCGGTGCGACGTCACAAGCACCACGGGTGGACGAGGGCCGCGTCGATGCACTGTACGAATTGCAAATTGCGTTCGACGAAATTGCGAATATGGACGAGGTCACCCCACATAAACTTGACCATGCGTTGCGGCATTCGTTAACGGACCTGACAGGCAACACGCATCGCGCCGAATTCTGCATCGACAAACTTTGTTCGCCGGATGCGAAAAGCGATCGCCAAGGGCTGCTCGAGCTTCGTGGTTTCGAGATGCCACCTCACCCACGCATGAGCCTGACTCAGCAATTGCTGCTGCGGACCTTGATCGCTCGATTCTGGGAAAAGCCATACCGGCAACCGCTGGTATCTTGGGGGAATCGCCTACACGACGAGTTCATGCAACCGCATTATGTCTGGCAGGACTTCTGTAACGTGATTGAGTCTTGCCGCGCGGCAGGTTTTGCGATGGATGCCAACTGGTTCAAACCGCACTTCGAATTCCGTTTCCCTGAAATCGGATCGTTCACCTACAACATGGCCAATTTCGAATTGCGGCAGGCGATCGAGCCATGGAACGTGCTGGGCGAACAGGCCGGCACTGGCGGGACAGCGCGTTACGTCGATTCATCGGTCGAACGTCTTCAAGTAAAAATTGACGGTTTTGTTGACGAGCGATATATACTGACCTGTAACGGGAGGGTGCTGCCGTTTCACTCGACCGGAGTCAACGGTCAGTATGTGGCTGGCGTGAGATATCGAGCATGGCAACCGCCAAACTGCCTCCATCCCACAATTCCCGTTGACGAACCACTGACATTTGACTTATATGACACTTGGCTAGGTAGATCGGTGGACGGATGTCGCTATCATGTTGGACACCCTGGAGGATTGAATCCAGAGAATTTTCCAGTCAACAGTTTTGAAGCTCAGGGACGCCGAGCGTCGCGTTTTTCGCGAGTCAGCCATCAAGGCGGATCGTTCAAGCCTCAACGAGAACCTGTAAATCCTAGTTTTCCAATGACGTTAGACCTTCGACGAGAAAGACATTGAACGGCGACCAGGGTAATCCCGACTTCAACAGCGGACAGTTGCAACGTCAGCAGATCCAGCAGCAACAACAGTTCCAAAGCGCTGTTGCGGGATTAGAATCCGTATCAACATCGGCTCGATTTTTCGACAACTACGTCGCTCCTGCCGGCCTCTATGATGAAATCCGCGACGCCACCGGGCAGCTTCGCCCGCAGTGGTTAGAAATTGATGAATCACTTGGTCGCTTGAGCCCTGAGGTCTTCCAAAGACGTTTGACGCAAATCCGCCGATTCATACATCAAAACGGAATTGTATTTTCGTCTTATGGTGATCCCAACGATCGCAAAAACCACTTACAACTCGACCCCATCCCGCAAGTGATCGACGCCCAGACGTGGGAGACAATTTCGGTGGGCCTCAAGCAGCGCGCCCAAGTTTACAACCTGATGCTGGAAGACATCTATGGACCGCAGAAACTTCTTTCCGAGGGCGTGATACCGCCAAAAGCTGTCTTCGATCATCCGTATTTTGAACCGGCATTAGAAGATGTAAAACCCAGCGGCGGGAGATATCTACATTTTTACGCGGCTCAACTCGTTCGGTCGCCGCTGGGAAAATGGTGGGTGGTGTCCGATCGCACAGACGCTCCGGGGGGAAGTGGTTTTGCTCTAGAAAACCGACTGGCAATCTCACGCACGTTTCCTAACGAGTTTCGCGATGCTAACGCTCATCGTTTGGCAGGTTACTTCATCCAAATGAAGGAGTTCTTGCGATCGTTGGGCTCGACCAATCGTTCCGCACCACACGTCGTCATGCTGACCGCTGGAACCGGCAGCGCCAGTTATTTCGAAGACGCTTATCTGTCGCAGTATTTAAACATCACTTTGGTTGAATCGCCGGATCTAACGGTCCGCAAAAATTGCGTGATGCTCAAAACGCTTGGCGGGTTGGTACCGATCGACGTTATTTACCGCCGGCAACACTGCAGCGGTTTGGATCCTTTGGAACAAGGCACGACCGGGCCTGGCGTAGCAGGAATTTTTCAGGCAGCTCGGGCTGGCAACGTGGCGATCAGTAATCCACCCGGAAGCGGCATGGTCGAATCACCGATCTTTATGACCTTTCTTCCTAGAATTTGCCAAGCGTTATTAGGTACGCAGCTACAACTGCCTGGTGTTGGATCTTGGTGGGGCGGTGAAGCAAATTCATTGAAGTTAATTCGTGAGCGCATTGACGAACTCGAACTGGTCGCAGCTTATCGAGCGCGTACTCCCTATGGCTCAAAAATGGCGCATTCGAACAACACAGACGGTTTGACGCGCGGTGAGAAGCTAGCGCTGCTGGATAAGGCGCCTCATCTTTGGTGCGGCCAAGAACGTATCCTCCGCTCTTCTTCATCGGTTTGGAGCGATGGGGTTTTAACGCCTGAGTATCTTTCACTGCGCACGTTTCTAGTTGCTAACGCTGACAAATCTGGCAATGTGATTGGTGATGCCGACGATAAGACTATCGAAGACGAATACACCGTAATGCCGGGCGGGCTGTCGCGCTTAACAGACACTCCCGACGAACCCATTCGACGACCTTTCCAAGGGGGCGGAGTCAAAGATTGCTGGGTATTGTCCGACGACATCGTGGAACCGATTTCGCTGTTGGACTCCAGCCGAACAACAACGGTCACCCATCGCGACGACTATTATATTTCAAGTCGCACAGCTGACAATTTCTGTTGGCTTGGCCGATACTTAGAACGTTGCGACACGACAGCCCGATTGGTGCGTGCCGTTTTGAAACGGCTGACGGGTGAAAGCCGGCCTTCGGAAGTGCGTGAATTGCCTTCATTAGTACGTGCGTTGGCTGCCGAGGGTGGCGTGGACGCGGGATACGCGGTGCCCGAATTACGTCGCCAACTGCCAGACCTTGAAAAGACCATTACCGATTGCTTCACAAATAACAAGGAAACCAATTCACTGCGTAGTTTGGTCGACCAATTCTATTTTGTCGGGACAGAAGTTCGAGAGCAACTATCATCCGATGCATGGCGAATCGTTCAGCATGTTCGGGAAGGGTTTTTGATCGAACGCTTCACTAACAGCGACCTCGCCGAACACATGGAGATCACTGACGAGTTCTTAGTCGATTTGGCGGCGTTGAGTGGATTTATCTCCGAGAGCATGACGCGTACGCATGGTTTTCGATTTCTGAATATCGGTCGGCGTATCGAACGAGCTTTGCAGATCATTCGGTTAGTGAAAAATTGCTTCCTCTACAAGGACCATATCAATGATGAAGTGCTGGCTGCGACACTGGAAGTTGCGGACAGCTTTATGACCTATCGGTCGCGTTACCAATCCAACCTAGAACTGGAAAACGTGTTGACTTTAATGCTGACCGATGAAGAAAACCCTCGGTCGCTGGTGTATCAGTTACTTTCGCTGGATCAATCGGTTCAATCGTTGCCGATTTTGACGAAAACAAAAACGTTACCGATGCACCAACGATTGTCTATGGAGGCGTTGCACAGTGCTCGAATGGTGGAAATGCTTGAACTATGTAAGCTTGACGGTGACGGCCAGCATACAGGCATCGTTGATCTAAGCAACAGCATGGAAAGCATTCTTCCTCAGCTGTCAGTCGCGATCAGCAATCAATACTTCATTCACAGCGGCCCGATCAACCAGATGAATCACATCGGATAGTTTGCCTTGTGACGTACGGTAGTATGCCACTGCAAAATGGGTGGCAGGAAGTCCTCCTCGTGAGAACACAAGTACACAAAATATAAAATCGCGGCATAATGAAGCGGTAAGGAATTATTGGATTCCTTGTCTGTAGTTCTGCCTCTCAACGAGTGATAGATGATCACCAGCCCGACGATGACGACTACTGCAACAATGACCTATCAGATCACTCACACGACGCTGTATAAGTACGCAGCGACGGTGCCAGAGTGTTTCAATACAATCCGTTTGCATCCACGCGACCTGCCGTATCAGCGTTGCATCGCCTACGAATTAGCGATGGCCCCCATGCCACCGGAGAGCTCAACTCGGATTGACCCGTTCGGCAACAGGATTGGAAATTTTGCGATCTACCAACCGCACAACAGTTTAAAGTTAACCGCGTCCAGCCGCGTTGAGGTGCGGCCGAAGCCACCGGTGGATCCGCTTGATAGTCCTCCTTGGGAAATGATTGCCAATTTCGACGACAGTTTGAATCTAAGTGCTGTTCGATTCAAGACGGAATCAAAACATATCCGCTGTAGGCAGGATTTCGCGGACTATGCCCTTCAATCGTTCACGCCATCGCGACCGATCATCGAAGCGGGCATGGAGCTAACACGCCGGGTCTTTGAGGACTTCAAATTTTCGCCAGGTGTGACGACTGTGAGCACGCCGGTGGAAGAGGTTTTTAAAAACCGCCAAGGGGTCTGTCAAGACTTTGCGCACTTTCAAATCGCCTGCCTTCGTTCCTTGGGGCTGCCAGCGCGTTACGTGAGCGGCTATGTCCGAACCATTCCGCCTCCCGGCCAAAAGCGTCTGGTCGGCGCTGATGCATCGCATGCGTGGCTGAGTTTATTCTGCGGTGAATTGGGTTGGATCAGTTTCGATCCTACGAACAATAAGATCCCCGACACCGACCATATCACATTAGCGTGGGGACGCGACTACTTCGACGTCTGTCCTATCCAAGGCGTCTTCATCGGCGGCGGCAAAACGATGATGAAAGTCGAGGTTGATGTGCTGCCGCTAGATTGAGATTGTTGAAACGACCAATCATGCTTGGCATAACCACTGTTTAAAACATCCTTGATGATGTTAATGATCGGCAGCTTGGTTGATCCAATTCATCATACTTCATCAGGGAAACGATCGCTCAAAATATGCGTTTCGCGTCAAGTGACTCATGCGGTAGTTTGCCAGTATTTAGCTTTGATAAAGTGGGCTTGCAACGAGTGCTTTGATGAAGAGTATAGAATCGGCTCGGCTGCCGAAATACTTTTGAATCTAAATGAAACGTTGCCTACTTTCATATCAGCAATCGTCACTACGCAAAGTGTCCTGTGCGATATTCGGTGAATGATTTATCGTCTCTTTCCGTTGCAATGTGCTTGTAAATAGTCGTTGCCAACAACGAAAATCTTTATGCGAAAGACAAATTATTGCAAAGCATAAAGGAAGTTGGATAATGCACCGTGCCAGCAGCTTATAAGGCTCGCTGAACATGTCGTTGCGTTACGGCTTACCTAAATTAGCAAATCAAAGTCTTCGTAGCGGCTCCACTGGTTTTATCGCTGAATTCCACATGCCGCAGCCGTTTGCGACTGCAACCACCTGTTAGAATTTGGTTTAACGTTTAATTCCCCCTTTATTGGAGGCTGACTGTGAAGATTTCACTGCCTAATTTAATTGCCGAATCCACTTCCGTCACCGATTCCGTGACCGGCGCCGTCGGCGATGCCGGTGGAATGTTTTCCGACCTTATGGGCGGCATTTCAGGAGCAATGGGCCCCCAATTAGGCGAGTTTCTGCCTAAGTTAATTGGTGCCTTGGTGATTCTCGTTGTCGGGTACATCATTGCTCGAGTCGTCGCATGGATCGTATCGAAGGTCATCAACAAGACGGGGATTGGCGACAAACTGGGTCCGATGATGGGATCTACGGGTACCCAATCGGCCGATGTGGGCTCTGGTTTTGGAACCGGAGCCTTCTGGATCATGATGTTGTTTGTGGCAATTGCTTGCCTCAAGGCGTTGGGCCTTGAATCGGTCAGTGCCCCACTGGGTGACCTACTGGGCAAATTCTTTGACTTCTTGCCCAAGCTTATCGGAGCGATTGCCATTGGAGCCGTCTCATTTCTTGTCGCCACGATTGCCAAAGTCGGCGTGCACAAAGGACTGGTACTCGGCGATGTCGACAATCGTTTGAAACTTGCACCAGGAACGCTGACTAATTCATTGCCGCTGGCTGCCTTCTGTGCTCTGTTACTTGTAACACTTCCTGCTGTATTTGGGGCCTTGGAAATGGAAGGGTTAAGCGCATCAATCCAAGGGATCGTCGATCAGATCCTTGGCTTTTTACCGAACCTGTTGAGTGCAACAATCATTTTGGGAGTTTTCTTCCTGATTGCGAAATTTGCCAGTACTTTGGTTGGCAGCCTGCTGGGTGGAACGGGATTTAATAAGATCCCACAGCATCTCGGTTTCACCGGCCAATTGGCAGCTGAACCTTCTGAGTTGGCCGCTAAGGCATCAATGGGCGCTATCTTACTGATGGGTATCACCCAAGCTGTAAAAATGTTGAAGCTGGACGTTGTCAGTAACGTCTTCAATGAGGTGTATGAGTTCGGTGTGCCTGTTGTAATCGGCGTCGTTATTCTTGCTGTTGGCCTTTGGTTGGCTAACCTGGCTCGAAGTGCCGTTCGAGCCAGCAAGAATGGCTCTGAGTCGACTGGGAACATGGTGTTCATGGCTGTCATGGTCTTGAGTGGCATCATCGCTCTGAAAAGAATGGGTTTGGCCGGGGAATTGGTCGACCTTGGATTCGGTCTTGCTTTAGGCGGCGTCGCTCTAGCACTGGCTCTTTCGTTTGGACTTGGCGGACGCGCTGCAGCTGCCAAATTTCTAGAGAAACGTCTTAAGTAAGTTTGCCAATTGTTTGTGTCAACGCGTCAGGTACCACATTTGTGTACCTGGCGCCGATGGCACCGCTTGTGCGAATCACATCGCCTTCCATAGCAAGAGAGAGTCTAACGACACGATTGTCGCATTATCCTCTTCATCGCACGTTCTTCTGCCTTATACACTGAGAGTCGAAATGATCAATTTCAAACAGCTCAACACGGTTTTGCTTTGCATCTTTTTGATTTTTTCTTACGCAGCGACCTTGTCCGCACAACGGGCCACTAAAACTTACCAATCACCGGACTCCTACCGGGTTGGGCAAGTTCTTAACGGTCAGGTAGTGCAAGGACAACGGGTCATTCAAGGTCAGCTAATCCAGAATCAGCCCATTCGGGGCAGGATAATCCAAGGTCAGATCATACAGAATCAACCCATTCAGGGCGAAGTATTCCAAGGTCAGATAGTCCCGGGACAAGTAATTCAAGGCCAGCCATTCATCCAAGGTCCGATCATCCAAGGGCGGCCCATTCGAGGCAACGTCCAAAATCTACCTCCGCAAAACACTCAGCAGCAATCCGAAGAGCAACGAACAGCTGCCGCTGCCAATCGCGCGAAAATCGCTGAGCAAGCGGCAAGAATCAAAGCAATCACCGACGAAAATTTAAGACTTCGCAATGTTGAAGACACCAACGACAAGATGAGAAAAGAATATGCCCGTCTTAGAACCGCTTACGGCGAAGTCGGTAAGGAATTGGATGAACTAAAGCTCCAACAAGCAATGAAAACCGCTGAGCCGACTGATAATGATGCCCAAGACGCGAAACTAAATCAGCTGAACGCCCAATATCAAGAAGCCGTTAAGCAAAGCCGAATGTTGTCTGGACGGATGGAGGCGCTGACTCAAGAAAATACAGAAATCAAAAACCGCTTAAAAAATCTCAACCTAGCGAGCGGTAATATGGCGGGCTTTGAAGACAAATTGAAATCGGCGAACAGTAGAATCATCGAAATCGAACAACAAAACCGGATGCTCGCAACTGACAACAACAGGCGACAAGTACTAATTGATGCGACAAACTCGGACAATGAACAGCTCAACATGCGTTTCTCGACCCTGTCCCAAAAAAGCGAACAGCTCACCGAAGCCAATACAACACTCCGCGATCACGTCGCCAATCTAACAAGTCAAAATAGAGATTACCTTGCCTCGCTCAATGCGCGTCCGGCCGCTCCGCAACCAATGGAAACTAACTATGCTGCTGCCCGCGATGATTTAGGTATAGCGGATGAGCGTGATCAGGTTCTTACATTAAACGCCGATCTTGTAAGTAAAAATGCTTTGCTCATTGAGCAAGTTTCCGATCTCGAGTCAAAATTTAGTAGCCTCAATAAGGCAACTGCACCACAGAATTCGCTGCTGGCGGTAGCGGTGCCGCCAGTAACCGGTGATGCTGTCTCCAAGTTCAACATAATGAGATGGCTTATTCCATTCTTGTTGATTGGATTGGCGATCGGTCTCTATGTTTTTCTCATGGAAGAACGTGGCGGAGAAGTCGCCACAGGATTTACTTCGGCAAGACTTCAGTCCAACCCTGACGCAGACAAGCCATAAAGTTTTGTGAGTGCAGATAAGTCCACATGCCCACCTATTGCAATCTGCTTTTGCTGTAAATCGCATTAGAGTTAGACGAAACAAAAACAATTTGCGGGAGGTTCATTTTTTGGTTAAAAAATGAACCTCCCCTTTTCTTTGCCAAAACCGAAACCCCGGACGTCTGCTGACGCCCAAACGGGTTGTTTAGAAAGTCAATATGTTTCTTAGTCCAGCTTTTATTCGCTATTCGGTTTTCCATTTGATTGCAGCGGCGTGTATGCCAATAGTGAACGCAGATGATTTCGCGGCTCAAACTCGATTGAACGAAATTCAAGTCGTTGGAACACACAACTCGTATCACGGCACACCGATCTATCTTTGCACCGAACCAGTCGACTTCCGCAAAGGATTCGACGGGCTGACCGGCATCGTTACCGCTCAGTTGGGCCAAAGCGTGACCAGCGGTTCGGTGTTTCTGTTTGTCAACCGCAAACGCGACCGCATCAAAGCCCTCTGGTGGGAGACCGGCGGACTCACCTTGTGGTACCGTCGACTGGAACAGGGAACGGTCGAACTGCCCAAGAACAACGACAACACCCACGTCACTACGCACGTCACCATCGACAATGTCGAACTGGCGATGTGGATCGCGGGGATACCGCTGAAGTCCGCCAGTGTCAGACGCAAACGCATGGCAGCCTAAGGGCGCCGTCGCAACGTAAACCAACTCTCTTCATCATCGGCCTAGCGAAAACATTTTTCGCCGGGCCGTTTTTGTTTTGATGCTATCTGCGGATCACCGGTGAACCTTTATAATGTCGCCATGATCGATGGCCAAGTATTTCCCGAAGACCTCCAAGCCGCTCGCGCGTTGATCGCGACGCTGCAGGCTCAGGTAAAAACACATGCGACTTTGCTGGGGCGCAAAGACGAACAGCTTTCAATCAAGACCAACGAACTTTCAATCAAAGACGCGCAGCTCCAAGAGCAGGCCCACAGCGTTTTGGAGATTCAAGCCGACCGCGCCAAGCTGCAAGAAAAGAACGTTGACCTCGAACTGCGGGTAGAGAAGCTGCTTCAGCAACTCTTCGGGCGCAAGAGTGAGCGGCGTGTCGATAGTCCCGGTCAGTTGTTTCTCGACATTGGCGAAGAAGCCACGCCTGAAGTCGTCAGCGCCTTGGAAGACGCGATTCGCGAAGCCCAGCAGACTGTCGCCGACGCCCAAGCACAACGCAAAAGTAAACCTAAACGTCCTCGTAACAGCGACCGCAAGTTCCCGCCGCACCTGCCGCGTGTGGAGCAAATCATTGACCTTCCGGCGGGCCAACGTGAGCGCTTAAAGCTGATCGGCTACGACGAAGTAGAAACGCTAGAGTGGATTCGTGCTGAACTCCGCGTGCGTGTCAACAAGTACGCCAAATACGTGCGAATTGCCGAAGAAAGCACTCCAACTCAAAACGCTTCAACTCAAAACGCTTCAACTCAGAACACTCCAACTCAAAACACTCCCGCCTCGGTCATCGTCAGCCCCGAGCGTCCCACCGGCCTCGTCGCGGGAGACCGCTTTGACGCTTCGATCGGCGTGGCGGTGGTGGCTTGGAAGTACTTTTATCACCTTCCGTTTTACCGCCAGCAAGACATGTTCGCCGGCAGCGGTTGGACGCCCAGTCGAAGCACGCTGTGCAATATCGAAACGTCGGTAGACTTCGCGCTTCAACCGCTGGCTCAATACCTTCGGTCGTATCTCAAGACCGACACCAGCGATGGCTGCGATGACCTATCGGTGGTGCTGATCACGCCTGCTGCGATGCCGGACCTCAGCCATCATCGGCGCGGCCAGCGCATCGCGGAGGTTTTTGAAAAAGCGATTCGCACGGGCAAACCGAGCATGAAGGCAAACTTCTGGGGCTATTACGCATCGCGACTTCCGGTGGTCGCGTTCGACTTCACCGTCAGTCGTCACCGCGACGGCCCGGATGACATCTTGAGCGATTACGAAGGAACGTTGGTCGGCGACTGCTGGTCTGGGTTTCAGAAGATCAACGTGCGCAGTGACTCCCGCATTACCTTCGCGGCGTGTTGGGCTCATGCGCGCCGCAAGATCGACGAGTGCTGCAGTGCGTTCCCGCTACAGGTGGCGAAACTGGAATCGCTGATCCGGATGATTTATGACGTCGAAGACCAGATCAAGGAGTTCGATGATGAAGCGCGTCTTGCGCGTCGGCAGCGCGTGTCGCGTCACGTGTTGGGTTTGATCGAATCGTACTTAAGCAGCGCGTCGATGAGTTCACCGCAGGTGTTGCCCAAGAGTAATCTTGGGATGGCGGCGGCGTATGTGCGTCGTCACTGGGAGGCGTTGGGCCGTTTCACCGAGGACGCGCGGATTCCGATCGACAACAACGATTGCGAGCAGTTAATGAAACGGGTAGCGACGGGTCGTAAGAACTGGCTGTTTAAGGGTTCGCTTGCCGCAGGGGAGCGTGCGGGGAACTTGATGACGATCATCGGCAGTGCGATCCGTAATGATCTGGACGTGCATGCGTATTTAGAAGATGTCTTACGTCGCGCTCTTGCTGGTGAGACCGATTGGGCGTCGCTGGCCCCTCACGTTTGGAAAGCCGATCACCCCGAGGGAATCCGCGTTTATCGAAAAGACGAGCGTCGCCAAGCCGCCGATCGAAAACGAGTCCGCCGTGCAAGCAGGCGAAAATCAAGAAAATAGTCAACCGCACATGACATGATGGTCACCGTGTACGGTTACCGATCAACCGCCACGTAATAGCGTCCGGTTCCGCCGGATATTCTTAGCAACCGGTGGCTATCGCCCAATGGCACTTACTTTAGATTGATGCAACGCATCTGCGCATCAGCCGCCACGCGATAGCGTCCGGTTTTTAGCGCGTAGGACCGGACGCTATCGCGTGG
>Ga0115031_1002291_pt1 | contig 14268 bp, 9 predicted proteins | sample Maine_Asex4_meta_FD_87301 | JGI IMG/M metagenome (GOLD analysis project Ga0115031, IMG submission 87301) | Marine algal microbial communities from Maine, USA - Maine_Asex4_metaG | ecosystem: Host-associated > Algae > Red algae > Unclassified | place: Maine, USA | collected 2015-01-05 | reverse complement strand
CTTCATTATCAATAGTTTACACGCTTAAGTGTGAGGAATTTGGAAGTTACCATGAGGGGTTTGGAACAATCCAGTGAGGAATTTGGAAAAAAGTATGAGATATATGGAGTATTTGTATGAGGAAAGTGGAAGAGAGATGAGAAATTTGGAAAAGCCCGCCACTACCCGTCCCGCGCGGAGCGATTATGAGAGCAAATTGGAGCCATTCGTCCAGATTCCGCGAGATTTGAGCCGGATTTTGTGTACTTCATCCTAAAATAGGAGAAATTTGGAAGGTGAGTTCCAAATTTCTCATAATTTGAGCATGCCTTGGTTCTGAGGTGAAACTTATTTCGTTTTTACGTAAGGTTCGCGGGAAATTGGGTACACACGCGCTTTGAAGCGTTTTCATGAGTTAGATCGCCCATAGTCAGAAAGACGGTAAATCATGATGTTGACCACACCACGATGTTTTACCTTTTACTGATCTATTTTTGAAGATAAATCTGACTCCAAGGGTGCAAACCTCACGTTATTTTTAAAGGCGGGTAGCTGAATCATGAGCAATTTGGAAGGGAGCCTTGGTCTATGAGACTTTTGGAGCTGACTGACCCTCAACCGGCTTCAAATGAGCAATTTGGAAGAAAGTATGAGGAAAACGGAAATAAAACCAGTTGAAACCCTTACTTTGTGTTCCACATCACTCATACCAGGGATAAACGACTTCCAAAAGCCTCCTTATATATGGCTACAACAAGGCGTAAGCGAGCGAAGAAGAAGAGCAATCGGATCGTCTTGATCAAGAAGGCGAACGACTTGATCGAGTCGCGCTACAAGTTTGACATTTGGGAGACGCGTATTTTCCTGTCGGTGCTCTCGCAGATCCGGCGGGACGATCAGGAGTTCCAGTCTTACCGTATCCGCTACCGGGACGTGATCAAGGTTTTCGGCCTTAAGTCCGGTGATTCCTACGCTTACCTTCGCGACGGCGCGCGGAGCCTGATGGCAAAGAAGTTCGTCGTGAATTATGAGGAGAAAGGAGTGAAGCGCGAAAAGCTTTACCACATCCTTCGTACCGTGGATGTGATGCAGGATGGGGAAGAGGGCAAGAAGGGTCCCAACAATAATGAATACATCGACGTGGTGGTGGAGGACGTAATGCGGCCGCTGCTCTTGCAGCTGCAAAAGAACTTTACGGCTTACGATCTGCAGAACGTCGTTAAACTGGGTGTTTACCCCATCCGCGTCTACGAGTTGTTGAAGCAGTACCAGTCCATTGGTCACCGAACCATCCGGGTAGACGAGATGAAGATCATGTTCGAGGTGGAAGACAAGTACCGCTTGTTCGGCGACTTCAACCGCTGGGTGATCCGGCCCGCCATTAAGGAAATAAACAAGTACACCGACCTGTTGGTCACCGATACGGAAAAGATAAAGGAGGGGAGAAGGGTAGTGGCCATGAAGTTCAGTTTCCGGCTTAAAAATGAACTGGAACTGGCCGAGATGCGGGGCGAAGACATCCAGCAACTCAGCCTCGATCTGGTGAATGATCACAACGGCGCGGATGCGGAAGAGATGGACGAGGTCACGCCACGCACGGAAAAGGATATACTCTTTGACCGCTTCCACAAAGACGTGATTGAGCGATTTCATGTTACGCCCTCCGTTTTCTTACACCTGTTGGATAAGCACGCCGCGAAAGACATTGAAAAGGCCATCCGTGTTACCAACCGTGCCAAGTACAATCAACAGATTACCCGTAACGTGGCGGGCTTCTTCGTCAAGGCTCTCAAGGACGGCTTTACGGACGATAAGGAGGAGAAGGCCAAAAAGAAACAGGCCGACACGCGGCGTAAAATGGAGCTCGCCAACGTCCTGGCCGAGATCGACGGTCGCAAACGCGCCGCCATCAACGAGAAGATCAAGGAGATTACGGCCCGCGACAAGAAGATCGCCAATAAGGCCGTGGCCCAGCTGCGCTCGGGCTCCATCACCAGCATCTTCATCAAAAACAAGGAAGCGGCCGCCGGCCGCAAACTGACGCTGGAAGATTTTCGCCAAGACCGCGAACTGGTGGAAGCCGTCAAGGCTAAGATCATGGAACTGGCGGCGGGGGAGTTCGAGGAGATGCTGGCGGAATTCGCCAGGGAGACGAAGGCGGCGAAGAACGTAATTCGTTAGTAGTCAGTATGTTCGTTCGTTAACAGCACGAACGAACATACTAGCTACTAACGATCTGATAAATCACCCCCACCCACTCCTCTCTTCATCCGCCCGCGCTATAAACTTACCGAAATTGAGGGGAATACAGTAGCGTTTCTACGCTCCCCGGTCTGATAAACAGGATAGAGGTGCTTGTTCGCATCCACGGGCCGACGATGCGGATGCGATGGAAGGTTTTGGGTAAGAACCTCGGTTTATGGTGGTGAGCGATGGTGTTCTAAACCCTTGGTGCTGACCCGCGACCGCGCGCCGACGGGCCATTGATTCAGAATTTGCCCGAATTCCACGCCAGACGTAACGAGGTTGCGGTCGTGCGCGCGGCCGCGCACTGAGGGTTTGGAATGCTACTGTCCGCTGGTTGTAACGATCAGTAGATCATCACTGGTCTGGATGGGGCAAAGGCTCTTAAAATCGTTGTTGGAATCAGGTGTTTTTATGTCAGACAGTCAGTTGGTCATCGGTGAGTAACTGCCCGATAAACTTACCCGAAAAGTGTTAAAACCCGGTTAGTTTCCGCGAAACGGGACTTTTCTTTCCATTTTTAACAAGTTCATATGCCTAATGGAGTATGTTTATGGAATAATTGCTACTTTTATCCTTGAATTCGTGTGCATGATTCGGCAAACGGATGTAATATTCAATAGCTTTCTCTAATCTCTGAAATAGACGACATGATTAATTTTTTACCCCGACTGGGCCGCCTTGGCCTGTTATGCCTGTTGCTTTGCGGCGGGCTTCCGTTGTTAGCACAACAAGCTCCAACGCTCACTTGTACTTCTGATACAACCGTCGCCATTGGTGCTGACGGTTCCGTCATGCTGGACTTTGAAGACCTTATTATTAGTGCGACCGATGACGGCATGGTGGTAGACACCACATCCATTGCCGCGGCTACATTTGATTGCGATGACATCGCTTTGGGCGCGCAGACCTTCACGGCCGCCGTCACGATTACCGATGATGAAGACCTGACGGCTTCCTGTGACGTCAACGTTACGGTTATCGACACCCTCGGCCCTACGCTGCTGGGTACGAACCTTTTGGTGATTCCGGTACCGACCACTACGCTTTCCAACGCCTGCCCCGGCAGCACCGCCTTTACTGACTTAGCACTGAACCAACCCTTGACGGTTGCAGAGCTGCTCGCGATCTGTGCGGAAGCCTTTAATGACGAATTTCCCGCTGACTTCTTTACCTCGTTGTTCTCTGACAACTGTACGGCGGACGAAGATCTTATTGTACTTCTGGAAGGCGTTGAAAGCGTCATTCTGGAAAACGGTAACGACAGCATTACCCTGACGGGTGTACTGATCGATGAATCCGGCAACCGCAGCATCGTGGATACGGCAACGGTGATCCTGATCGACGATATTGATCCCGAGGTGACCGTTATGAACCAGGCAGTTGTGCTGGGAGATGATGGAAACGGCGTGACGTTCGATACGGATGATCTGATTACCGTTACGGATAACTGTGGCGAGATGCTCACTATCGTGGCTGATCGCTCCTTGTCCTTCGATAGTGATGATATCGGCACCAACACCGTCACCTTTACGGTAACGGATGCTTCGGGTAACGTAACGACCGTCACCGTTGACGTAATCGTCGGTTTTGAGCAGCCTAACCTGGCTTGTATCAGCGAGATCAACCTGACGCTGAACGAAGATTGTCGTGCGCTACTGATTCCTGAGATGGTGCTGACGGGTAACACCGGCCTGCTGAGTTCCTTTAACTTCGACATCGTCGTTATGGATGATAACCCGGCTAACGGTCCCATCATTGATGGTTGTGGTAGATTTAACTACACCGTTCGCCCAAGCAGCAACGGTGACGAGCCGACGATCGGTTTCACCGGTGCTTTCGCTCCGGAGAACTTCGCGCTGGAAGCTTTTTACCTCGATGGTTCCCCAATTGGTCAGTCTGGCGACATCGGCACTGCCGAGTTCACCGACCCTGAGACGATCACCCTTACGACGCTAGCTGACGATTCCGGCACGAGGTTGGTTTCTCGCGCTGTCGTTGAAGTAAGCGAAACGGGTACGGTCAGCCTGGACTACAACTACAACGGTGCTAACGCCGGATTTGACAACGCAATCGTCCTGACTGACTTCGAAGGCGATCTCGTAGAAGTCGTACTTAATACGGACATGCCTGAAAGCGGTTCTATTTCTTTCGACGTAGAACCTGGTTACACCATCTTCATCGCTATCGTTGACGATGGCTTCATGCCTATAGCTTCTAACACGCCGAGCATTCTGGTAGTGGATAACTTTGTTTTCTTGCCACCGACCTCCCCGCTGAACCTCGACTTCGAGACCTGCTGGGGCGTGGTGAACGCCGAAGACAAGACGCCGCCGGCCGTGGTCACCACCCCGGACGATGTCGACCTGCTTTGCGTTGACTTCGAGAACGATGCCAACAACGTTACCACGCTGCCCGCCAGCGTCGACCGTTGCTACCGCGTCAACTCCTTCGATGGTTCCACCGTCTCCGGAACGAAGTCCCCCGCGCTGCGCGCCCGCCTGCTGGCCGGTCGCCCCTCTTCGGCCGGTGCCCTGGTACCGACCTTCACGGACGGCTGTACGAATCAGATCGAGGTATGCGTCAACGACGTGGTGACCTTCGACTCAACCGACCCGGACTGTAACGACATCGTGATCACCCGCACCTTTACGGCGACGGAAGTGGTCAACTGCCCCGCTGCCGGTGGCGAAGGCAACCCTTCGGTCACGGCTTCTTACGACCTGAACTTCACCCGTCCTTCCCTGGATGACCTGGACGCTGACAACATCGACGAAGTCGTGGAGTACGAGCTTTGCGGCACGCAGAACCCGACGCGCGCTGACTACCCGGCCCCTCGCCCGGGTGACTTCCCCTTCCTTCGGGTAGGTACGCGTACCTTCCCCCTGATGGACGGCGATGCGACTTGCAACATTGGTGTGACCTTCTCCGACGGCGCGCCCATCCAGACCTGCCCGTTCACCTACAAGTTCGTACGGACTTACACGGTGATCGACTGGTGTGACCCCTCCGACATCCGCACCTTCACCCAGGTGGTGAAAGTGGGCGACACGACGGCCCCGACCTTCACCGGTCCCACGGCTCCCGTCCGTAACGGCGACCTGATCTTCGGCACCAACGCCGGTAACATCTGCGCGGCCTTCCTGCGCCTGGACGGCGTGACGGCCATCGACAACTGTTCGGGTACGGACGTGACGATCTCGGCCAGCGTCTTCCCCGGTGCCGACCTGAGCGTTACGCCCATCGGTTCCTTCAACGTGGTTCCCGGCGGTACGCCGGAGCTGAGCTCGGCCATCCCGGCCGGTCGTCACCTGCTGCGTTACGTGACCACTGACGCCTGTGGCAACAGCCGCACGGACGATTTCACCTTCGTGGTGGAAGACCAGACGCCTCCGGTCGCCATCTGTGAAGACGGCCTGAACATCAGCATCACCGGTTCCAACCAGGGCGGCTTCGTCGTTCTGACGCCGGACAACCTGGACGCCGGCTCTTACGATGATTGCTCCGGCATCACGCGTAGCATTGCCCGCGTCGGTGACAACAACCTGCCACTTGCCGGTCAGAACTACGGTCCGACGATTCGCCTGATTTGTGAGGACCTCGGCGTTGTCCGCGTAGGTCTGCGCGTAGAAGACGCGATAGGTAACGTCAACCTCTGCTGGCTCGATGTGCTGGTGGAGGACAAGCTGGCCCCGACCTGTGTGGCTCCCGCCTCTACGACGATCAACTGTGACGTTTACAACGAAACGCTGCCCGCCGACATCATGGACGCGAGCGACGAGACGCTGGACGGCCTGTTCGGCAGCGCCGTAGGAGTGGACAACTGCGGTACGACGATCGCCCAGACGATCGAGGGTGTGGTCAACAGCTGTGGCGTCGGCCAACTGATTCGTACGTTCACGAGCACCGACGGTGCCGGCTCCACGAACACGAACAACTGTCTCCAGGTGATCGACGTGATCGGCATCCACAACTACCGCCTGACCTTCCCGGTCGACGTTAGCGGGAGGTGTGAAGTAATACCGGGCTACGCCGGTGTCGTCGCCGAAGAGCTGGCCTGTGACCTGATCACGACCACGCTGGACGTCGACACGCTGCGCACGCAGAACGCGGGCGACGAGTGCTTCAAGCTGCGCATCGAGTACGATGTGATCAACTGGTGTGAGTACAACTCACTCGGCGAGCCATACGTGATCTCCCGCGACGCCGACGGCGCGCTGAATCGCTCCCGCGAGGTGCGCGACCTGGAAGAGGACGTGCTGTACGTCAACGTGATTCCACGCAACACGGCCACGACGGATGACGATTTCGCCTTCATCAGCCTGAACGCCGACCGGACCTTCAACCCCGGTGGCGCGCAAAAGGACCAGGACCTGGGCGACAACGGCAACAACGACGACGACGATGACGATACCTACGGCACGAACGTCTACGACAGCCGCGGTTTCTTCCGCTACACGCAGTTCATCAAGATCTACGACGAAGTGGCTCCGGAAATCACCTTCGACGCTTATGACGACTGCTTCGTCGGTAACGACGCCAGCTGCAAGACGACGGTGGAACTGGAGTTCGTTGCCAGCGACGAGTGTTCCGACGCCACGGTAGTGGTGGACCTGGACCCGGCCTACAACGCGGCCACCGGTTTCGTACCCGGCAGCGTACCCGGCCTCGAAGTAAGGGTCAACGAAGGCGACAATGGTGAGTTCACCGTGATCGCCACGAACGTACCGGCCGGGCAGCACGCGATCCGCGTCAGAGCTTCCGACGGCTGTGGTAACTTCGACACACAGATCATCGAGTTCTGCGTTGTTGCCGACCGCACGCCGACGCCGATCTGTATCCAGACGCTGACGGTGGTACTGGCCGACGACGGCATGGGTGGCGGAACCGCCGCCATCTGGGCCTCTGACTTCATCGCCAGCCCGATCAACGACTGTGAGAATGGCCTGGTGAGCAAGTACAGCCTCTACCGCGCTACGGAAGCAACCGGCAACCCGGCCTTCGTACCCGTAGTTGGTTTTGACGGTGTCCAGGACATCGACTGTGACGACTTCGCCAACGGCACGATTCGCGTTCGCCTTTACGCCTTCGACGACCTGGGCAGCACGCCCAACTTCTGTGAAGTGGTGGTTGAGGTGCAGGACAACGCCGGCCACTGTGGTGGTTCCGACGGTGACCTGAGCGGCCTGATCGCCACGGATGAGAACGAAGCGCTGGAAGGCGTGACGGTTAACCTGACGGGCGGCATGGACGCCCAGACGCTGACGGCCGCCGACGGTACGTTCCGCTTCACCAACCTGGTGCCCGGCGGAGACTATACGGTACAGCCCACTTACGACGTAGCACCGAACCTGCGCGAACTGAAGACGTCCGATCTGTCTTACATCATCGGCAACATCCTCGGTACGCAGACTTTCGACAGCCCTTACGATTACATCGCCGCTGACGTTAACCGCGACATGGAGATGAACATCTTCGACGTTGTTTACGAGAGCCAGCTGATCCTGGGTCTGATCGACCGCTTCGAGGCCGGTAGCTGGGTCTTCGTTGACGCCCGCGCCACGATCGACGTGGCCAACCCATACGGTGAGGCATTCCCCGAGGTCTACAACGTGAACGACCTGCTGGGTACGGTGAACGGTGTAAGCTTCGTGGCCATCGAGCTGGGTAACCCCTTCACGGAAGCGGGCCGCTCGGTCGGCTACCTGAACGTGGAAGACGTACGCTTCGAGGCGGGGCAGACCCGCGCGATCGTACTGGACGGCAGCGAGCTGGCCGGTTTCCAGGGCACGATCGAGCTGAGCGCCGGTCTGGAACTCATCAGTGCCGACTACATCGGCGAGGGTGGTCTGAACCTGAACCGCGCCGGTGAAGGCATGATCGCCATTGCGCTGCGTGACGCCGCCACGCTGACCCTCGAGGTACGCGCCACGGCCGCCGGTCAACTGAGCGAGCTGATCGCTTTGACGGACGCGATGACCATCCGTGAGGGTGTAGCCATGAACGGCAGCAGCAACGAGCTTGCGCTGGCCTTCGCACCTTCCGTTGCACCCGCGACCGCGCAAAACGCACTGTTCCAGAATACGCCCAACCCCGTGGCTGACGTAACGACGATCCGTTTCGAACTGGCCGAGGCCGGTGCCGCCACGCTGACCGTCCGCGACGTAGCCGGTAAGCTGATCCTGAACCGTGAGCTGGACGCCGTAGCCGGTGCCAACCGCGTGGAACTGACGAACATCGACGCTTCCGGCGTACTGACCTACACGCTCACCTCCGGTGACTTCACGGCCAGCCGCAAGATGGTGGTTGTTCGCTAAACCGAACCGAAGTGCGGTAGCCATACCGAACTGAAAAGAAAGCCCCGTCGTACTTAACCGTACGATGGGGCTTTCTCTTTAGGCTATGGCGGATGACGACAAGACAACTCCACACGGTAGCACAAAATGAACGAAAAACCCGTTCTAACATAAAATCATAGTATGAGATACCCGTTCCTTCTTTTGAGTTTCCTGATTTTAATATTTACGATGTCTTGCGGGCGTTACCAAGCCGTCGACGCCTATCCACCTCCGGGTTCCGATGCGCCGACGCCGAACCGGCTGAGCGAAGAAATACTCGAGACCATTAAGCAGGAACAGGACGCCAGCGCGCTGGTGGATCAACTCGCCGCCCTGGAACCTTCTCAACTGGCCGCCGCGCTGGATACCCGTGATAAAAAGCTGGCCTTCTGGGTCAACACTTACAACGGTATGGTGCAGTACCTACTGACCCGCAAACCGGAACTGTTCGATGATCGGGGTGCTTTCTTTGCCACGCCCGCCTATACGGTGGCGGGGGTAACGATGAGCCCTAATGAGATGGAGCACGGCATCATCCGGGGTGGCGAGAACAAACTGGGGCTGGGATTTATTCCGCAGCTTTTTCCAAATAAGTTCGAGCGTACATTCAAAGTAAAGGGCGGGGATTCTCGCGTACATTTTGCGCTCAACTGCGGCGCGGCGGATTGCCCGCCGGTGGAGGTATACAAAGCGGAAACTTATGACGAGCAGATTAACAACCGCGTGCGCAAGTACCTGGCAAAACATAGTGAGATCAAAGAAGAAGAGGGCAAGCAGGTGCTGTACACCAGCCCGCTGTTTTCCTGGTTTCGTGGCGACTTTGGAGACCGGGGAGGGATTGACGATTTCTTAGTGGAATTCGGCATCCTGACGCCCGAGCAGGAAGAGATGAAGCGGGAGTATACCGATTACGACTGGACGCTGAAAACACGCATCTGGGCGGAAGATTAGTACGGCTTTTATTTTTTAAAAAAAATGGCCCCGGCCGAGTGCAAACTCGTCGGGGCCGTTTCATTGTGGTTACCTACATGTTGTAGGAGGGTACGGGGCAGTAGGAGCTGATTGGTACAAGGAAACGATTAGTGTAAAAAGCTTACGGAGGAAGACAACGGAGTTAAGCGCGGACCGTGCGGTATCAGGCGGCCTCCGCGGGTTTTGTTTCCCCGCCCGAAATTCGCGCCGCCGGGTACCGCTTAAAGATGTTGCGCTGCATGTACCGTCCGATGCTGGCGGAGGCGCGCAACCGATGCCAGTGTTCCGGCTCTACCTTGAAATAGGCATATACCGCGCCGTTGTTACGAAATTTGACGAAAAGTGTCTCCGCCGCGCGCAGGTAACCCATTTCAGAAAGCATTTGCGAACTTACATGTTGTAAAACGATGGGAAGAGCCATAGGACGATGATTTTCAGCTTGTTAGTACAACTGGAAAACAACTCGACCAAGCGGCTGGTTTGAATTAAAGCACAAAATGTTGCTATTGGTATTTTTTTTCAACAAATTGCTATTCGAAGAAAGATTTTACGCTTTGCACGATGTAGGCCAGCGTTGTCTCGTCAAATTCGGAGTGCATGGGCAGGGAGATCACTTCTTTGCACAACAGATCGGTGACGGGGAGGAAGTCGACGGCGTTTTTGTCGAAGCCCTGGAAAGCTTCCTGAGCGTAGAGGGGGACGGGGTAATAAACCATGCTCGGTACGCCGGCGGCCTTGAGGTGAGCCTGGAGTGCGTCACGACGGCCGCCGTCAACGCGGAGGGTGTACTGGTGGAAAACATGAGTACTGCTGGGCAGTCGCTCGGGCGTTAGCAGTCCATCTATGCCCTGGAGGTGGGCGTCGTAGTAATCGGCGGCCCGGCGCCGGCGATCGGCGTACCCGTCCAGGCGGGGCAGCTTACAGTTGAGCACGGCGGCCTGGATGGAGTCGAGGCGACTGTTGCACCCCACCACGTCGTGGTAGTAACGGCGTTTCTGGCCGTGGTTGGCGACCATGCGTAGTTCTGAGGCCAGCTCGTCGGAATCAGTGTTCATCGCGCCGCCGTCGCCGTACGCGCCGAGGTTCTTGCTGGGGTAGAAGCTGGTACTACCCACGTCGCCCAGCGTACCGGTACGCGCCTGGCGACCATCGGAGAAAGTATAGGTAGCTCCGATCGCCTGGGCATTGTCCTCGACAATGTGCAAGCTGTGCTCGTTCGCCAGAGCGATGATCGGCTCCATGTCGCAGCTTTGCCCGAAAAGATGGACGGGCATGATGGCCTTCGTCTTGTCGGTAATGGCGGCCTCGATGTCTTCGGCGCGGACGTTGAAGGTACGGGGGCAGACATCCACCAGCACGGGGCTGAGGCGCAGCAGGGCAATCACCTCGGCGGAGGCAACGTAGGTGAAGGCGGGAACGATCACCTCGTCACCCGGCTCGAGACCGAGGGCCATTAGTGCGATCTGCAGGGAGTCGGTACCGTTGCCGCAGGGGATGACGTGCTTCGCGCCGAGGTAGTCTTCCAAACCCGCCTGAAATTTTTTGACTTGTGGCCCGTTGATGAACGCGCCGCTACGGATAACGTCGATCACGGCGGCGTCCACCTCCTCTTGCATGGCGACATATTGCGCTTTGAGGTCGACCATTTGAATGTTGGTTACGGGCGGTAGCTGGGCGGAGCCGTCGGTGGCGGTAGGGGTGGCCATTTGGGTGTTTTTAGTTAGAGGTTAAAGGTAGGGTACGATAAGTGATAAGTGATAAGCGAAAAGTGATAAGCGATTTTTTTGACCACCGGGCAACATATCTTTGGGCCATGATCGAGGTTTTCATCACCCGCGCGCTTAACCCGACCTACAGCCACCTGGGCAAGTGGGCGGAGGCGACGGGCAACGAGGTGACCGGCCGTTCGTTACTGACCTTCGCCGCCGTACGTATGCCGGAGCGGTACGCCGGGCAGGACGACTGGTGGTTCTTCTACAGCCCGCGCGCGGTGGAATACGGCTTGCCTTACTTGCCGAACGCGGAACGAAGCAGCAGGCCCGCCGCGAAAATAGCCGCTATGGGCTTGGGGACGGCCAGGGCGATCAGGGCGGCGGCGCGCGGGTTCCGTGCGGAGTTCGTCGGCAGTGGTACACCAGCGGAGGTGGCGGCCGCATTCGGGGAGGTCGCCGCCGGCCAACGGGTGTTCTTCCCCCGCGCCAAGCAATCCCGGCTCACCGTCCAAACCCTGCTTGCCGACCGAATTACCGTGGAAGACGCCGTCTGCTACGATAACCAGGCCGTGCCCGCTGACGAGCACATCGCGGCCGACGTCTACGTCTTCACCAGCCCGCTCAACGTCTCCGCCTACCTGGATCACCAGGAACTGTCCGCCGGCGCGCGGGTCATCGCCATCGGACCGAGTACGGGCGGCGCGCTGGCGGCCCGGGGCGTGGTGCACGAGGTAGCGGCTACGGCGGGGGAGGAAGGGGTGGTAGCGCTTCTGTAGCCGGTCCCGCAGGCGTTGAATTTCCGCGCCGGTTACCAGGCAACAAGGCCCCCGATCCTTGTTTAGCACCCGCGACCCCGCCCGTGTAAGTCAGGCGTGTATTCGTCAGTAGTCAGGAGTCGCGCTACTCCTGACTACTGACTTATAAACCCAAACCCGCCCCCAACCGTTCCCCTATCACAAGACCCAATAATCTATGATCGGCTGGAGATTTCGTAATTATTTACCCGGTGAAGGCGACGAAACCGACTTCGACAAACTGCTGAAATTATTTCAGGAACTGCTGACGCACACTTCCGGCAACGTCGGTGAAGCACTGACGTGGCTCACGCAACTCGACCGGCAGTACGAACTGACGAATGACGATTACTCGATGGGGGATTTCATCCAGGAACTGATCGACAAGAACTTCATCAAACCCGGCGACGGCCCCGGCGCACCGCCCTATACGCCCACCGCGAAGATGGAGGGCGAGCTGCGTCAAAAGGCGCTGAAGGACATTTTCGGCGACATCAAAAAAACCAAACGCGGTAACCACAGCACCCGTTATTCCGGTCGCGGTGATGAGCGAACCAGCGAACGACGCCCCTTCGAGTTCGGCGACGCGCTGGACAAGATCGCCATGTCCGAATCGCTGCGCAACGCCCAGATCAACAACGGCATCGGTGAATTCAAGCTGACGCAGGACGACCTGGAGGTCTACGAAACCCATTACCAGGCGCAGATGAGCACCGTGCTGATGATCGACATCAGCCACTCGATGATCCTGTACGGCGAAGACCGGATCACGCCCGCCAAGAAGGTGGCTATGGCGCTGAGCGAGTACATCACCACCCGCTTCCCGAAAGATACGCTCGACATCATCGTGTTCGGTAACGACGCTTGGGAGGTACAGATCAAGGACCTGCCGTACCTGCAGGTCGGCCCCTACCACACCAACACCGTGGCCGGGCTGGAACTGGCGATGGACATCCTGCGCCGCCGCCGCAACCCCAACAAGCAGATCTTCATGATCACCGACGGTAAGCCGACGTGCATCAAGCGCGGCAACCGCTACATCAAGAACTCCGCCGGGCTGGACCGTACGATCGTTAACCGGACGCTCAACCTGGCGGCGCGGCTGCGTAAACTGGCGATCCCCGTGACGACCTTTATGATCGCTAAAGACCCGTGGCTGGTGCAATTCGTGCAAACGTTTACGGAGACGAACAACGGAAAGGCGTATTACTCGGGGCTGCAGGGGCTGGGGGATTTCGTGTTCCGGGATTACAAGAACAACAAAAAGAAGCGGTGATGGAGGGGAGAGAAGAGGTTGGCCGCTGCGCGGCTTTTGGGAGTGAGGTTAGCCGCTTCGCGGATTTTAAAGCTGTTTGCGACCGCTTCGCGGCTCTTTTTGCCCACGGAGTCTCACGGAGGATTACGCAGAGTCCAACAGAGAAGCCGTCGTTGGAGGGTACTGGGAAATGGTTGCAGCTTATGTTGTTCTTGCTGGCTTTTAGTGTGAGTGGCGTATTGTCGGCGCAGAAGAATCAAATAGTGCCACCGTTTCTGAAACATAAGCCCATGCCCCAAACGGTGAAATTTGGTGGCGCTACGTATACCGTTCCTGACTTTTCCATCGCGCCGACTTTCGCGCCCGCCGGTGGGCTGGTGATCGGTACGCCCTTCGGTTTTCTCTCGACGGAGGAGACGGCGGGCGGGTTGGTGATCGGGCTGCGGCGGTTCGCCAATACGTTCCATCCGGCGACGGCTTTCCGCACCGCGCCTAATCCGCTGCTGGTGACCGAAGGTCTGGGCCGGACGCCTAACGGACCGGTGTTCGATTTCTCGAAGTCCGCGCCGCACTTGGCGTTTTTCTGCCGGCTGGAGATCAATGAGAAGAAAGGAGGAATTATTCCGGCCAAGTTTCGGTTGGGGGGGCACACGAATTGGCAGACGGAGCTGAAGAAACGGGAGTGAGTATATTTGTAGTATGACCTTCAACCTCCTTGTCATCCGCTCCGCCACCCCGACCGCCCTCGCCAAGTGGTACACCCGCTTCGGGCTAACCTTTGATCACCACCGCCACGGCAAATGCCCCATGCACTATGCCGCCGAAGTAAACGACGTAACGCTGGAGATTTACCCACTTAGGAAGTCGTAAACCGCGCCCGATCTTACCCTCAGGTTGGGTTTTACGGTGCCGGACCTCGACGCCGCGGTCGCGCACTGCGTCGACCTTATTTCTCCGCCGACGAATGGCGAATG
>Ga0115031_1002280_pt1 | contig 14297 bp, 5 predicted proteins | sample Maine_Asex4_meta_FD_87301 | JGI IMG/M metagenome (GOLD analysis project Ga0115031, IMG submission 87301) | Marine algal microbial communities from Maine, USA - Maine_Asex4_metaG | ecosystem: Host-associated > Algae > Red algae > Unclassified | place: Maine, USA | collected 2015-01-05 | reverse complement strand
TGCGACACGCGGCAGGCGGCATCGAGCAGGGGGAACGGGCGCGCGTGCAACTCGTTCGCGAGGCCGATGCGGTCGGGATGATCGTTCAGGGGCATGGGAAGCGATGTAGCGCAAGGGTGCAACCGCGAACAGGTGAAATCGGCATCGTTTGAATTGAGGTGGATTTTTCCCCGGCCACCGACCTATGGATGCCCCCGGCCATGATTTGGTCCCCATGCGCGGTGCATGTCCGCGCCGGAAGAATACCTGCGAGGAAGAACCGGATGAATCTTGCCCAAGCGCGAAGCCGGATAGCCGATTTCATCGCGTCGCCCCGGGTCCAGCGAATCATCTTCGCCGTCATCGCGATCAATGCCGTGGTGATGGGGCTGGAGACGTCGTCCACCGCCATGGCCGGGTATGGCCCGCTGTTGAAGACCATCGATACCGCGTGCCTCGTGTTCTTCGTGGTCGAACTGGGGGCCAAGCTGTTCGCGCTCGGTCCGCGCTTCTTCCGCAACGGGTGGAACATCTTCGACTTCGCCGTCGTCGCGGTCTCGGTCATCCCCGATACGGGGGGGTTGTCGATCCTGCGCGCGCTGAGGGTCTTCCGCGTGCTGCGCCTCGTCTCGGCCCTGCCGCAGATGCGCAGGGTGGTCGAGGGGCTGATCGACGCGCTGCCCGGGATGGGGACGGTCTTCCTGATGATGTCGCTGATCTTCTACGTCGGGGCGGTCATCGCGACGCAGTCCTTCGGGGCCGATTTCCCCGAGTGGTTCGGCTCGATCGGCGCGTCGGGCTACACGCTCTTCCAGGTCATGACGCTGGAGAGCTGGTCGATGGGGATCGTGCGTCCGGTGATGGAGGTGCACCCCTACGCCTGGACGTTCTTCCTGCCCTTCATCCTCGTGACGACCTTCGCGGTGGCCAACCTCGTGGTGGGCCTGATCGTCAACTCGATGCAGACTGCGGTGGAGGAGGACGAGACCGCCGCCGGCGAGCGCCACGAGATCATCGACGCCCTGCGCGCGATGGAGGAGCGACTGGCGCGGATCGAGGAGCGGCTGGACGGGAAGTGATTCCCGGTCCGGCGGAAGGAGGCCCCGGATCGGGTCCGGGGCGGGAAGCGCCTGCCCCTATTCCGCCGCGTCCGGGAATCGCTGGCGTTCGGGCGGCATGTAGGTGGCCCTGAGCGCCGCCGGGGACGGGAACGACTCGTAGTGCCGCTCGAACCGTTCCTCCCGGGTCGGGCGTCGGCGGCCGTATCCCGTGCGCCTGCGCCGCGACCGAAGCTGGTTCGCGCGGTGGCGGAGCATGTGGCGCAGCGAGTTGAGCGCCATGCGGATGTCGTGCACGACCGCCATGACCGACGGCGTGACGAGGAGGACGAGGACGACCCCGAACCCGAGGCCGAAGGCCAGCGTGACGACCGTGGGTTTCAGGAACAACGCCTGTCTCGACTGCTCGAACAACAGCGGCGTCAGGCCCCCCACGGTGGTCAGCGTCGTCAGCACCACGGCGCGCAGGCGCTCGGTCGCGCCGTCGATGATCGACGGAATCCGCCCCCGCGTCTCGGCGTGTTCGTCGATGGTCGTCACCAGCACGATGGAATCGTTGATGATGATGCCCGACATGCCGATCAGCCCGACGATGGAGAACATCGAGAGGGACAGGCCCATCCAGTAATGGCCCCATACCGCGCCGATCAGGCCGAAGGGAATCACCAGCATCACCGTCAGGGGCCGCGTCCAGGACGCGAAGACCCAGGCGAGGGTGAGGTAGATCCCCGCGAGGCACATCATGAAGCCGATGAACGCGTCGTTCAGGAAGTCGCGCTCGTCCTCCGCCGCGCCCGCCGTGCGGTACTGCACGCCGTATTCGGCGGCGATGGCGGGCAGGAGCGCGCCTTCGAGCACGTCGTAGACCACCGCCTGCACGCCGGGCGCATCGTCGATCTCGCCCGTCACGCTGGCCACGCGCAGCCCGTCCTGCCGGATGATCGAGGCAAACCCCTGCCGCGAGCGGACCTCGACGATCTCGCCCAGCGTCACGATCTTGCCGTTGGGGGCGCGCAGGCGGGCGTTCTCCAGATAGTCGGCGCCGACCTCGCCGTCCGGCGGCTCGACCCGCACCGTTACCTGCCGCGCGTCGCGGGCGAATTCCGCCGCCGTGATGCCGGTCAGCCGGGCGCGCAGTTCGCGGCCCAGCCCCTGCGTCGTGAAGCCCAGCGCCTCGCCGCGCGGGGTCAGCGTCAGGACCAGCTCGACCTTGTCGTAGACGAGGCTGTCGTCCAGACCCGAAACGCCGTCGATATCGGTCAGCCCCGCCTTGAGCGCCTCCGACGCGGCCTTCAGCGTCGGCGCGTCGGCCCCGGTGAACTTCACGTCGATGGCGTCGCCCCCCGGCCCCGCGCGGGCGGAGCGCAGCGAGAACAGCTCGACATCGGGCGCGACGTTCACCTCCGCATCCCACGCCGCCTGGAACTCGTAGGAGGAGTACGGGCGCAGGTCCGCGTCGATCAGCGCGGCCTGGAACCCGCCGATCAGATCCTTGGGCTTGTTGTCCCCGGCGGAAAAGCGCCAGCCGACGGTCTCTCCCAGGGTGGCGTTGGCGAAATCGAGCGGGGCGCGGCCATGCTCGGCCTCGTAGCGGTCGTTGACCACGAGGAGGGCGCGGTTCATCTCGTCCAGCATCGCCTTGGTGTCCTCGCGCGTGGCGCCGGACTGCATGATGACATTGGCCGAGATGGTGCCCTGTTCGGGTCGCGAGAAGAACTCCCACCGCACGGTCTTGTCCACCAGCATCGAGACGGAGAACAGCAGGAGCGACACCGCCGCCGCGATGGTGGCGTAGCGCAGGCGCACGACGAGGGCGATGAAGGGGCGGAACAGGCGGTCGCGCACCCAGAGGAAGCCGCGGTTGAACTGGCGGCTGGGCCAGTCGTACCACGGGTTCTCGTTCTTCGCGCTCAGCGCGTGGCGCATGTGCGAGGGCAGGATGAGAAAGCTCTCGACGAGGCTGGCCACGATCACCGCCGCCACGACGAACGGGATGGCCGCGATCAGCGATCCGAACCGCCCGCCCACCGCGACCAGCCCGGCGAAGGCGATGACGGTGGTGATGGAGGCGCTGACGACCGGCGAGGCCATGCGCCGAGCCGCCGTGGCCGCCGCCGCGGAAGCCGACAGCCCCTTGCGGCGCAGGGCGTCGGCATGCTCGCCCACCACGATGGCGTCGTCGACGATGATGCCGAGGCTGATGATGAGCGCGAACATCGAGATCATGTTCAGCGTCTGGCCGCTCGCGTACATGATGCCCAACGTCGCGGCGATGGAGATGGGGATGCCCGCCGCCACCCAGAACGCCGTGCGCGCCGACAGGAACAGGAACAGCAGGATCAGCACCAGCACCAGCCCGCTCAACCCGTTGCGGATGAGCATGTTGAGGCGGTCGGCGATGGGTTCTGCGCGGCTTCGCCCGGTGACGATCTCGACGCCTTCGGGCACGGTCGGGCGCATGTCCTCGATCACGCCGTCGACCAGCGCCTGGATCTCCAGCGCGTCCCCGGAAGCCGACCGTTCGGCGGTGACGAGGATCGACGGCTGGCCGTTGCGGAAGATCTGGACGGCGTCGCGGAAGCCCGCGTCCCGGATGGTGGCCACGTCGCGCAGGGTGATCTGCGTGCCGTCGGGCAGGGTGCGGATGGGCGTCGCGCCGATCTCGGGGATCGAGCGGCGGTCCTCGCCCGCGCGCACCCGCTGCGCCCGCGCATCCACGTCGCCGGTCGGCACGCCCGTCACCTGCCGCGTCACGGCCTCGGCCACTTCGGTGAGGGTGAGGTTGTGGCGCAGCAATGCCTCGGTCGCCGGCTGGACCGTCACGACGGTTTCGGGGATGCCCTTGATGGAGGTCTGCGATACCCCGGCCTGGAAGAGCCGCGCGATCAGTTCGTCGGCATAGGAGGCGAGGCGGTCGACGCCGACGTCTCCGGAAATGGCGATATCGACCACGCGGTCGCGGTACACGCCGCGCGTGACCGTCGGGTCCTCGATATCGTCGGGCAGGGAGGAGGCCGAATCGACCGCCGCCTGCACGTCGTCCCCGGCCTGACCCATGTCGTAGCCGTCCTCGAAGGTCAGCGTGATGCTGGCCGATCCTTCGCGGGAGCGGGAGATCACCTCCTCGACCCCCGGCACGGCGAGGAGGGCGGGTTCGAGGACGGTGACGACGCCTTCGTCCAGATCCTGCGCGCCCGACCCCTGCCACGCCACGCCGACGGTGACGGTGTCGCGCACGATGTCGGGGAAGAACTGCGCGCGCAGCTTGGTCGCCGAATACGCGCCGGCGAGGAGCATCATCAGGAGCAGCAGGTTCGCCGCCGTCTTGTGGGTGACGAAATAGGCGAGGAAACCCTTGCCCGCGTCGCCGGGCCTTTCTGCCGTGCCGCTCATCCCGATGCTCCGCTCGATGATTCTTCGGTGGCGGCGGGGGGGGTGCCTGCGCCGCCTTCGGGACGTGTGCTCGCGCCCCCTTTGGGGCGACCGCCCCCGGGTTTTCCACCTTCCGGTCGGCCCCCCTCGGGTCGCCCGCCTTCGGGCCTGCCCCCTTCGGACTGCGCGCCTTCAGGCTTCCCGCCCCCGGGGCGCCCCCCGCCCCCGCCGGGCCTGCCCCCGCCTTCGCCTCCCCGCGATGCGCGGCGCTCGGCGGCTTTCTTCTTCGCCTCCTCCTGCGCGATCGCGGCCTCGGCGGCGTTCTGCACCTTGATCCCCGGCCCGAGTTGCGGGCGCAGTTCGGCGACGATGCGCCTGTCGAAGGGCGCGTCCGTCACGACCAGCGTATCCGCCGTCCGGCGCAGGATGCGCACCTGCGCCTCCTCCAGCCGGTTGTCCTCGCCGATGACGTAGACCATGCCGTCCTCGGTCGCCGCCCGCGCGGGAATCTCGGCGACCCGCGTCAGGGGCGGCTCGGTCACTGCGACCGACACGAAATCGCCGGGGCGCAGCGGTGTGCGCCCGTTGGCGACGAGGGTGGCGTAGACCGTGCGCCCGCCCTCGGCCCCCGTCACCGCCGCGATGCGCGCCAGCACCGCCTCCGCCGTGATGGTCCGCTCGCCCAGCGACAGCGATACGCGCGCCTTGAGCGGCAGCAGCTCGCCGCCGTCGTCGAGCAGGCGCGCGAACTGGGCGTCGGAAACGCGAAAGGCGACTTCGAGCGCGGACAGGTCGATCAGCTTGCCCAAGCTCTCGCTGGTGCCGACCAGCCGCCCCAGCACCGCGTTCGTCTCGCTCAGCACGCCGGAGAACGGGGCGCGGGTGGCGGTGTCGGCCACGTCGCGGCGGGTATCGGCGACCGTGTTGTCGGCGCGCTGGATGGCGAGGCGGGCCTGCTCGACCTGCTTGCGCGCATTGGCCAGCGCCTGACGCCGGGTGATGACGGACTGTTCGGCGGAGGCGAGGGCAAGCTGGTCCGCCTCCACCGCCGTTTTGGCGACGAGGCCGCGATTGGCCAGATCGACCCGGCGGCGCAGCGCCTCGCGCCGCAGGTTGAACTGCTGCCGCGCCGCCGACAATTCGGCCTCGGCCAGCGAAACCGCCTGCACGGCCTGCGATTCGCGCGAGCGGGCATCGGCCAGCGTGTTCATCGCATCCGCCTCGCGCGAGCGGGTGGTGGCCGGATCGACGCGCAGGAGCATCGCGCCCGATTCGATGGCCGATCCCTCGCGAAAGCTTGGGGGCAGATCGACGATGCGGCCCGGCTGCGCGGCGCGCACCTCCAGCACGCGCCCGGCCTCGATGGTGCCGTAGGCGTTCATCACCGGGGTCACGGTGCCGGGTTCGAGGATCATGTCGCGGACGGTGTAGGTGCGCTCCGGCGCCGGGCGCCTGGGACGCTCGACCGCCGCCTTCTCGCGCGCCTCGCCCATGCGCGCCACGCCGAAGGACAGCGCCCCCGCCGCGAGGGCGAGGACGATGATCGCACCGATCAGACTTCTCAGCAGGAAGCGCATGGTGGTATTTATCCCGTACTGTCCGCTCTGTTACGGACGGGGGGCAGGGTTCCGTCGCTGTCGGCTGATTTAGCACGGAATGCCGCTTAATCGATCCGTATGCGCGCGCGTGCCGCGTTGCCGCCCGCGTCGATCACGGCGATGGAGACGAAGCCCCGCCCGCCCGGCGTCATCGCGATCTGACGCGCGAAGGGATCGGCGGTCAGCGGCGCGCCGTCGATCAGCCAGCGGAACGGCGGCGCGCCCCCGCCTACCCGGAGCGACAGGGTGTCCCCCGCCTCCCATGCCAGCGTCGCGCCGTCGGGCGGGAAGGCGATGGCGGGGGCCGGGCTTTGCGCCACCGGGGCCGAGCGCACGCGGAACCGGCGCAGGGGCTGCGGCAATTCGGCATTGGGCAGGCGCAGGGCGGCGGGCGGCGCGGGGGGGAGCGGATCGGGCCGGGACTTGAGGCGCGAGAACGCCTCGAACAGGACGGGCGCGGCGGTTTCAAGCCCTAGGATGCCGGGGGAGGGGGCGCCGTCAGGCCGCCCGAGCCAGATGCCGATGACGTGACGCCCGTCGAAGCCGATGGCCCAGGCATCGCGGTGGCCGTAGGACGTGCCGGTCTTGAAGGCGAGCGTCTCCCGCGCCGCGCCCCCCGGCACCGGCGCGCCCGCGAGGATGTCGCCGACATGCCATGCGGCTTCGGGGGAGAGGACTGATTTTCCGGGGTCTCCGGGCGGCTCGATACAGATTTCCCCGGAGCAGGCAAGATCGCGCAGCGCCACCCCCTCGCCCCCTCGCGCGATGGCGGCGAAGACGCGCACGATATCCTCCAGCGTCATCCCGAGGCCCCCCAGCGCGATGGCCAGCCCCGGCGCCTCGCCCGGCGGCAGCACCGGCCCGGCCCCCGCCCGCCGCATCCGCGACACCAGCCGCGCGGGGCCGACGCCCTCCAGCGCCGCGACGGCGGGGATGTTGAGCGACAGGTGCAGCGCGCGGCGGATGCTGACGGTGCCGTGCCACTGCCGGTCGAAATTGAGGGGGGCGTAGCGGCCGAAGGTCATGGGCCGGTCGTCGATCAGGGTTTCGGGATGGGCCAGTCCCTGCTCGAAGGCCAGCCCGAAGATCAGCGGTTTCAGCGTCGATCCCGGCGAGCGGACCGCCCGGGTCATGTCGACATAGCCCTTGCGCCGCGCATCCGCCGTGCCCGCCGACCCGACCCGGGCGACGATCTCTCCGGTGATGTGGTCCAGCGCGATGGCCGCCGCCGAAACCGCCGGGCCGAGGCTGCGCGCGCGGTCGGTCAGCAGGGTTTCGAGGTCGGCCTGCACGGTGGCGTCGAGGGTGGTGCGGATCGTGGCGTTGGGGCGCTTCACCCGGTCGGCCAGATGCGCGGCATGTTGCGGAAAGGGCAGGCGCGCGGTGGGCACGCTTTCGGTCCGCGCCGCCCGGGCATCGCCGGGGGGAAGCGCGCCCGAGCCGACGACGCGGGCCAGCACCCGGTCGCGCGCCGCCCTCGCTTGGCCTGGATGCCGGTCGGGCCGCCGCGTCTCCGGCGACTGGGGCAGGGCGACGAGCAGGGCGGCCTGCGCGGGGGTCAGGCGGCGCGGCTCCTTGCCGAACCATGTCAGCGCCCCGGCGCGGACCCCCTCGATATTGCCGCCGAAGGGCGCGAGGGTGAGGTAGAGATCGAGGATTGCGTCCTTGTCCAGCCGCCGCTCCAGCGCCAGCGCGACGCGGATCTGGCGCAGCTTGGTCCGCACCGACCGCGTCGGCGCATCCTCCAGCAACCGCGCGACCTGCATGGTGATCGTGGACCCGCCCGAGACGATGCGGCCTGCCTTGGCCGACGACCACGCCGCCCGCACCATCGCCCGCAGATCGACCCCGCCATGCTCCCGAAACCGCTTGTCCTCGTAGGCGAGGAGGAGGGCGATGTAGTCGCGGTCGACCTCCGATGCGGTGACGGGAAGCCGCCACAGCCCCGTGCCGACCTGATAGGCGCGCAGCAGGGTGCCGCCCCGGTCGAGGACGGTGGCGGAAACGGCGGGGGTGAGCGGGGGGAGGTCGGCGGTGGCGATCCAGCGGTCGAGGGTGAGGGTGGATATTGCGAGGGTGATGACAAAATGGATGAAAAACTTCCCGCCCCGGCCCTGCGCCGGGGCCTCCTTGAGCGACACACCAGTTTCACCCCCCGCGCGCCACCCAAGGAGGCCCCGGGTCTTCGCCCGGGGCGGGGTGGTTCTGTCCCTCACTCCTCCGTCACCCGCACCGTCCCCGCCGCCGTGCGCGCGCGGAACTCGGGGCGGTACATGTCCTCGACGATGGCCGCCGGGTGGTGGAACGTGCCCGGCGAGATCGCGCGGACGATGTAGGCGAGGCTGAAGTCGCTCTCCCCCGTCACTGCCGCGACGAAGCGGTCGGAGCGGAACTCCGCATGATCGGCCTGCACCGTTTCCGGCAGCCAGTCGAGGTTCGCCAGATCGCCCGCGCGCAGGAGCGAGGGGTTGTCGATCTCGAACCCGGCGGGCAGGGCGTCGTCGACCATCAGCCGCGCCTGCGCGGTGCGCTGGGCGTCGATATCGAGCAGCACCACCATCCGCGTATCGCGCGCGACCGTAGCGGGGTCGACCGCCTCGCCCGTCATCGTGAAATACGACCGCTCGATGGCATAGCCGTTGCCCCCCGCCGGTTCGGCTTCGGTCGGCACGCCGAAAGTGGTGAGCATGGCGCTCACCGCCTCTTCGCCGGTATTGGCCAGCGTCAGGGGCGCGTCTGACTCCGCGACCTCGACCACCGGGCCGTCCAGCGCGCGCCCGTTCAAAGTCACCGAAGCGGTCGCGGCGTCCTTCAGCAGGGCGTTGGCGGCGAGAAGGGTCCAGACCTTTTCCTGCGTCGAGGTATGGTCCTTCTCCTCGAACCCGTCCGCGATCCGCCGGGTCAGGCGCGGGGCGTCGATCGTCTGCGACCCGGCTTCGGTGCCCAGCGCCAGCACGCCCGCCGTATCGCGCAGGGCCGTGCCGTAATCGTCGCGCCATCCGGGGTTGCGCTCGCCCGCCTCGGCGCTGGCCAGCAGGAACATCCCGTCCGCCCGCCGCTGCTCGCCGTAGAGCGCCAGCGCCGCGCCGAGCTGCGCCTTGGCCAGCGGCGAGCCGAACGCCGTGCCCTTGGCGTCGGCATAGTAGCGCAGGTCGCCGATGGAGGCGGTCCCCTCGCGCGCCAGCACCATCAGCGCATAGGCCAGCGCCTCGCCCCCCTCGTCGAAATCGCCCGCATAGGCGACCCGGTTGCGCAGGTTGGACAGCGCCGACTCGAAGGCACGATCCGGCACGGCGTAGCCCGCCTCCCGCGCGCGGCTGAGAAAGTCCGTGACGTAGGCGTCGAGCCAGAAATCCCCGTTGGCGGGCCGCCACAGCCCGAACGCGCCGCTCCCCGTCTGGTTGGCGAGGATGCGGTCGATGGCCCCCGTCACCCGCGCCTCGATCCCTTCGTCGGGCGCGAGACCCAGACTGCGCGCGACATCGGAATAGTAGAGCAGCGGCAACGCGCGCGAGGCCGTCTGTTCGGTGCAGCCGTAGGGGTAGAGGTCCAGCCCGTTCAGCATCCCGGCGGTGTCGAAGGTCGCCAGCGGCCCGACCACCAGCGTCGCCCGCCCCGTGCCGGGCATCAGCCCCGCGAAAGCGCCCTCGTCGAGGGTGAAGCTGCCCCCCGCCGCCAGCGGGATGCGGTTCTGGCGCGCGACCACGGGGTCGTTGGCGCGCACGGGCAAGCGGATGGTCTTGGTCAGGCGCGTGCCGTCCGGCGTGGTGGTGGCCAGCCGGATTTCAGGGTCGCCGACCGTTCCGGCGGTGACGAAGATGGACAGGCGCACCTGTTCGCCCTCGGCCAGCGTGACGGTCAGCTCGGTCTCGCCCAAGGTCAGCCCCTCGTCGCCATCGAGGGCCACCGTCACCTCGCCCACCGGCCCGAAGGCATGGGCCAGTTCGACCAGCACCCGGCTCTCGTCGCCCGGCGCGAGGAAGCGCGGGGCGCTGGCGGAGACGACGATGGGGTCACGGACCAGCACGTCCTTCTCGGCGCTCCCGACCGCATGGTCGGTCCATGCGGTGGCCATCAGGCGGATGGTGCCGTTGAAATCGGGGAGGTCGAAAGCGACCTGTGCCACCCCGTTCGCATCCGTCTCCACGACGCCCGAGAACAGGGCGACGAGGTCCTCTATCGGGGGCGGGGCCGCGCTGGCGCCGAGCGCGCCGCCGCCGGAGCGGACCTGTCCCATCGCGCCCTGCAACCCGTCGATCAGGCGACCGTAGACGTCGCGCATCTCCGCGCCGAGCGCGCGCTGGCCGAAGTAATGGTCCTCGACCTCGGGGAACTCGAACCCGGTGACGTTGAGCACGCCGACATCGACCGCCGCGACGGTGACATAGGCCCGCGCGCCCGCCGCCAGTCCCGCTACGGTCACGGAAGCATCGAGCTGCCCGCGCGGGGCGGCTTCGTCCCCGGCCACAAAGCTGACGTCCAGCGCCCGCTCGCCCGGATCGACGGGGAGCCAGGCGAGGCCCATCGCCCGCGCGGGGTTGCGTTTGGCGTCCACATCCATGGGCCGCAGCAGGGTGGCGACGACGTAGGCGCCCGCCCCCCATTCCTCGGTCACGGGCAGGGCGATTTCGCTGACGCCTTCCTCGATTGTCTCGCGCTTGGACGCGACCAGCCCGCCGCCCAATACCTGCACCAGCAGCGTCCCGCCGTTGCGCGCTTCCACGCGCAGGGTCGCGGTGTCGCCGATGGCGTAGGCTTCGGCGTCGAGCGACACCTGCAACGTGTCCGGCGTACCCGAACCCGCAACGGGGGCGTACCATCCGGCGGTGAACCCGGTGGCGGTCGCGACGGACGGGTCGTCCTTCGATGCGACGCGCAGTTCGTAGCGGCCCCAGTCGACCGACCGGGCGATGGTCGCCGGGTTCCCGGCCCCGATGGCGATTTCGCCGCTCGCGATGCGCTCGCGGGTGGTGATGGGTTCGTAGTCCCATCGTCCGTCGAGATTGTACCACTGGTAGCGCGTGTTTGTCCGCGACAGCGTCCAGATGGCATCCTCCATCGCGACGCGTGCGCCGTCCGGGCCGATGGCGATGACCTCGAAGCGCGCTTCCTCGCCGCCCGCGACCGTGCCTTCGGACAGGGTGCGCAGGCCGATCAGCGTGCGGTCGCTGGCGAGCGGCACCTCGATGCTCCGCTCGACCGGGCGACCGGACCCCTCGCGCAGGCGAATCACCGCCGTCAGGGTCAGGGGGCGGCTGCTCGCGATGCCGTCGGGCAGGGTCAGGGGCACGGAAAGGCGACCTTCCGCGTCGGTCTCCAGCCCCGGCTCCAGCGTGCGCAGCCACGTCGCCTGCTCGCCCTCGACCCCGAACTCGAACCCGGGGAAGGCGTCGAGGCTGCGCACCGCCCGCACCACCGCCTCGCCCTCGACGGGCAGGTTGGCGGCGGGGGCGCCGTAGAGATAGGCGGCTTCGACCCCGACCACGGGGGTATCGGCGAGGCTCACGCGGCTCTCGGGCGTCGTCAGGTCGAAATCGATCCGCTGGGGGAGGAAGTCTTCCACCAGAAACGACAGCCGCGACAGGGCCGCGCCCTCGGGGTCGGCATGGATGCGCATCGTCCACGTTCCGCGCTGAGCGGTATCGGCAAGATCAACGCTGATCGACCGTCCGCCTGCGCCCTCTCCCCGTGCCGTGCGGCGCAGGTGCTCGACGCCGTCGGGCCGCTCGACCACGACCGTCAGGGGCAGGTTTTCGACCGCATCCGCCTGCGCATCGCGCGCGAGGATGGTCGCGTGCACCGTCTCGCCGGGGCGATAGGCGCCGCGCTCGGTGGTGGCGAAGAGATCGACGGGACCGGGAGCCGCGCGCCCCTCGACGCCGCGATCCGACAGGTCGAAACCGGGGGTCGTCAGATCGAGAAACGCGAAATCGCCCGCCTCGCGCCGCGCCGTCAGCAGGGCAGGGGCCAGCCCGCGCGTGCCCCGCGTCAGGCCGGGAGCGAACATCGCGTAGCCGTCCGCATCGGTCGTCGCCTCGCCCAGGATCTCGTTGTTGCGAGCGAGGAGCGCCAGCGTCACGCCCTCCTGCGCGCTCGCCCCCGACAATCCGTTCACGAAGACGTGCAGCCCGTCATCGGCCAGCGTGGTCGTCAGGCCCAGATCCGTGACGACGAACCACTGCGTCGCAGCCTCCTCCCAGTCTTCGCCCTCGCCCGGCACGCGGGCGGTGGCGACGTAGACGCCCGGCTCGAAGCCGTCGATCGCATCGGCCAGCGGCAGGCGCGTGACGACGTCCTCGTTCAGCCGCCGCTCCACGTCGCCGGTCCCTTCCCAGACCTGCGCCCCGAGCTGGTCGCGCAATTCGTCCTCGCGATAGGCGTCCAGATCGGCGGTGAAGAACCGCTCCTGAATGGCGCGCAGCAGGTTGCGGTCGTCGACCCGGTGGATGCGCAGGGCGATCTCGTCGAGATTGACGGTCGTGACCGGCAGGGCGGCCTCGGCGGTCTTGGGCAGCACGTAGGCGCGACCCGAGAAACTCACCGTCGGCGAGCGGTCGCGGACATAGGCGTCCAGCGTCACGTCGCGCAGCAGTTCCTCGCCCGGGGCGGCGGCGGGCAGGCCGCTGCGCAGGGTGATCGTGTAGCTTTCGCCATGCTCCAGCCCGTCGACGCAAAGCTGATTGCCGCTCGCCTCGACCGGCAGGTCGCCCCCGGCGACGCGCACATACGGCTCGAAATCGACGCCCTCGGCGACAGGTTCCGAGAAGACGGCGCAGAAGCGGGGCGCGGCGGCGTCGGAATCGACGGTATTGTCGACGATGCGAAAGCCGTGGCGCGCGCGCATCCCGGCCAGCCGCTCGCGCGTCGTGGCGCGCGGGGAGAGGGCGAGCGAAACTTTCAACATGTCGATGCCGACCCGTCCCCGGTCGGTGGCCTCCAGCGCGTCGGCAAGCTGGTTCAGCGCGGTGGCCCGCATCTGCGGCGCCTCGGCCCGCAACACGCCGTTGAGCGCGGCGGAGACGGCAAGCTGGCGATACTCCCAGTTCTCGCCCATGCGCGCCATGTAAGTGCGGCCCAGATCCAGCCACGCGTCGGGCGCATCGGTCAGCATGACGATCCGGCCCTGCAACGGTTCGGCGGCGGCGACGTTGGCCCCGGCCTGCGCCGCAGCCCGCACCAGCGACGGGACGGTCGCGTTCGCCTCCACCGGATAGCGCCGCCCGATATCGCTCGCGAGGTCGACGGCATTTCGGAAATCGAAGGGGGAGAGCGTGTCGAGATCGGCGGCGATGGCCTCGGCCCGGTCGAGCGTTCCTTGCGATGCCGCGACCCGCCGACCCGACAGCGCCGCCGGGAAGGACGACCGCTCGCCGACCGCCGATTTGAGGAAACAGGCGTCCTGCGCGGCGTTGAACGTGTAGGCTTCGCAGGACGTGTCGCGCAGGCACGCGCGTTCGCAGTTCGCCTGCGTCGTGTCGAAGATCGAGCGGATGTCGCCGCCGTAGAAATCGACCCCCCGTTCCACGATGAAACGGCTTTCGGGAACCGGTCCCTCCGCCGATACCGGCAATGATGCGAGCGCCAGCAGCGCCCCCACCAGAAATGCCCCGATCCGCTTTGCCATTGCCGCCTCCGTCACTCGATCACGTGCCAAACTGTTACGCCTTCATCCTTGGCGATTCTGCTCCGGACTGCAAGTCGCGCATGGGGCGAAATTCGTGCGTGGTACGAACCGGCTTCACCACGGCGGCGTTTCTGTGCCACGCTGTCTTCGCAAGACCGATCCGGTCGCCCGTCCCGCACCGCCAACCTGCCCCGGAGGCCCCCCGATGAAACGCCTGATCCTCGCCGCACTCCTCGCCAGCGCCGCCATTCCCGCCCTCGCGCAGGAAGCCGTGCAGCCCGAAGAGACCTTCGCCATCGCTCCGAAACCCGAGGCGAAGGGCACCAGCTACATGGTCGCCGCCGCCAATCCGCTCGCGGTCGAGGCGGGCGAGGCGGTGCTTGCCGAGGGGGGCACGGCGGCGGATGCGCTGGTGGCCGTGCAGCTCGCGCTCAACCTGGTCGAGCCGCAGAGTTCCGGCATCGGCGGCGGCGCGTTCCTGCTCTACTGGGACGAGAAGGAGCGGCGCCTCACCTCGCTCGACGGGCGCGAAAAGGCGCCCATGGCCGCGACGCCCGACTACTGGCTGGGCGAGGATGGCGAGCCGGTCGGCTGGTGGGATGCCGTGATCGGCGGGCGCTCCGTCGGGGTGCCGGGGACGCTGCGCCTGCTGGAGGAGGCGCATGA
>Ga0115031_1002279_pt1 | contig 14300 bp, 10 predicted proteins | sample Maine_Asex4_meta_FD_87301 | JGI IMG/M metagenome (GOLD analysis project Ga0115031, IMG submission 87301) | Marine algal microbial communities from Maine, USA - Maine_Asex4_metaG | ecosystem: Host-associated > Algae > Red algae > Unclassified | place: Maine, USA | collected 2015-01-05 | reverse complement strand
GCGAGCAATCTTTGGTGGTGTCGCCTGGCTGGCCTGGCTCAGTGTGGCGGCGTCGTTGCTGGTCGAACTGGTTGCCGCGATGCGCCGGGTGCAGGCGCCCCGTCTGGTTGTGGTGCCGGGCACCCAGTTTGTCGCTCGGAAACTGGCCGCGGGCCTGCTGCTCACGTTGCACTCGTTTCAGCCGATGGCAACCCCCGCCCTGTCAGGAGTTGGCGTTGGGGGCGAGGTTGTGGAGATGGTGGACGCCGTCGCCGTGGTCGAAACACCGACTGAGCTTGCGATATCCGAACTCGCCCCGGAAGCCGGACCGCAGTCGTCGGCCGGTGTTGTCGCTGCTGTCAAGACCTATCGGGTGCAACGAGGCGACACCTTCATGTCCATTGCGCAAGATCAGCTGGGCGAAACTCGTCGGTGGAAGGAGCTGAGAGCCGCAAACATCGGCGCGCTGTTGCCCGGTGGCGGGGCCCTCGGACCTCGCGATACGTCGGTGGTGGTCGGCATGGAGTTGACGGTGCCCGAGGCCACCACGGAGGCGGGTGCTGAGAGTCGTGTTGTCCGAACGCATGTGGTGGCCCCCGGGGACAATCTGTGGACAATCGCAACCGATGATCTTGCGCTTGAGATTGAGCGCGAGCCAACGCCCGGAGAGGTCGAAGAGCACTGGCACCAGACTGTCGAGGCCAACGCCGGCGACCTGACCTCGGAGAACCCTGATCTCATCTACCCGGGAGAAGAGATCTCGTTACCGGCAATGCCGCGGTCGGAGTCGCCGCCCGAAACCCTCGAAGTCGAGGACGTGGCGGTGGTCGAGGATGTGGCGGTGGTCGAGGATGTCGCGGTGGTCGAGGATGTCGCGGTGGTCGAGGATGTCGCGGTGGTCGAGGATGTCGCGGTGGCCGAGGATGTCGCGGTGGTCGAGGATGTTGCGGTGGTCGAGGATGTCGCGGTGGTCGAGGATGTGGCGGTCGTCGAGGATGTCGCGGTGGCCGAGGAGGTACTCGCCGCGCCGGAGACGATTGTGGTACTCGAAGAAGCTCCGGTAGTCGTGCTCGAAGAATCTGCGACATCGTTGGCCGAGATGCCCACGCGTCCGGAGGTTTCCGATCAGGCGATTGAACCAACGCGATCCTCCGTACCTGGACCATCAGGCTCGATTCCGTCAGAAGGGCCGCCGGGGCAAGATGAACTCGTCTCGAAACCGGTGGCGGCGGCAGTTGGCCTGGTGGGCATGGGGCTGTTTGCCGCAAGTCTGAGCGTGGCGATTCGTCGACGGCGTGAGTGGCAGTGGGCGGTTCGACCGGCCGGGGAAATCCCCGAGCCGTTCACCGACGATGCTCGACAGGCGTTGTCGACCCTTACCGCAGCCGGCACCCCGGAACGGCAGGCGCTGATCGACGCAACCCTTCGCAGCTATGCCAGTTCTATCGAGAGCCCCAGCTCTCCTGACGGCTCGATCGCCCGCAAAGCGGTCCCGACATCACAGGTTCCGAAGGTCACCCCTCCGGAAGAAAATCAGGAGGACCTCATGGTTCTTTCCGCTGCCACGCCCCGGGATCCGGTGGTATCCGCGCCGTTCACCATCGTTGAAGTTGATGATGAGGAGGCCAGCGTCACTGTTGGGTCCACCAATGGAGGCCAGCCGCACAAGCGATGGATTCCAAGCCTGGTCGATGGGTCGCCGGAGAGCCGCTGTTCGGGGGCGCCTGCGCCAACCTTGGTCACGCTCGGGCGAAGTTTGCATGCCGAAACCGACGTGCTGATCAACCTGGAGGACTTTGGTTCGGTTGGAGTGACTGGCCCAACCGAACTCGTTCAACGCTTCATGACTGCGATGGCGGTTGAGCTGGCGTTGTCGCCCAATGCTGATGATCTGGATGTGATCGGCGTCGGTCTGGACATTCGGCTGAACATGCTGGAACGCATCCAGATTGTGGCGGCGGGTGAAGACGCTCTCGCCCGGGTCGAAGCCGCCGGCGGCGCACCGGGTAAACCCGAAGGCGCGCTGGAGGCGGACGTTCCTGCGCTTCACCATCGAGCAGCACTACTCCCGGATGCGCCAGCCCCAACGGTTGTCATCTTCACCACGCCCATACCAAAGTCGGTCAGGAAGCGCCTCTTGAACGCCGGGGCCATCGTCATTGCATCGGGAGGTGACCGCAAGGCGACCCTTGATGTCAGTGATGGTCTGGTCACCATGGAGTCCGCAGGGGTGACCGCTCGTCGTCACGATCCCGACGCCGGGATGTGGGGTCTGATTCATGAGCTGTTGCATGCCACTGACGCCGCCCGCTTTGTGCCTGGTCCGAAGATTGCGGCGCTGGCCGAATCCGACCCGGCTGACCCAGAGCCGCCATCGGAGCGGGACCACACTGCCCCGCAGGTGCAGGTGTTGGGCGCCGTCCGTGTGATCCGTGCCGAGCAGGAGTTTCGGTCCGCTCGCGCCCTCGACGTCATCACCTGTCTGGCGTTCAATCGCGATGGTGCCGACGCCGATCAGCTCAAGACCTGGGTGTGGCCGGGCATGGAACCACCCACCGACAAGGCATTCGCCAACGTGATGAGTCGAGCGCGCAAGGGGTTGGGTTCAGATCCAAAGGGTGATCCGTATCTGTCTCGCGCCGGTAGCGATCGGGTGTACCGGTTGTCGCCGTCTGTGACCACCGATTTTGAGCACTTCGTGGGGCTGGTGGGCGAGGCCGACGCGGCTCGGGACCAGCAGTCCGACACCACCGCAGAACTTGCACACCTGATGGACGCCCTGGCGTTGGTGCGCGGCGTTTCGTTCACCGGGGGCGGTGCTCTTGGGTATGCATGGGCCGACCAAACGGTGCGGTCTCATGTGGACTTTTTCGTGGATGAGACCGTGCACCGGGCGGCCGACATTGCCCTGGCGGTCGACGAAATCGATCAGGCTCGCAAAGCCGTGATGCGAGGACTCAGTCTCATTCCCGGATGTGAGCAGTGCTACGAACGACGGTTTGCGGTAGCGGCGGCCGAGGGCAGTCGAGCCGAGCTGCGCGCCGCAATGGCCGAGTTGCAACGGGGATTGGAAGCCGACCTCGGGGAGCCCGAGGCCGGCACCGTTGTGTCGCCGCACCTGTTGGAGTTGTACGACTGGCTGATGGCCGACATCGCCGAGTCCAATCAGGTTCGCCAGCAGGAGCGCCGTGAACGGCAGACCGCAGGGACCGGAGCCACCGTTTGAGCCTCTACCGTTTGAGTCATGGCACAACTGGTGGTGGATGACGCGGCAATCACGGTCGAGATGAGCAGGTGGGAACGGCTCGGTGCGTTGCGCCGCGAGGTCACCCAACCGGTGGCCGCGGTGGTCAGCGTCCAACGCGTGGACAACGCCCGCAAACAGGTCAAAGGGCTCCGGCTCCCGGGCACCGGCGTGCCCGGCAAAATCCTGCTTGGCACCTTCGTGAAGAAGCACAAACAGTTTGCCGCCGCGTACAACAACGACCCTGGCTACGTGATCACGTTCAAAGGCTGCGAATACACCGAGGTCATCGTGTCCATGCCCGCCAGTGAGGACATCGACGCCCTCGGCTGAGCTTCCACGGTTGCGTGGTCACACTGGTGCGTGCAACAACCCCAGAAGGGGAGTGAGCGAGCCGGCCTCGGTCAGTCCGTCAATCGCGTCCTCGATCGCGGTCGCCCGCTCTGCCCCCAGCACCGGGTCGGCCAGCGCGTGGAACTTGGACCGAATCTCGTCCATCTCCAGCATCAAGGGACCATTGGCGTCACCCCGCGGCTCGGTGTCCTCAGAGGTCACCGTCCGACCGTCTCTCAACACCAGACGGACGCGGGCAAACCGGCGCGCCGGAAACGCCTGATCATGCGCAGCGTCTTCGATGATCCGGGTCCCTTCGGCCAGGCGAAGCACCTCCGCATCATGAAGCGCCGCACCGGTGACCTCGGCCGCACCCAACCGGCCAGCCACCACCGCCGCCGCCACCGGGAACGGCATGGAGTACTGCGCTTCCTCGGTGGTCTGCGGACACCAGGTTGCCAACCGAGCCGCCTCATGGAACGTGGAAATCTCCACCCGCTCCACATCGGCCGCGGTCAGGTCATTGGTGCGGCGAAGAGACAACGCCGCTTCCACCGCCGGTTGCGCCCACCGACACACCGGGTGCGGCTTGAAGTACTGATCAAAGATGATCCAGTGCTCACCCAGGTCAGCCCACAGATGATCAACGGCCGAATCGTTGAGAAGAATCGCGGGTGCGCCCGTGAACCCATCGGCGGCCAGGTACGCGGCGGACACGCCGGCCATCGCGCCCCAGCCCGAACCGTCCTTGACCATGGTGGGAAAGTCGATGGCCCGCATCATCTGACTTCGCGGCCCGTGGTACTCGGCAATGCCCATGGCCTCAAACGTCTGCTGGTGATCGAGCCCCAGCACCCGGGCCCCCAACGCCGCCGTGCCCACCGCTCCCCACGCACCGGAGGTGTGATAGTCGGCCGCGGTTGCGTGCAGCGCAATCCCGGCGCGGGTGGCCACCTCGTACCCCACCACCAACGCGGCCAGGAACTCTTTGGGGTCCAACTGGTCTTCGGATTCGCTCAATGCCAGAAGCGCGGGGAACTGATGGCAGCCGGTGTGACCTTTGGTCAGGTTGTGGCCGTCATGGGCGTCAATGGCATCGATGGTCATTCCGTTGGCCATGGCCGCACCCAGCGGGCTCACGGCCCGACCGTCAAAGAGCAGATGCGCCGCGCCAGACTCTCCAGAACCGCCAGATTCTCCAGAACCGCCAGATTCTCCAGAACGAAAATGCCGAGCCGCATGGTTGCCGATGATCGAAGACAACGTGGTCGTCCGGCCCGCCGCGGCTACGCCCACCAGATCCAACACGCACCGCTGCGCAAACGCCACCACCTCCGCCGGCAGATCGTCGAAGCCGGTGTCGTGCACAAAGGCCAGCACTTTGGTGGGCAGCGCATTGGAGTGAGCCATGAGCCGCAGACTACTCGGGCCTCCGAAATCGAACACGGCGACTGAGGTCGGCCGGCTGGCGCCGCTACTCTCGGGCGTGCTCAAAACCCGGATCGGTCATCGCATCGTTCTCACGGTCGCGGTGCTGGCACTGCTGGCAACCGGGTGCACCAGTTCGACCGCAGCAACCGCAACCCCGGCACCAACGGCGACCCCGTCGGTCCCCGCTCTCACCGCTGCCGTTGCGCCCACGCTGATCCCGGAACCGACCGTGACGCCGGTTCCCGAAGCGACCGCCACCCCGGTTCCAACCTCCTCTCCGGTCCCGGTCGTGAGCGAGGCCCCGGAGGCGGACACCGCCGACCGGGTCATCACCGTCCTGGACGCCGGAACCGACCCGCAGCTCCTCCGTCTGGACCTGGTGGTGGGTCACACGGTTGACAAGATCACGGCCACCGTTCAAACCTCGATGCAGCGCGTCAACGGGGTCGTCACCGAGTCCCAGACCTTGACCAGCATCTTCACCACGGTGACGGTCACGGGTGAAACGCCGGTCGGTTGGAGGATCGAAGAAACGGTGACTGGCGCAACCATCGAATCCAACCCCACCGAGGTGGAAGCGGCCACCCAAGACGCAGTGGAAGCCACCATCGGAACCACCATCACCTCGGTGACCGCACCCGATGGTTCGGTCGCCATCGCTGATGCGGGCAGCATCGCCGGCCAAGCCTCAGCCGGCCTCATCGAATCAGCGGCGGTCGTGTTTCCCGAGGAACCAATCGGTGTCGGTGGCCAGTGGCAGTCGGTCACCACATCGCAAAGTCTGGGGTTCGACTTTCTGACCACCACCACCTACACCGTGCTCGGGATAAACAATGGCGTGGTCGACCTTGACCTTCGGGCGGTGCAGGATCGGGTCAGTGATCTGGTGATCCCCGGCGCCACCGTCGAGTCCTCGAAGTTTGAGTCCATCACCACCGGCACGTTGTCCATGAATCTGACCCAGCCGTCGCCCGCCGTGACCAGTGAGTCCGCGGTGAACCAGACCATGGTTCTGACCGATGACGCCGATGAGCTCGCCATCGAAAGTGAAACGCGACTGCTGACCGAAGTCGTCTTCGACGATTCCTGACTACAGGATCGACGCGCCGCCGCCGCCTCCGCCCGCCTGATCCGGTGACCATGCAGCAAACACGCCGTCGGTCAGGAACTCCGGTTGAGCCCCCAGCCGCGGTTCGACCGTGAAGATTCCGGCCTGGCCGGTTTCGGGATCGGTGCCGGCAAAGACCAGCCGATCGCCGTCGGGCGACCAGTAACTCAAGCTCTGCTCGTACTGGTCAAAGTATGGCAGATAATTCTGGGAGAACACATCACTCGGAAAGAACTCCGGCCCGGGGAATGGTTCGCCGAGCAGTTCCTCAGTGGAGAACCACCATTGGATCGTGCCCGGTGTGGTGCCCGGCAGCAGAAATGCCAAGGCCGTTCCATCGGGACTCCAGAAGAAACCCAACGACGGGTCAAAACTGATGGTCCGGGGGATGCCACCAAACACGCTGACCACGTTGAGCGAGTTGGACAGCAGTTCTTCGGTCGGAATGATCTCGTTCTGGGTCGGCGCAAAGCTGGCGGTTATCACCCCGCTGTCGGCCCCCCGGTCAGTCGACTGCACCGCAATTCGGGTGCCGTCGGCGTTGACACTGAACTGGAGGTATCCGTTGTAGAAGACGATGGGTATGCGCCCCGCTCCTTCGCCGCCGGTGCTGACCAGAGTGTTCCGGCCATCAACCTGGTCGGCGTAGATGAGCCGGTTCTCGCCCGGCACCCAGTACGGGGCTTGGAACAGCGCCGGGAACTCCTCGATCACCCGGATGGTCCCGTCGAAGTTGATCACGTCCATGCGGAACCCGGATGCGTGGATCAACATCTCGTCGCCGGTTGAGCCCCAGGAGAAGAAGAACGGTTCGCCGCGGTCCAGGCGCTTTGGTTCTCCGTCTTCGGCCATGGTGGCCACCCCAAGGTCGATCCCGCCGGCCGATGGTGCCAAGTAACCGATCTGCGCGGACGCCTGATCCCAGTTCAGATAGAAGGGGGGCGACTCAACGTCGAGCGCCACGGTTGCCGACCGGTCAAAGCGGTCGGCCATCAGATGGGCCGAACCATTGGCCAAATCGAACCGGGTCCAGGCAATGCGGTTGCTGTCGGGCGACCAGGTGGGCTGCGAGTTCACAATGCCGGTCTCCTCGGGGTCGGACAGCGGCAGAAGGTCGGTCCCGTCAGAGGCAATGGTCAGGAGGCGAAAGTCTTCGGTCTGAATGACAATCCGGTCCGACGGCGGCGGAGGCGGCTCCTGCGGGGTTTGCTCGGTGTCCGGCTCGTCACCGTCGGCATCGGCGCCGTTGGCCTCTGCGTCATCGGACTCAGATGGCAAGGTTGCCGCGTTGGGATCCGGGGTCGGTGTGGCGGTGGGGGCCACCACGGCGGCGGTGGGCGTTGGCTCGGTTTCGGCCTCTTCGATGGTGGAGGAACAACCGGCGGCCGCGGCCAACAGCAACAGGACTGCGACTATTCGCAGCAGGTACCTGGTCATTCTCACGGCCCAACGCTACCGGTGTGGCGAACTCTGGCCCGGTCGACGCACGCAATATTTGGGTAAGAGTCCGGCCCAGCCCCGAAATCAGTGGCTCGTTGAGAAGTCAGCGGCGTCGTTGACAGGTGGGGCAGAAGGTCGTGGTGCGGGCGTCCCACACTCGAGAGACCAACTCGGCGGTGCACCGGGGGCACGGTTCGCCCGCCTGGCCGTAGCAGTCGAGGTGATGTTGATGGTCCCCGGTGTCGCCGGTCACGGTGCGATAGTCGCGCAAGGTCGTGCCGCCATTGTCCACGCCGGCCTGAAGCACATCCACGATGGCCGGATGGAGGCGTTCGGCTTCGGGGCGGCTCAAGGTTCGTTGGGCGGGATAGATCCGGGCTCGCCACAGCGCCTCATCGGCATAGATGTTTCCCACTCCTGCCACCGGGCGCTGGCTCAGCAGTTGGGTCTTCACCCGCCGAGAACTCTTCTTCATCGCCGCATGGAGGCTGGCGGGGGTGAAGTCGACCTCCAGTGGTTCAGGGCCAATCTGGGCCAATGTGGTTATGGACTCGTAGTCGCCAGTCGGTACGACCCGAAGTCGCCCAAAACGCCGAACATCGCGGAAGACGAGCGTGGTGTTGTCATCCAGATTCCAGCGAGCCCGAGTGTAGGGATCGGGGGCCAGGTTGTCGCTGGTGGGCCGTCGATGAAGCGCACCGGTCATGCCCAGATGAACCACCAGCTCTCGGCCATCGTCCAACCCAATCAACAGGTATTTGCCTCGTCGACCAATGCGCTCAAACTGGGCGCCCGCCACGTCGAGAGCGGGCGTGAACTTGGCTGAGCCATGGCTCCACGCCTCGGTGACGGTCCGGCCAATGATCTCGGGTTCCAAGCCGCGCCGGATGGTTTCGACCTCGGGCAGTTCGGGCATGGTGGGACGCTACCCCCGATGCTGCCATGCTTGGTCGGTGGAACTGGACGAGGTCTTTGCCGACTTGGCCGCGGCCGCCCCCCAGCTGGCGCCGTTGAACAACAGTCAGCGGGATGCGTGGTTCTCGGGCCTCGCCGCAACGTGGCGGACCGACATCGTGGTCGACGATCCGACCGCGACCGACCAGCAGTTCTCGACCTGGTGTGCTGAAGCCCAGGACGCGGACGGGACGCTCGCCCACCTGGCCCGCCGCATGTCGACGGGCGCACTGTCTGATGATGTGGTGTCGACGGGTGCGTGGTGTGTTTCGGCTACGGGTCTTGGGGTCTGGCAGGAGCCTGGGGACGCGACGTCAGAGTCCATCGTCATTGGCTTTCTCCACACCGACGGCAGCGAGCACACCGTGTTGGCCGAGCTGTCGGTTCCCGACGAAGGGGCCGCATCGAGCGATCGGGACCTGCTGGACCTCCAGGTTGGTCCACCGCCTGACGAGGTTCTCCCGGACCGGGCCGCTCCGACAACTGCCGAAACCTTTGCGCCCGACTCTGCCCCGGTTTGCGACGACGAAGACGAAGATGGTGCTGCGCCCGACGTCGAGTCCTGGCCCGTGGACGCGGCAGCCCGAACCGTCGTGGAAGCGTGGAAGTCAACCTGGGCCCGGGTCAACGGGCAGTGGCCCGGGGAGCGGGGTGACTCACTCCTGGTCAATCAGGTTGTGGTCCGCTCCCGACTTGCGCACCTGACCGGTGAGTCCGCCGCCACGATGGCCGATTTCACGCTGGAGCCGGAAGAACTGGTGGAGCGTTTTGTCGGTATGACACAGACCGAGATTGCCGAGGCCAACCAACGATCGTTGGAGACCTTGCATCGCGCCCTCGCCGGGCTCCGCGGTACCCCCGCTCCCGGCGGGGCCACTGATCTGGTTGCACCGATGGCTGAACCAATGCAGGCGGGCCCGTCGCTGTTGAGTCGCGATGAACGCGAAGCGCTGGCGTTTCTGGAGTGGGCGGACTGGCTTGGCGTGGTCCTGGGCATCATGCGGTCGGATCCGCGGGCGCCGCTGTCCGGCTCCGCGATGGTGGACCACATCAACCGGTGTCCTGAAGTCACGTCCTCGATCGACAAGCGAGATCGGGAGTTCGTGACCTGGGCCTTTGAGGTCGCCCTGGCGTGGTGGAATGACATCGGGGCGACGGGCGACGACGGGGTTCTGACCCCTCATGCCCGGTGGGCCCTGCCCCACGCCCTTGCGAAGTCCTGGGGCGGCGACTTCTGACCAGCCGTTGGTACAGAACAGCCGTTGGTGCAGCCCAGTAGTTAGTACAGGGCGAAGACCTGGGTCACGTAGATGTTGCGGCCCGAGGCCACCACGCCCACGCCCACGTGAGTGAACGCCCGGCTCCGGCTGGCAATGTTGGCTTCGTGGCCAGGGCTGGCCAGCAACGCGTTGTGCAGGGACTCCCAGGTGTCATTACCCCAGCCGACGTTCTCGCCGGTGGAGCGCGCGCCCGGCACCGTCAGCGACGAATTGTGAGGCGGGATCTGACCGAACGCGGTGCCGCAGCACAGGCCGTTGGATGACCAGTTTCGCGCCGCATTGGTCAGCGCGGGATCGTGGATCAGGGCGCTCAGTCCAAGTCCGGCCCGGTACTGATTGATCGCATTCACAAAGTTGGCTTCGATGGTGCCATCGAACTGCGGCGTGGTGTCCACGAACCCGCCCGGCAACGGGGTGTTGGTCGGTGGCGCCGGAATCGGCGTTGGGGCTGCGGTGGCGGTGGGAGGTGCCGGGATGGCGGTGGGAACCGGGGTAGAGGTTGGTGCCGGCGGGACCGGGGTTGCCGTAGCGGGTATCGCGGTTGGCACCGGGGTTGCGGGAATGGCGGTTGGGACCGGGGTTGCGGGAATGGCGGTTGGGACCGGGGTTGCGGGAATGGCGGTTGGGACCGGGGTTGCGGGAATGGCGGTTGCGGTTGCCGGGACCGCGGTTGCCGTTGCGGGAATGGCGGTTGCGGTTGCCGGGACCGCGGTTGCCGTTGCGGGAATGGCCGTCGCGGGCTCCGGGGTCACGGTTGCCGTCGCGGTCGGAACAAGAGTGGGGATCGGAACCTCGGAGATCATGGTTGCGGTCGGTTGCGGAGTCGCCGGTGCGACCGCAGTCGGCGTAGGGGACGCGGTGGCGGTCGCGGTGGCGGTCACCTGGGGAATCACCGACGCATCGTCGCCGGACAGGCCGCCGAAAAAGCTCAGGGAAGCCCGCAAGTCTTCGGTCTCAACCCCACCATTGGCCGCGTCTTCGGTGTCGTCGCCATCGCTGGCTCCGGTGAGCATGACCAGCGCCAGCACCAGAAGCAGCAGGATCAACCCGAATACGGCGACCAATGGCGCAAGCTGTTTGGCGTCTCGAAGCTTCCACCCGGGTGCCGACGTGTCACCGATCACGTCAGCGTCCAAATTGTGAAGAGAGCCAGATTGCATGCGGGAATCCAAAGGTGGTGCGTTTGTCGATCGTGCCATTGGGGGTCGGACGCGCCATGACCCATCACCCATGGCCCGTAACCGAAACGTAATATAGTCGGATCGGTCAGTGGTGTCGCAAGTCGAGTATCACCCTCCGACCTGTCGTGGCCCAATCAGGGTTGGTACGGTGGGGGTGTGACGGTCCACTACGACAGCGCAGAGAACGCGGCCCCTTCGGTCACGCCCGATCCGGTTCCCGCCGACGACATGGTCGTCAAGTTGTCTTTGGCCGCGCTCGGCGGCGCGATTCTGGGATCGCTGATCGTGTACCGGTGGTTGTCCCGCCGCGTCGCGGTCGTTCGCCGCTAGCGGGGCTATCCGGCCGCGGGAAGCACCCGCAACCCGGGCGCGTCCGGGCGAACTTTGCCCGCCGCGTGGCGCTGTCGAATTTCGACCTGGCCCGCGTCGCACTGATTGACGAACGGACACCAGGCGCAGAGGGGACCGGTCTGAGGACTGAACTCCTGGCGATCACAGTCCGAGATCAGCGACTTCCACGTGGTCTGCAACGTGCCAATGGCGTGCGCCAGGTTGGCGTCGGTCACCTCAATGTCGATGATGCTCTGACCGAGATACAACAGCCGGGCCCGGCTGGGCGTTGCACCCATGAGCTCCCGTACTGCAGCGGCGTAGAGCAGCACCTGAGCCAGTCGTTCATCCACAAACCGCATGGACGGGGCGCGTCCGGACTTGTAGTCGCTGATGACGAAGTGGTCCTTTTCGACATCAATCCGGTCCACGATGCCGCGAAACGGGACGCCCCCAACCTCGATCTTCACGTCATGTTCGGTGGCATGCACCGTCACCGATGCCGGATCTTCGATGGTCCAGAGGCCTTCGACCGCCTGCCACCCGCGCCACCGGAACTGGCGTTCGCCGGCGTCGTCCAACCGCAGCGCTTTGTAGTCCAGATCTTTGGCGGTCTCCGGCCAGACGGCGCGCGCCAGCCGTTTGGCTTCGTCCACGGTTCTTTGTTCTGCGGGCAGTTGCAGCAACAGTTCCAGCACCCGATGGGCGAAGGTGCCGGCCAATGCCGCTTCGCCCGGCGGATCCGCCAGCTTGTCCACGTAGCGGTACTTCCATTTGCGGGCGCACTGCTTGTACATGGAGGCGCTTGACGGCGACAAGTAGCGGGGCCGAAGGTCGGTGGCTGGCGGTGAAGGCTTGCCGGCGAGCAGTCGGTCATCCTCAAGCGCCAGGTCGGCGCGCTCTGCCACATCAACCGGCGTGCGAGGCATGTCCCGGAGGGCGGCCAGCGGCGCGCCCGCTTCACCCGCGGCGCCGTCTCCGGAGACGTCCAGCTCAAGGGTGTCGGGGCCAAATTCCATACGTGTAGTTCTACTACGCCCCACGGACAGTTTCACCACAGGCCGCAAATCCACTGACCGCTAGCATGACGCAATGACCGTCGATCATGAGCCCGTCGTCGAGCCCACCTATCACGCGGTCTGGCCCAAATCCTCGCAGGGAGTTGCCAGTCAACGCACCGCCGACCGCCTTGATTCGCTGGCGGGAAAGCGCGTGGCGTTCGTTTGGGATTGGCTGTTTCGCGGCGACGAACTCTTCCCCATCCTGGAACGAGAACTCCGCAGCCGGTTCCCGACCATTGAGATCGTTGGGTACGAGGAGTTTGGCAACAGTCACGGTGGTGACGAGGCGGACTTCATCGCCCGGCTGCCTGGCCTGCTGGCCGAACACCGAGTCGACGCCGTTGTCTCGGGCGTGGGTTGTTGAGGCAGCTGCACGCCCGCCGTGATGCGGGCCTCCATCAGGGTTGAAACAACCGGCCGGCCAACCGTCTCGATCGTCTGCGAAGGATTTGAAGGTCAGGCCCGTGCCACCGGCCGCGGCCACGGTTTCGATGACATGGCGTTGGCCAGCACCGTTGGCCATGTCGATGCTCAGGACCCCGCGACCATGGAGTCAAACCTGCTGGCCCACACCGTCGATCAGGTGGTAGTCGGGTTGACCAGCGTTGCGCCCAACCGCGCGGCGGCCACCGCCACCGAACCCGCGCCCCGGGATGTGGCGGTGACGGGAACACTTGATCACATCAATCAGGAATTTCTCCAGCGCGGCTGGTCCGACGGTCTGCCCATCATCCCGCCCACCATCGGCCGGGTGGAATCGTTCATAGCCGCCACCGGGCACGATCCGTGTAGGCAGTTGGGCATCGCCGCGTCATCGGGTCGAGACATCACGGTCTGGTCCATTGCGGTCAATGCGGTCATGACCGGCTGTGATCCTCAACACCTGCCGGTTCTGTTGGCCATGGCCGAAATTCTGGCGGACCCGCACTACGGCGCCGAGCATTCCGGCAACACCACCGGTGCCGACGCCATCGCCATTGTCAGCGGTCCGTCGATGGCCCAACTCGGATTCAACGCTGGCGCCGGCGTACTGCGGGAAGGGGCCCACGCCAACACCAGCGTCGCTCGTTGGCTGCGCCTCTATTTGCGCAACGTGTTGGGGTTCACCGCCGATGAACATGACAAGGCCACCTTCGGGAACTCGGCGCGCATGGTGTTGGCCGAGGACATGGACACGCTGACCGAGATTGGCTGGGACGCAGTGGCCAGCGACTTTGGTGTTGCGGCCAAACAGAATGCGGTGACCATGGCGCGGATGAACAGCGGGATCATCGTTGGCAGCGTGTTCGGCTCGTCGCCGGAGGAGATCCTGCCGTATCTGAGCGACGCCCTGGTGCGCGTAAGTGGCTGGGATCTCACCCACGTGTATGGCCTGGGTCAGGCCCAGTACCGACCGTTGTTGGTGCTCTCGCCGATTCTGGCTCGAACCTTCGCCACCGCGGGGTGGTCAAAGGATCAGGTGCAGCAAGCACTGTTTGCTCAGGCCCGTATGCGGGCCTGGCGATTCGAAAAGATGGTGGGCGAGTGGAGCAACCTCACGGCGGGCCGAAGAACACTGGTCGACATGGCCGCCACCGGTGATGTGCCCGCCGTCTTCGCCGAGTCTGAGGACCCGGAGCGCCTGGTGCCGATTGTCACCGAGCCGTCCAAGTTTGTGATTGCGGTGGCCGGTGATCCCAACCGAACCAACGCCTATGTCATGAGTAACGACGGCCCTCACGGCGACTGGACAGCCAGTCCCGTGGACCTCACCCCGTCGACCGATCCCTTGTGCGGGACTGAACAAACGGGGTAATCGCAGCCGCAGCTCGTGTTTGGCCGTTTGGGTCGTTTGCGGTCCGGTTACCGTCATGAAAATGTTCTCACATCTTTGCTCCCGAACCGGGGGCGCAACCCTTCGGTTGAAACTTGCCGCCGCGCTCCTGATCCTCTTCGCCGCCGGATGTGGCGGAAATTCGG
>Ga0115031_1002269_pt1 | contig 14320 bp, 12 predicted proteins | sample Maine_Asex4_meta_FD_87301 | JGI IMG/M metagenome (GOLD analysis project Ga0115031, IMG submission 87301) | Marine algal microbial communities from Maine, USA - Maine_Asex4_metaG | ecosystem: Host-associated > Algae > Red algae > Unclassified | place: Maine, USA | collected 2015-01-05 | reverse complement strand
GTTTCATAAGGTTCATTATTCTATATAAAACAATCTGTTATAGTTTTCTAAAGTTTTAGGCTATTGCATGTTGTTTCGTTAATTTGCTACCTATGTGCTACCTTTTTATGAGTAAGCACCATGCCTTCTATTCGAATGACTGCTCGAACATTGGATTCGATAAAGCCAACACCAGGGAAACAAGTCGATTATTTTGACTCTGCAACTCCAGGCCTACATCTGCGAGTTTCACCCAAGGGAGCTAAGTCTTGGGCTTATTTTTATCGTGTTCAAACATTAAATGGCCGTAAACAGCGCCGATTCACTATAGGCCGTTTTCCCGCTTTGAGTTTGGCTGATGCTAGAGATCAAGCGCGTGAAAAGTACCACGCAGTACAAACTCAAAACGCTGATCCCGCGGCCGATCGAATTCGCGAAATGCAAATCGTAACCATGACCGATATGGCAGAGGCCTATATCCAGAAACATGCCAAAGTTAACAAACGGTCTTGGCGAGAAGACGAGCGGAATTTAAGAGTAAATGTTTTACCTGTTATTGGAGGTCTTCATCCCAAGGAGGTAGAACGCCATCATATAGAACAAATCTTAGATAGGATTGCTGCCAGAGGTGCTACGGTCATGCAAAACAGAGTTTTTGCATTGTTAAGCGCTATGTTCAATTGGGGTGTAGGCGTCTATCTGGATATTCCGCCTACTTATGGCATGAAAAAGCGTGTTCGTGAAAAGCCTAGGGAGCGTTGCCTTTCAAATGTTGAGATTAGAACTATTTGGAAAGCCCTTTCTGTTGAAAAGATTGGAAGGTCAGGTCGAAGGTTATACGTCAGTGAGCCAGTTAGTTTGATATTAAAGTTACTTTTAGTGACAGCCCAACGATCAAGCGAGGTTAGTCAATCCAAAGTAACCGAGTATGATCTAGCAAACAAGATTTGGACTATACCTGCTGAACGCTCAAAAAACGGGCGCTCTCACAGGGTTCCAATATCTGAATTGGCAAGCCAACTTATTGAACGAGCAATAGACCTAAGGGGGACTTCTCATTATTTGTTTCCATCTGTTGGATTTTCGAAACTACAAAATAAGGAAGATAGTCCGGTAATTCCGACCGCTGCTAATAATGCGCTTCGAAAAATAGTTGAATCAAGTGGATTGGAAAATATTACACCCCACGATTTCAGGGAGACCGCTGCAACTGGCATGATGTTTTTAGGAATACCAGAGCCACATGTGGGGGCGGTTTTAAATCATACCAAAACAAGTGTGACTGCGAGACACTACGCGAGGCATCAGTATGAGAATGAAAAGCTAAATGCGCTAGAGGCATGGTCAGATCACTTATCGATGCTAATTAAGGGCTAATTCTTTCAAACTGGGCTGCACGTGAGTGGCTTATAAGGCATGCGCATTCAAGCGGTCGCCGCAACACATTGGCTGACCCGTTCAGCCGGTGTTTCATATTCGAGGGTCTTTCTATGACGCACGTTGTGCTGCCTTGCTACTGCATTTAAATTCGCTTGGCTATGGACAGATAGGTCTGTGACCTTGGGGAAGTATTGGCGGAGTAATCATTTTTTGTTCTCATTGCTTCCGCATAGCCACGGGCTTTGCGGATCGGTCAATATTATAATAAAATTTCATTCGGTATCGAAATATATACCATTGATTAAAAACGTGAACGGTGTTTATTTCTACCCTCATACAAAAGGGATCAAAGTGAATTTTCAAAATCTGATGTTGTTCATTGTAACGACTTTGCTGCTGTATGGGTGCCAAGCCGAAAATCCTGCTAGTAAGGAATCCAGTACGGAAGATTTATTGGCACAAGTTGAGGCGATAGAAGCCGACGAGTCTGCACTGCTATTTCAGCAAGCGAAGTCCGCCGCAAAGAAAGATAACGTAAAAGAAGCGCGTTTATTAATCCAACGAGCATTGGGACGTGGGGCGGGGGCAAACGGTATGGCCGAAGCCGAAGCTGAGATCATTAAAGCTGACGCGCGGATTGCCGCAAAGTTAGCTGAACAAAAACGCAAAGCTGAAAAAGCTAGGTTAGCAAGAAATGCAATGAACACATCTGGGACAAACTCTTATTCTAAAGGTCGATCTGATTCAACAGCTGCAGAAAATGAGGTCAGTTATGTCACAATTAAGGTCAACCCAGGAAGCGGACTGTCTGAAAGAGACTTAAAGCTAACATTATCACGAGAATATGGCAGGTTTTCTGATAATAATGGCCGTTCGAATGAAGTGCAAATATATAAGCCGAATTCTGGAACAATCGCGGGAAACTATTCTTGGATATTCACAACCACTTACCAACAATCCCCGTTTCACAAAAAGGAACATAAGAGTTGTTCTGGAAGTTTTCCGCTCAACGGAAGAAAAGCGTTCGTTATGCTTCATATATCGAGTGACTGTAGCGGTTACGCCTCATAATTAGAAAGAAAACGAAATGATACACGGTTTCCTCAAACATTTGATAGCAGTTCTTTTCTGCCTTGTCGTGGTGGCATGCAAACCTGCGCCTGAACCTGAAAAGCCAAAGGGGATATTACGGATAGCGACTATACCTACAGACATGCCGATTACTGTAGATGGTCAACTAAAGGGCAATTCTCCGTCAGGCGAAGGTCAGTTCTTTTTAATAACACTTGAAGAAGGTGAACATACAATTGAGATTTTGAAGACTGTTGATCCTGAAAAAGAACATTATGCCAAAAAAACAATTTTTTTGGCAGCTGACACTGTCGCAATTGTTACACTTGAGGCTGAGCAACGATTGACTCCATTTGGGGAAACAGAAAAGCAACGCAGAGACGTAGAAAAAGCTGAGAAAGAAAGGTTAGTGGCTGAACGAAAAGAGAAACAAGCCCTAATCGGTAAGGTAAAATGGTCTAAAACTTTCGGCGGAAGTTCATATGAGAATGCAAGAGATGTTGCTGTTGACTCAGCTAATAATATTTGGGTGATGGGATCTACAGGAACATACGGTTCTGGCTCTAGTGACATTTATCTAGTTAAAACAGACGGAGCTGGGAAGAAACTATTTTCTAAAACTTATGGCACAAGAAAGAGTGAATCTGGTTACGGGATAGCGTTGGCCAGTGATGGATCGGCTGTATTGATTGGTGAGCACACTGACAAATATAGAAACTATAATATCTTCGCCATCAAAATATCTCCTACTGGCGATAAAGTTTGGGAGCGGTCATATGGTGGAAGAAAGTCAGACATGGGGCGTGCTATCATCACATCTTATGACAATGGTTTCATCATAGCTGGATATGCTGATAACGGGTATAATGGTTATGTTGTAAAGCTAAGTGCATCAGGTGATTTATTATGGGAGAAAAAATTTCAAGATATGGATTTTTCCTCCGTTCAAAAAACTGGAGACGGAAATTATTTAGTTGGAGGACGAAACAATGGGAAGGGTGTTGTTGTCAAAATTAATTCTGACGGGGAACAGGTTTGGAAAAGAACATATGGAAAGAAAAATTACAATGTAACTATAAAAACCATTGAGAAATTAAAAGATGGAAACTTTTTACTTGGTTCGGACTATAGAATTTCAGAATATGACTATGATGCTTTGGTGAGGAAAATTAAGCCTTCGGGAGAGATTATATGGGAAAAACGTTATAGCAAATCAGACTCTGACTCTTTCTCAGATTTAATTACATTGCCGGATGGCGGCGCGCTTTTAGGAGGTAGTTACAGCCCTAATCCGAGAGGAGAGAAATATCAGGATGATATTTTCCTCATTAGAATTGATGAAAATGGGAACCAAAAGTGGAGCAGAGTTTTTGGGCGAAGTAAAACTGAATATCTCTATGCTTTAAAATATACCGCAGATGAAGGTTTGTTATTAGCCGGAGAGACAAAATCTAGAGGCGCTGGGAGTTCTGATATGTATCTAGTAAAGCTCGACAATGTACTACCTGAGGGTATTTCACCGTGATATTTTAGGGAAAATGAATGTTTAAACTAATGAAATTATTTAAACTGACTTCTTGATGATTACGGGCAAGGCGAATGAGTTGAGTCTGTGGAACCAAGTGAAACCCTTCGTAAACTCGCATACTTGGGTCAAACGGTGTTTATGTAAAAGAATCTGTTCTTCGAGAAAATTCTCATGAAATTCATTGTTTTCAAAACGAATAGCGCTAGGTTTCAAACATGGCCGTAAATCTAGACAAACCACAGACATGGAAAGCCGATGTGGTGCAGTCAGTTGATATGTACAATCAATGGTTCATGACTTTTGCTCCGAAGGCCTTTCGAGACACCCGTGTCCAAACGACTAAAATGGTTCAACTTGCATTAAAGCGAACGTCTAATCTTACTGATGTCTCAGCAGCAGCTTTTAGAAGACACCCAGATATCCTCCCCACACTCCGCATGTCGACGTGTCCGCCTATCGCTGTGGACAGAATTGTAGGACTATCAGGCGCATCAAAAAATCTAGTGAAAAATCTGGAGGAAGGGAAACTACCGCCACGAATGGATCCCGCTGAAATGACTACACAGCTTGATTTGCTCGGCGATATTATAGAAAAAATGGCAGATACGGACATATTCGTCTGGCTCGGAAGAAAAGAACCTGCAACGCCCGAAGAAATCGAAAGGGCCGCAACCATTGTTGCAGACCGGTTGTGCGGGGCTAAGGCAAATCCAATCATTCGCAATGCACAAGAAAAAAGACAACTTTCTTACATGGCCGACTGGCTTTCAAAGCGTGGGTACAAAAAACTCTCTGACGATCACGGCTTCAGTTTTGATACAATGCCTCCAGGCACCTACAGTTTCAGATTAAACGTAACGGTTGGAGATCAAAACGGGGATAAGGCCATCAATATTCCTGTTGATGCTGTGATTATGCGGAAAACGGCAAAAAAGGGGGATTTCCCACTCCTTGTAGAAGCTAAATCAGCAGGTGATTTCACCAACACTAACAAACGCCGCAAAGAGGAAGCTCAAAAAGTCACGCAGCTTCGGGCAAAGTATGGCCCTAGTATAGAATTTATTTTGTTCCTTTGTGGCTATTTCAATCCCGGTTACCTTGGATATGAAGCCTCGGAAGGCATTGACTGGGTTTGGGAGCATCGAATTGACGATCTCGCAAAATTTCAATTGTGAGTGATTTAAAGCAAACAGAGCAAATCCGTTTACGACTTCAAGCTGAGCTTGATGATGAAAAAACCATGCTCGAACGCAATCAAATGGGGCAATATGCGACGCCCCCAAGTCTAGCCGAGCAAATACTCAAACACGGGCTTAGCCTGCTGGATCAAAACAAAAACGTAAGGTTCCTCGACCCTGCCTTTGGAACAGGTTCATTTTTTTCAGCTCTATTAAAAACTATGGGCGACCATCAGCTTTCATCTGCAACGGCCTTTGAAATTGATGCTCACTATGGAGACCCTGCGCAAAAATTGTGGGGGCGTGAAAACATCAACCTGAAACTCGAAGACTTTACTCGCCTTACGCCTAAACCTACGGAAAAATCAAACCTAGTAATTTGTAATCCGCCTTATGTCAGACATCAGCATATTGCCTCAGGAGAAAAACAGCGCCTCCAACTCGATACATATAATGCCTGCGGTCATAAATTAAGTGGCCTAGCTGGGCTGTATTGTTACTTTTTAGGGCTGACACATAAATGGTTGGAACCGGGGGCAATTAGCGGTTGGCTTATCCCGAGCGAGTTCATGACCGTAAATTATGGCCGCGAAATTAAGGACTATTTACTCAAAGAGGTGACTCTTTTGCAGATACATCGTTTCAACCCAAAAGATGCGCAGTTTAACGATGCCCTCGTTTCTTCTGCAGTCGTTTGGTTTAAAAATGAGCCGCCAACTAATACGCATCAAGTGAAATTCTCATTTGGCGGCTCATTAGAAAAACCAACAAACACACGAATAATTCCGCACCAAGATTTATCCAGCATGGATAAGTGGACACGATATCCCGAGAAAGGTGTTAGAGAAAAAACTCAAGGCCCAACCTTAGGCGACCTGTTTTATATAAAAAGAGGTATCGCGACCGGAGACAATAAATTTTTCATATTGACCTTGGATGAAATCAAAAAGCGGGGCCTACCGCTAGAGTGTTTTCGTCCAGTCCTACCAAGCTCTCGGTATCTGAAGAATGACGTTATTCAAGCGGATGAAAATGGCTGGCCATTGTTAGACCGCAAACTTTTCGTTCTCGATACAGACCTGCCAGAAGAGATGCTAAAAGCGACTTATCCGAGGTTAGCCGCATACCTTGAGTCAGGCAGGGCAGGTGAGGCGCCGGTGACGGAACGATATATATGCAGACATCGTAAGCTTTGGTACTCACAAGAAACGCGGCCTGCAGCGCCAATCCTCTGCACTTACATGGGCCGTGGAAGTGCCACATCACGTCCATTTAGATTCATTCTAAACTACTCAGACGCTACGGCCTGTAATGTGTTTTTGATGTTATACCCTAAACCGAGTTTGCAAGCGGCGATTGAATTAGACCCAGACCTTATCAAAAGAATATGGCGAGACTTAAACGACATTGAACCGGAAAAATTACTCTCCTACGGACGAGTATATGGGGGAGGCTTGTACAAATTAGAGCCTAAAGAATTACGCTCTATTCCGGTAAAAGGGATTGAAAACTTAGCGCAACATTCAGAAGTGAGCCATGTCCCAGCTGATACAGCCCGCGTTAGAGCTTTAACTGCTGCTTGATCCAAGTTCATCATGGATGACAAGCACCTTCAGGATAAGAAAAACTCTGTTGGCTTCTAAAGCAATGAAATCCACAGGCGTTATTTTTTCTTCGCCAGATAGTCTGCCCACATTTCACAAAAAAGGGATTTCAAAGAGATACCGCGAGCCGCAGCTTCACGTTTAACCTCTTTGGCCATCTGCACGTCTAAACTGATACCTATGATTTTTCTGTTTTTCTGTTTCTGCATGACTCATATTGTCGACAAGTCAGGCAAACATACAAGTAAAAACCGTATTGCGTGTAATATAATCAGAAAATATCAATCAGAAGTTTTCCTTGTAAATTAAATAATCTTAACGACACCTCTTGATGTTCAATATTTGTTCCCTATCTCGTAGGGAAGATATTGATGTCGAGGAGGGCAAGTTGTCAAAAAACACCAAAGTAAAAAAAGTCCTGTCCATAGACGGGGGCGGGATAAAAGGTGTTTTCCCTGCTGCGGTTTTAGCAGCGCTTGATACCAAAATAGAAAAACCGATAAACGAATATTTCGACCTGATTGTTGGCACATCTACTGGCGGTATAATCGCCCTAGGCCTTGGCTTAGGCATCCCACCTTCCGAAATTCTGAGGCTATATGAAGAGAAGGGGGACGAGATTTTCTCGCAAGGCTCTGATTTTAAAGGTTCGTTGATTGCTAAAACTCATCGAAAAATGCGCAGCCTTTTCTATGGTGCCCAATATTCTCGAAAAAACCTCGCAAAAGAACTAGAAGCCGTCTTTGGTGATCACAAATTAGGCCAAAGCCAAAATAGAATCGTCATTCCATCCTATAGCTCCATGACGGATCGTATCTCTCTTTATAAAACAGCGCATCATGAGAAGCTTGAAACAGATTATGATGTTACTGCCGTTGAGGTTGCTCTTGCCACGTCAGCGGCTCCCGTCTTTTTTAGTCCGTTTATATCAAGTGAGGCAGTTGAATTGCTGGATGGTGGGGTTTGGGCCAATAATCCCATAGCTGTCGCTGCAAATGAAGCCGTGGGCTATCTCAAATGGCCGTCCGACAAGATTAAGATATTAAGCCTAGGCACTTTCACAGAACGACGGGTGCCACGAAATAAATCCGGGGCTATTCAAATGGGCGTCTCAGGGTATGCCACACATATGTTTATGGCGGCACAGGCTTCCGCGGCCGAAAATTCAGCACGCATATTAACTGGGGCACATTCCGAGCGACAGACAATCTGGCGCGTAAACCAAGAAGTTCCGTATAAGCGCTACGGGCTGGATAAGACAAAATTTATCGCAGAGATGAAGGGCAGGGCGAACGAAGAGGCTCGCCATAATCTTGCTGATTTGAAAACCCACTTCTTTGATGTTCCCGCAGATCCATTCACGCCTATTTACCAGCCAACAACATCATGAAATTGATTACAAAATTCAGTGAGTTTTTACGCGATAGTGTGAATCTCAACCAGACACGCATCGACACTCTCGAATCCAGAACGGCTACTATTCAGGGGTTCTTAAAAGCTAGCTCATACGAGCCGGACATTATTGAATTTTCGACGCAAGGCTCTTGGGCGCACAAAACCATTATCAAGCCCGTTAAAGAAGCTAATGAATTTGATGCTGATATGGTCGTCTATGTCGATGAAGTCGAAGGCTGGAACGCGAAGGACTACATCGAGGAATTATATTCAGTCTTTCGGAGTAACGGCACATATAAGCCCATGGTACGACGTAAGTCTCGCTGCGTGACACTCGATTATTCGGGAGATTTTCATTTGGACGTGGTTCCTATCACTGTAAGGAGCCGTCTACTCTCGAAAGACACCTACCGAGTCTGCAATCGCAAGGAGAATGATTTTGAGCTGACAGATGGGGACGGCTTTAAAAACTGGTGGAAGGAAAAAGATAGAATAGTCTCAAACCATCGTCTTATCAAAGCCGCCCGATTACTGAAATTCTTGCGTGACACCAAAACCACTTTTTCCTGCAAATCGATCCTTCTGACCACTTTAATTGGCAACATGATTGATGACGATGAAGTGCCTTTTTTAGAATCCACGATAGACAAAGGGTTTGAAGATGTTCCTACAGCGCTCAAGACTATAATAGGGAGGCTGGATGACTACCTGCAATCCAAATCTGAAATGCCGGTCATTTTGAACCCTGCACTGGATGTGGAGAGCTTCACCCGGAACTGGAATCAAGACCAATACACTAACTTTCGCAAACAAATTCACCGTTACCGAGAATGGGTTGATGATGCTTACGGAGAGCCCAACCGAAACGAAAGCATCCGAAAATGGCGCCGGCTGTTCGGTGACGGCTTTGCGCAGGACGTGGCCTTAGAAGCCGCTAAAACAAGCGCTGTGGCGAACTATCTCGCAGAGCAAGCTACAAATTCCGATGAAATTTCGCTGATCCGACGCTTAGGCACTCAAATTCTATCCCATATCCCGAGGAATCTTACCCATGTTCAGCTTCCGAAGCTCAAAGAAACAAATGCGCTGACTGTTAAGGTCACTGCATGGCGTAAACCTCGCAGGAACAGCCCTAGGGGCGCATCCATCACAAGTGGTGAAATTTTACCGAAGAATAGCGGCGTCGAGTTTCAAGCCGTCAACAATATAGGCATTCCATTTGATAAAGGCTCCTATAAAATAAGGTGGCTGGTCGTGAATACTGGCGATGAAGCAAGCACAGACAGAGGGCTAAGAGGCGGCTTCAACAACAGCGATACGCATGGATGCAGATGGGAGGCAACAAAATATAGAGGCGTTCATTGGGTTGAGGCCATTGTGATAAACAAACGACGCAACATAATTGAAGGCCGCAGCCCTCGGTTCTTCGTTCCCATCGAATAAAACGTGATAGAAACGACACATATAAGCAACGACGAAAGGGGAACAGTGAAAAATGTCTGACTTACTTACCGAAGCCAACTTTCGCTTCGCAATTACAACGCTACTTCCAGGGTTCATTGCTTTGGCTATGTTTCTGATGGCGTTCCGTACACGGCTGCCCCCCACATTTTTCATTGTTGTGCTGAGCGTGATTCTAAGTTTTTTCTACGACAATGCTAAAACCGCGATTGAAGGTTTCATTCCTCTTTTACCCATAAAGACAGCTCCACCATTAGCTGATATGGTCAACCTAGTCATTATACCCGGATTATTAGGGTATGGAATCGGGGAATGTTGGGAGCGGTTAGCGCCAAGACTCAGAAATTTAGGCATTCCCGTTAGATCACCTATACCTACAGCTTGGGATTATGCTTTTGCTAAACGCTCTGATTGCTGGGTTCTTGTGCGCTTTAAAGACAAAGATCGAGATACCGTAAGAGCCAGATATACGAAAGATGGTTTTGCTGGAACCGAGCTTGATCATATGGATTTATATCTGACTGAAGTGCACGATTGGGGAGAAGTCCCGTCAGAAACCGGACCCGTGGTAGAAGGATGGCGTTTAATTTATCCACCACTTGCAATATGGATTTCGGGTTCCGAAATACACTCAATTGAGTTTGAAGAAGGAATCCCCATAGAAGAAGAAAATGACTGATAAAAAGAAACATCTTAAAGAAGGCTATCAAGGTACAAAATTTGGTGGTCGTGAAAAAGCAGGGCATCAAGGGTCTTCAAAAAACAAACCAAAGACTAAGCCCTCCAACCGCAAGTAAAAGGAAATTCCATGACTGAAAAACGCAATATGTATTTTATCAATAGTGCCTTCCCATAGGTCTTCACCGAGAAGTCGGTTTTTTGAATCGAGATATAGCACCGCGAAGGCTTCAGTGCGGCGTCCGTTTAGAAGGGCGCTCAGATGGGTCTTTGCCGCCTCAATCGTCAACAGGTAAGAGGCGGCCCGCATTGCTGTGTCTCGGGTCATTGAGGCGACAGCCTTCGGGATAGTCCTCAGCAGGTTTGCGCCGTTGTCTCTAATGATCCGCGCGGGCTGCGTGCTGGAAAGATGAAAACTGCTCCAATATATCATTTGCAGATTTTAGGGGTGTGTCTGAAACGGCGGTAAGTAAGGCCGTTAAAACTTATCTGTCAAATTCCTCACACTGCCTCGCGTAACTATTCATCCTGATTGCCCCCTATACAAATTAAAGTCGTAAGGTAGTTACAGGGTTGCAAAACTTATCGTGCAATTTTTGAATGATAGTGTGTAAACATAGACTGACCCGGGGTTTTGCAAGTCATCTGACATAAAGATGGTGCGTAGTTTGAGTTTGGAGAAATCGATGATTCCAATATTTGGCGGTATTAATGGACAGCACCTTCGAACGCTTATTGAAAATGCTAAACCCGATACCGATCAAGTTCTTGCCGCGGTTGCTTATGCGACTGATGATCGGTTGTTATTTGATTGGTGCTGGACCTCTAACATTCCTCTGAAATTCTGGGGTCGATATGACCATACTGTTCCAGTTGCAATCCGCATTCTTGAAAAGTTTCTGTCTAGAAAATCGTCGAGCTATCAATGCAAACTCGTCAAGCACTTTCATCCTAAAGTTATTTGGTGGCAGGGCTATGGTGCCTATATCGGTTCAGCAAATCTCACGGACGCGGCTTGGAGCCGAAATGTTGAAGCCGGATGTTTCTTTCCCGAAGATGAGATGATTGAGCAGGGATTAGATCTTGAGCTGACTGAGTTTTTCAGAGTGATTGATGAAATGTCCTATCCCCTGATTGAAGAAACAATCGAGATTCTGAAGAAACGCAAAAATCGTCTGAATTGGTTTGATAAAGACAGCGCGGATGCCAAATCAAAAATTGATAATGCTGCGTCTATTAAAGACTGGGCCGGACTCGTCACCGTTTCCCAGAAAAATGCCAATGAACGCGGACGCCAAGCCTTTTTGGATGAGTGGAACAGCACCCTGGCACATCTTCGGCAAATAGCGGATTTAGTTGGTCGGCCCGAGAATATTCCAAATTGGATCAAGGAAGGCACGCCAGCCAGTCTCATCGCGGATCAGTTTCTGCACGCCTATTACTATGTCCATACTTTCGATGATAAGCGCGCAAATTTTGAGCACTACTTTGATAAACATAAATCGGACCCCGATGCGGCTGTTCAAAAGGCGTTGCTATGGTGGCGTGATACGAAAACCGCTCCAATGTCAGAAGATGAAATGCTGAATGTTTCTGCACCGCGTGTTGGACAGCTAATTCATAAAGACAGTCTCTTAAATCTAAGCCTCGAAGAATGGGAAGAAGTCACAGGTCGCGTGCATTCAATGTCTGATCATGCGCGTAGGATGCGGAATGTGAAATTAGGCCTTCCGATGGGAAGGCAATATAATATTCCTGAAAAGGTTGAAGCCTTAGCAATTTTCCATTTCGACCAAAGTAATCAACGCGGCGAAAACATTCTGCAAATGCTTCACTACATATTATACGGCGGCGATGAAGCTGACCTTCCAAATCGGATTTGGGAAGGAATCAAGGACCCCAATCGCAAAATAGAGCATTTTGGTTTAAGTGCTTTGGGTGAATTAAGTGGGTGGGCCATGCCTGAAAAGTACCCACCCCGAAATCGACGAACAAGCAAAGCTCTACGATCTCTGGGATATAATGTTTTAGTACATTAAGGTTTCGGGCGTCTCCCTTCGCTACGCTTCGGGCCGGGCTGTTGTGAACCAAGCCCGCTTCGCGGTCTCGGCCATGCGGCGGCCATCCCTGACGCATCCCGCTGACGCGGGTTTATCTCAGGCGTTCGGTCAAGCCCGAACTAATCCGCATCCCGGCACCGCTTGCATCCTTCTTTTTCGCCAAGCGAAAGTGAAGGATGCCGTTCACGGGCCGATCATCCCGACCTTTGGCCGGGGCTGACACGGCACGCTCTCTAAGCGGCGACGGGATGCGGGCCTGCGCAATCTTTGAGCTTCGCCCAAGGATGGCTTGGCGCCTGGCTGCGCTCGCGCTTCCCACAGGCTGACGCCAGAGGGGTCGCTCGCTTATGTTGTAAAACTTACGCGATTGCCGTAGCAGTTGGTTGAACATAACCACGGACACTCCCTTGTATCAGGAGAATCATTCAAACTGACGACGAGCGCCTTTTCCATAATATTGTAAAAATGTGATGGTCGTAGTATGACATAGTTTAATTGAGGTAGACTTTTATGCGATTTTTTATACGAATTTTTTTAACAGTCTTCCTATTCGCCTTTGGCACTGATTGTTTTGCTCAAGTCCAAGTGAAAGGTTATTATCGAAAGGATGGAACCTATGTTTCTCCACACGTCAGATCATCTCCTGACGCATACAAATGGAATAACTATGGGCCATCATCCTCGTCTCCAGAATACACGGGCAAAGGTCATGTGACATCCCCATACACCAGAGATATTGATGGGGACGGTATAGCCAACCTTTTCGATTACGACGACAATAATGATGGAATACATGATGACGCAAATTCCTCCAGTGTCGGTACAGCCACTCAGGGAAGTTTTACGGCTTACAAATCGAATGGAATTAGTAACCCTCCTCAACCGGGTGTTATAACTAGCTACACGCCAAGTATTTCAAAATCAAAGACATCAAGAAATTACTCCAGTTGTTTAATGAGCGACTATGGCTGCGACTATAATAGTCTCAATGTTGAACAATTAGCATCTGTTAAAAAGGCTTCGCTCCGCAGAAATTTTAATACCTGCTCAATGAGTGACTATGGCTGCGACTATAATAGCCTCACTGTTGAACAATTAGCATCTGTTAAAAAGGCTTCGCTCCGCAGAAATTTTAATACCTGCACCATGAGTGACTATGGCTGCGACTATAATAGCCTCACTGATGAACAAACAGCATCTGTTAAGGAAGCTTCGCTGCGCAGAAATTACAATACCTGCTTAATGAGCGACTATGGCTGCGACTATAATAGTCTCACTGTTGAACAAACAGCATCTGTTAAGGAGGCTTCGCTCCAGAGAAATTATAACACCTGCTCAATGAGCGACTATGGTTGCGACTATAGTAGTCTAACTGTTAAACAAACGGCATCTGTTAAGGAGGCTTCGCTCCGGAGAAATTATAACACCTGTTTAATGAGCGACTATGGTTGCGACTATAGTAGTCTAAGTGTTAAACAAACGGCATCTGTTAAGGAAGCTTCACTTCGCAGAAATTACAACACCTGCCTAATGAGCCACTATGGCTGTGACTATACTCGCTTGACCGACCGACAAAGAACATCAGTGAAAAAAAGACGTAATTGAACATCTAGTATTGTCGTAACAAAAAATCCCTACTTTTTTAAATGGTTTAAATTCGCTTTTGGCATAGTTTTTTTCTCCCCCAAGCGTCCTGAACATTTAACTCCATAACGCACTACGTAATCGTTGTTATGAGTTATTGAGTTATATAGTCGGCCCTACCGGGCCGGCTTTTTTGTTTTCCCTCCTCGGGGGCGATGGGAAGCGGTCGGCCAGACTGCCGCCGGGCAGTCCCGCCGCAAGGCCTTTGGCCAAAGTCGTCTAAGGCTCTCAAAGTTCTCTTACCAAAAACCTTGCGGCGCGCCTTATTACCCGTCGCCTGACTGGCCTCTTGCCGCTCCCCCCCGCCCCCTGCGGGGGGAACGTGCCGCGTCCCATTCTTTC
>Ga0115031_1002267_pt1 | contig 14328 bp, 6 predicted proteins | sample Maine_Asex4_meta_FD_87301 | JGI IMG/M metagenome (GOLD analysis project Ga0115031, IMG submission 87301) | Marine algal microbial communities from Maine, USA - Maine_Asex4_metaG | ecosystem: Host-associated > Algae > Red algae > Unclassified | place: Maine, USA | collected 2015-01-05 | reverse complement strand
GGAGAGAACCGAAAGTAAACCTTTCGGATGGGCAGAGAGATCTCAGAAGTCGTTGATATTACTGAGAAGTCAGCCGAAGTCATAGTACTAATGTTACGAGCGAAAGACTGACTGGTTTTGACAAAGTCAAAATTAGATTGACTAAATGTCAATCTAAAAAGAAGGAACCCTGATGTCAATCAGGGGTGGGCTGCTATATACCTACCCCTCGAAGCCTCACGAATTAGATGACTGAACGAACTCAAAGAGTGACGAAACATTCGTCAGTGATGGAACCGCATAACGGGTGGGTGTGCAACTTTGAATAATGTCTTGAAATTCAATATGGAATCTTTGGATAACCATATTTTAAATTAGAGACTACTCTAAAGTGGTGTAAAGAGCACTTGGGATTATGGGTACTCGAACCGCCCTGAGTGATTGGTTGTGACGGAAGTCAGAATCAGAAAGACTCGATGTCTTTCTGAAATGAGTGAACCCCAATATAAATTGAGGGTGGGATGGTAGACCCGTTTTATTCCTCAGGACGGAGCCTTCGGTGCCATTATCAGATGTACATTTAGTACATCTGGTCTATCGACTTCATTCAGTTATAGTGTGAGAGGCGCACTCCATCAGCGACCGCTGGTGGAGCCGTCTACTCGATTATCTATAGGTCTACTTCTACTATTTTGTTTAATATTTTTAGGGATGCATCATTAGTAAAGTAATTCAAATGATGTCCCTTGACAGGACCATGAATTTTACATTTGAAATCTTTTGGTATTGCGTAGATTTGATCTGTCAAAACAGCAATGTCGTTTGATTCATCTTTACTCATATAATTTCCAAGTTTAAATAGAACATTCTCAACAAATGTAACCATATCTCCATCTGCTTCTGAATATTTAAATACATCCGACCCCACAATATGGTATTGAGTTTCAGGCGGTTCATTTTTAAATAGATTTACCATGAAATCGCTTTCGGCATTCATTTGCCCTAAGGTGGTTGTCAAGAATTGGGATTTTGAGAAATTTGATTTAAGTCTATTGAGAACCATAAGTACGGCTGCTAATTTAGGGACCAAGTGCTGACTATAATTAAGAGCAACTGTAAGTAAGATCGTCATCCTTTTTATCGTCTCAGGGATACTACCAAATGGCGATCCACCATTAGGTGTTCCGAACATAAAAAGATTGTCTATAACTTTCTCACCTTTCATATGTACCTCTATCATGGTACGGCTTACAAGACCGCCCAGCGAATGAGCGATAATGTCTATATGTTTTGGACTTTGAGCATTTAAGCCTAATGCATCTAATTTGTTTTTGAATTCCAATGCGATATTTTCGATAGTCTCATTTAGATTCTCATAATCAAATGTCAAAATTAAATCGTAATTTTTGTCATTTTGAAGATACATTAACTCCTTAGCCATTGGTTTTGTATCTCCAATAATGCCATGCACAAGAATGACAATCTTATCAGCTTGATCAACTTTACTTTGAATCGCATTACGATCTCTAACGACTTGGCCTTTTTGATTGAATCTAGCTCTTCTTAACCGGAAAGCTTTTTCTCTAAATCCAGCTACTTTAAGAATACAAAACCAAAATGCTTTTTTGAGGCTTTTTCTTTTAATATCGACCTTACTTGTAGGCAGCGTGTCTATTGCTACTTTTATTTCATTTCCTTCAGACTGAATGGATGCAAAAGGAAAAATAAATTGACCATCAGAGGTCACTGGTATCAAAAAATCATTTTCGTATGGCTCTGTATTCAAATTAAAAATAAAAGGGTTATCATCTAATGTCGTCTCCTCTGTAATCTCATATAATTCTACATAGTCTTGGACTTGATTACTTACAGATTTTGATTTTTTATGAAGATTAATTACATCGATATCCTTACTTGTGAGTAAGTTATCGAATAGGTTTTGTGTTACGGAATCTAACAGATTTTCACTTGTATCATATAATCTTAATTTAGCCTCAAAACTTGGATGAGCATTTATATTAAAGTTAAGATTGGATTTTTGAAAGCTCTTATGTCCAATTTTGTTTTCTGTATTCTCTAAAAATACTTTGATTGGATAAACATTCCAATCACCATCCCTTTTAATTCTTCCACGAACCTTCCCTAAGTCTTTATAAATGCCTCCAATTTTTATAGGCAATTGCGTAACATATGAATCATCAAACGGTGTTGTTGAAATGACTATGTTAAATTGATACTTTTCAGAGTCTATCCCCTCTGAAAGCTTGAGAGAATGATTGTTTGAAAGGATAATGAAATCTGACTTCGCGTTTATTTCAGTACAAAGATACTCAAGGTCAATCATATAATTATAATCCAAGAAATAAAGTGCAACATAAAGCTTCTGATTAGAGTTGTTCTTTAAGCTAATTTTATAATCCATTTTTTGTGAATCATACTTTAAATAAATCAATTGCTCGTTCTCATACTTCTGCCCATTCGTCATGTCTTCAAAACAGACAATTACTTGCTGATCTAAATTGAAATTTGGATTATTAAGATTTTTGAAATTCTCCCAATCATCAATTTTTTTAAGTAATGAAACAAAGTTTTTTATTCCAATGCCAGAATTAAAATTTTCAATTTTAGCTATAACACGATTAGAATCCCTTAGTTTCAGAATCGCGTTTTCATTATCAATGAATAGAAGATATTTTGAATGAATACTATGCCTATCTATTGAAAAATACTTAGGATCAATGGTCTCGTAAATATCTAAAAACCCTTGAATCTTATTATCATTTAAGCCATCTAAGCCAATCTCCATTGAGCTTTGATAGTTCCATAGCTCTACATAATAAGACTCGTTCTTTTTTCCATTGAAATCAATTATAGAATGGTCAATTTTTACATTTTCTAATTTAACAACTTCGAGAGGGTTTTTAGAAGTGATATTTTCAAAGACTGCTATATCAATACTATTAAAATCTCTCTTATTAAAAGGTAATCCATTTAAAGCTCCATAGAATATTTTCCATTTATCAACTTCATAAGTAAGAAGTCTACGTGTTTGCTCACTTTTTATTTCTGCTGATAAAAATATCTGATTTGGGTTGAACCCATCGTAAGCATGTAAAATAGGTTTTTGAGCAGGGTTAATATTTCTAACTTCAGGCTTCAAGCGCTTGTATAATTCCTGATAACTTATATGCTTATTCTCCCGCATTACTTTTATTAAACAATCAGTAAAGATTCCTCCATTCTCATAAGTTTCGATAGCTTGTTCGTGTCGATCACAAGCTGAAATAAGCATACAACCTGATCGAGTTGTTGGAATATGAATACTCCCATTTACTTTTAATTGTTTAGAGTAATAAGAGTGCAATGTATATGACTCAAGCGGTCGTATAGACTCAGTCCCTTCTTCAAATCGCGGCTTGATATATTTTATCTTTTTACTTTTATCTCGAAAAATAGATCTAAAGCTAGAGGCTGAATGACATGCGTCAATAATTCCAATTAGTTGAACACCTTGTTTAACATGAGATAGCAAGTGAGCAATTTCTTTATCTGCAAGATCGAATTTGCTATCACATCGGCTATCATATAGTACATATGTTTCGTCTATTCCTTTAGAATCAGTAGCTTTAAATTCTTTCGCGGAGTAAGAGTATGAACCGTGACCAGAATAATAAAATAAAACAATGTCGCCAGACTCGGGTTTCTTAACAAGATGATTTTCAAAATTAGAAATAAGTTCTTCCCTGGTTGCTTTATTGTTATGAAGCATCCTAATATTTAATTTATAAGTATCCTTATAATTATTTATTAAAAATTTCTCAACCTTCAATGTATCATTAACACATGAATCTAAATTATTAACCCCTGAATCTGGATGATAAATATTGATCCCAACTAATAAGGCGTAGAGGTTATTCATATTAAATTTATTTCTATTTAATTCCAAGTGTTATTCTCCTTGATATTTCTTCATGATTATCGCGGATATTCCATTCTTTTATTGTGCCATGAATATCTCCAGTGTAAATGATGTTTTCGTCTACAGAAATACTTGCACCACTTTTTAATTTACCGAAGCTAAGAGCAGTTATCGGAAGTTCATTGATTATGAAAGTTGGTTTTGATTTATTATTTTCAATATCAAACATTCTAACTCTTTTATCTCTTGAACTAAAAGCAATAATATTATCACTTGCACCCCAAGCAATATCAGTAATCCAACCGTTTGCATTTTGTATGTCTAATTTGAGTGGCTCAGATTTTGAATGTAATGTCTCTGTTTCATATACATATAATTCATCACTTTGGCCTCCCATAGCCAAGTACTTTCCTGTAGGAGAGAATCTCACTCTTAACAACTGTTGTTGAGATACTTGAATTCCTAAATCTTGAATAGGACTTTCGCCATCCTTAAAAACAAATAGCTTTCCACTTATAGTGACAGCCGCAATATTATCGCCTTTACAATCTATAGACAAGAAAGATTCATTTTCTAAAAATACATCAATACGACTGAAGGGTTTACTGTAGCTGACTTTCTCAATCCCTTTCCTGCAGGCAGCAAAAATAAGTGAATCGTTTACTAAACTGAATTCATGAATGGTACTTCCTAAATTCTCATCAGTTGCTCCTTTCAGCCTTGATACAAGTTGACGATTATATTTTGTACCAATAATTATGTCATCATTAGTTTTCTTAAAGGATGTAAAATTGCTTTTAGAACTACTTTCAAAGCTGCTATTTGATTCTGGAAAGTAGCCTTCGCCTAATTTATCAGTACTGTTGGCAATTAGGTGATTATAATTCGGATTTTTTGGATTGACTAAAAATCCAGCAAAAATTGAATCTCCTAAAGTTTCAATCTGTGTAATATTCAAAACTCCTTTGTAAATATGATGACCCTGACTATCAAGAGGACGGAGGTCCCAAAACTTTATGGTATTATCAATACTTTGAGTCATGAAAACATCATTTCTATTAAAAAGGAAGGAAACATTGGCTATTTCATTTTGATGTCCCTTGAGAGAAGAAACGATTCTAGCTCTATTAGAGTTTTCAAATCCCATTAGACTGCACGTACTATTACTTCCACCAATTAAATATTTGGAGTTTATGCCAGAACCAATTATTTCAAAAGTTTCAAAGTAACCTATCTCATTATCATGCACTAAGTAACTAGGATTAAATATTAATGAATCCTTGGATTCAGATAACTTATAGCTTTGAATTATATCACCATATGAAATTAATATGCTTGAATCAGCTGAAATATGAAAACTACTTAAATGTTCTACACTGTCAATATAATTAGGTTGTTCAATAGTCAAATAGTTCAATTTATTAGAGTCATAATATAATAGTGATGTAACTCCATTTGAATAATTTGGACTATAATCTCCATTATTATCAATCTGTTTATCCCATGCTTTTAAGCACAGTGATTCTCCAATAGCTCTTATCGATTTACTCTCATATAAAATATATTCACTATTAGGAAAATCGCCGATTCCCTCACTATAAGTATTAAAAAATAGATTTTTGGTTTGAATTCTAATAATATCACCGAATTGATTTATTTTGAGATTAATCTCAAACAAACATTTCTTGTTACTACGGTCTTTACCTAAACCTATAAACCGAATATTTTCATCTTCCTCCTTTATTATCTCAAAGTCAATTATTTCGTTGTGCAATTTATCTTTGCAGTCAATTACAGTATTCATTGTAAGACCTTTGACAGCTATGCCCGTTCCATTAGACCACAAAACATATTGTTTACTATCAATATTAAAAGGTTCAAAAGCGTTCATAGTGACTTTGAGAGAATCGTAATCACTGGTCTCACCTTCACCGCCTTTTGCCAAGGCATTGAATTTAAGTGAATAGATAAATAAAGAACTATCATGCTGAACATATATGAGTTGTTCGTCCGATGAATATCTTGATTTAAGGTCGACAATATCTTTATCGATAGGCAATTCTAAACTTGTTAACGGATTGCTAATAAAATTACTTTCAAGTTCTTCTTTCCTTGATTGTGGTAATTTATCCCAATATGATTTGTTTTCTCTAGTTAAACCTTTTTCAAAGATGTCATCACGCCCAGAAGAGATATCTTTGTTATTAAAAAAAGTAAATATTAATGTACCTAAAATAAGTAAAAATAATAATAGAGCAGAATACAGACTAAGGTGATACCTATTTAAACTTTTTCTCCAGAATTCATTTTTAGATGCACTTACAACATTATTTATATCACTATACTCTACAATTGAATTTGTAAAACTTGAATTATGTTTTAATTTTTTTACATCTCCTAATTTTAATAAATCTGATCTTGCTTTTCCTGCATTAACATAGATAGAGTGCTGAAGCTCAAATTTTTGGGTTAGTAGTTCTATTTCCAAATGGATGCTATCAATAATTTTGGCCAATGTATCATGTGATAACTCGATGAATTGCTTTGTTTCAACGATATTTATTAATCTGTTCTTGTAAAGAACATTAACTATAATGTTGTCAAGAATTACTCTTTCATCAGACTTTAAATTTACAAATGGGTTGTTATATTTAAGTGTGTATTTTTTATTCTTATCGAGTGTATATGGAGTTGTAACTTTAGTACGATCTTCTGAGATATATTGTTTCAAAAATACAAGACATATACTTTCTTGGTTTTTTAATTTCTTATAAATTCTTTGGTGTTCATTATTTAACTTTAAAATAATTTGCTCATTGGATTTAGTTATTAGTTTTTCAATAATCTTTTTAACATTTCCTATATTAAGATGTTCTTTTGTAAATTCTATTTCCGGGAGCGCATTATTAATTTTCCATTCTGGATTATAAACTTTTTCTCCTAATGCATTTTGATATATAGAATCAAGCGCTACCTGTAAATAAGGCAATTCGATGACTTCCTTATTTTTATCAATGTAAATCTTCTCAAAAATTTGGTCATGTAGTTTCTTATCACACTTTATATTGAATTGTTGAAATAGGTTTTCAATTATATTGACACATTCATTCTTATCCAGTCTTGCTATTCTTAATTTATAAGAATCATAATTAAGCAAGTAACTTTTCAATATCGAAAAGTTACCCAAATAGTCATCTCGTAAAGAAAATATTACCTTCACGGGTAGATGGCTGTTCAGAAGTAATTGACAGAATGATCCGATTTCATTGTAGCAATTAGATCTATTGACAAAATATTCTTCAAACTGATCAAACAAAAATAAGATTGGAGACATATTTTTTTCAGCTAATTTTCCAAAAGCCGATGATACAATGTTATGTGCATTCTGTCTTTCGTCATCAAAGCCTTTAATTTTTTTTACTAATACTTCGACCTCTGATTCTTTGTCCTTTTTCTTATTTTCAAATCTATCAATTATAGAATTAGTAGTTCCTTCAGTATCAAATACACGATAGTCTTCAATCTGAGTTTTGAGATGTTTAATTGAATCTTTTGCAGCTGCTAAATCTTTAATATCCTCTAAATGATATTTATTATTTTCGATTTTCGAAAGCGATAGCAGCTTTTCAATTTCATCTTTACTGAAATCTACATAATTATAAAGTTCTTCAATAATTTCAAGAAATGCTTTTGTCTTATGCCAACGAATACGAATAACATTATCCAGCGATATATTTAATTGGCCTATGAGTTCACAGTTTACTATACTTGTTTTACCACTCCCTGAAGGACCGTGTACTACAATTAAAGATGATCGTTTATATAGTTCCCTCAGTTGATTCCCTTCATTACTTCTTCCAATAAATTCTGAAAGACGGTCATCAGACTCATATGGAGCAAGATGTTTGAATGGAGATGTATCATTTATCATCATTACGGATAAAATTATAATATGCTAAAATGTGTTCTTCTACTTCGCCATTTTTAGTAGATATTTCTGGGATACTAATGATCGACTTCTTCGTACTACCTACATTCTCAAAACTTACATAACAGTTGTCTTTTCGGGGATCAAAACTATTTAGATAATAAAAATCTATTCGTGTTTTATCAGAATCCTCTAAAGTGTTTCTATCTATGATAAATGGACTTAAATTTAAGACAGAAACGTCATCTTTAATTAATTCTATAGTGCTATGGTAATTATCTAATTCATTTAAATTAATCCTCGGTGATGATTCTGGTTTCGCTTTAAACATTTCGTCAAACCGATAACTGCTGAAATTATAAACTAATTTTTTTTCGGCTCTATTAAACGGATAATGGTAGTATTTAATATCATAGACAGATCTTAATCTTACATTCCATAAAAAACTGGAATTTGAAATGATATGATTAATCTCTTTATCGCATAAGTAGAATAATTTCTCTTTATCATTTACAACAGATATTTCTTCTATTGGCGTAAAGAAAAGTCGGACAGCTCGACTTATAGATTCTTCAAGTGCCTCAATCTCACTAAATAGATTGTTGACATAGTTATTATTCTCAATAAGTCTTTTTTCAGTCTTTCTTACAATTTCAAAGATACTTTTTAATGATCTCGAGCAATCGTATGCATCATTTACATAGTCGAATTTATGATGCTTGTCAAAGTCTTCAGAAATGATATTAAAAAGATGTTCTTTTATCTCCTTAATATTCTTACTAAATGAATCATCTTCGTATTGGTTTTTCATTTTCCACCAAACCGAATTAATTAAACATTTGACGAATACTAAATACTTTTCTAAAAAGACTTTTTGATTTAAAAATCTCTCAGGTGACAGTTTTATTGTTGAAGTTGCTAACTTGTTAATGTTGTCCTTAAATATGAAAGGAAATATCTTATAAAGTGATGATAGTGTTCCGAATGGATTTACTTCCAAATTAGTTATTTCAAGAATACTACTAGGTGAATACGATTCATACGCATTAGCATCTACTTCAAATTTTACTTTCGGCTTTTTTATAATGACTGTATAAATATTTTCTCTTGCATTGCCATTTTCGCGTGAAACTCTTCCTCTATATTTTATATAAGAATCTAATTTTTCATATTCTCTTTTCAGTAAATCACTATTCTGATCATCTGCTACTTTCCTTTCCAGTAGTTCCAATAATCTTTGATCAGTATCAAGCATAATTTGATATTTGATTATTGAGTCACTTAAAGCATCATTAAATATAGTAGTTATGAAATCTAAATTATCTCCTCTACTTACGTTGCCATTATCTGAAATATAATTAAGCAATTTGGTATAAAATCCTATTGAGAAATCTTTCGCAAATCTGTCATATATTGGTTCATTTGAAATAATTACAACAGGAACATCTTTCAGTTGCTCTTTAGCTTCCTGAGTTGTGCACCCATTTAAAAAAACACAAACCAGATTTTTACATTCATTAATTTTTGGAAACAGTCCATTGATGGCATCTGCATATGTATCTGAAAATATAAGTGCCCCCTCTTCATAATGCCCACTAAAATGAATAAATTTTATTTTGTTTGAATGTCTATTGAGTAAGTCTAAAGTTTCTTCTATACCAACATTGTAAGTTATCTTAGGAAATATTGCTTCAATAATTTTACTTGATTTTTCCAAACAAAAATCTTCAAATAATGTATTTAATTCCTTACGTTCATCTAAGACCTCTTCAAGAAAATCACTGTCTTTCAGAGGTGTTTCACATATGCCTAAAATTATACTCATTTTGAATAATTTGTTAGTCCAACTCTATCCGTAAATGCACTAGAAAATAGTTGTTGGGTATCGTTACTTAAAAATTTATTTCTAATAGATTTCCATTCTTTATATTTTGATCCATAGAATTTTTGCACGAGATCTGCATCTAATTTATTGACTTTTCCCCAATGCCAACTGTGTGGAATATTACTCTTTGCCATAGCTTGAGTGGCATAGACCATAAACTTATCAAATCTCTTTTTACTGCTTATGTACGGACCATCTATACCGATCAAACAGTTCTTGTTGAATTTTGTAAAGGCCATCGTTGCTTTTGACTTTTTGACAAATCTAAAAGAAAAGGCTGCTGAGATTCGTTGTCCATCTGGAGAATCAAAATACTTCATTAGCAACTTTATAGTTTTTTCTGCATCTTTTGAATTGACAGCGACACATGTTGCAAATTCAAAACCTCTGACGTTTTTAGATTTTTTAAAAATCTCGTTTAAGTAGCCCTCTTCTCTTTTTCCGCCTTTAGGCATAAATTGATTAATCAAAGACGGAATCAATCGATCAAGTATAGTTTTTCTATTTTTCTTTTGAATGTTAATATCCTTATTGTAAGACAATAATCGTTGATCCACACCTTTTACCTTAAAATCTCGAATCTTATAAATGATCTCTGCTCGTATATTATCTTTCAAGTCATGTTGATTGATATAGAATTTAACATGATATAAATTTTTAGGAATCATTTCATAAATTCTCGATTCTTTTTTTAAGATATCATCGCCATGTTTTTCTAACAAATCTTTTTGAATATCTAAATTTGTACCTTTAACTTTCCAATTTTTTGTAAAGGCTAAAGCATCAGAAATATCAACATTCTTAGTACGGTTTAACAATTTATATCTTGGCACAGTCTGAATAATGACGCCATGAATAAACCCGAGAGTACCTAAACTCATAATTGCTGCTTTGAAAATTTTATCGTCACTTAACAGTGTTGCTCCAATTTTATTTGCAAATTCTTGAGTTACAATTTCATTAGATTCAGCCTGAACATAGACGGAATCTTCAGATTTGGGACCTTTTATAATATGGAGGCCGACTACAAAGTCTTGCATGGACCCGACGTGTAGTGCTGAACCATGAACACCTGTGCCTATTGCACCGGCAATTGTCTGCCCATTACTGGCTCCTGAAGTTTGAAGAGATCTTTTTTGAACATGACAATATAGATTTAGATCTTCGATTGTATTTCCACATTGACTAAATAAAAATTCTTTGTCATTTGTGCCATCTATTAAATATTTTTGGCCTATAAAGGTTTTGTATTTTAGATCTTCTTTGTTAGATGGATTCTTAGTGAATACCAAGGTGTCTTTTACGTATTGAGCTCGAGATAAAGACCAATTACTGCCTACTACTCTTATACGTTTATTTTTAGAAATGACATCATGAATTATTGATTGAATATCCTTAGTTGTTTCCTGATATCTTTTTAGAGTAAATCCTGGGTGGGAATTGTAAACAAGTATATGTTGTTGGTACGGTAAGTTTTTATAGTTTCCATGAATATTTGTGAATTTATAGTTCTTCTTTTTCTTTATTTTTATCGGCATGACTAAGATTTTAGTTTTTGAATTGCTAATTGTAAAACTTTAATAATCTCTGAATGCGTTGTATTCTGATTTCGGTTGAAGTATGTTATAGGGTGGATACCTGCGCACCAAAAATAATGGAAATATATTGTTATTCCTAGAACCCACATTTCTTTAGATCTATTTTTTATAAATCCTCTTATCTCGTTTTGAGTTTTAACTAAAGTGCGTCCAATAGTTAATTTGGGATTTTCAGATTCACAATCCTCACCGTATACTGAGTTGGGTACCCAATGATTAATATCTGAAAGAAGTTCTAATGCTCTAAGAATTATTTTTATTTCTATTTCGTTTTTTTTCTTCATCACTTGTAGTTAATGGATTGGATAGACGGCTGTACGAAGTATGCCGTCCTATAGCTTTTTATGTGCTACCTTCTATAAAACTAATTTTGCCTTAGTTCTTTTCGAAGTAAGATGTATTAAATCCAATACGAGGTTTATTTTTTCAATATATAAGTTCATCTCTTTTCTTGACTTCTTCTTGATATCGTGTTTTATTTCTTCATCCTCAATTAGATTAATTGATAGTTTTGATTCGAAGTCAGTGTTTTTATATTTGATATCAGAAATAATTTTCTGCAAAGATTTACTCTCTGTTTTGTAAAATTGATATAATCTTTCTGTTGATACTGTATTCATATGTACAGTAGATCTAAATTTTTCAAACATATTTTCAGCCATTGAATTGTCATTAAACTTTAAAAGATCACTAAGAGTTGAATAGAGTAAATCAACTGAGCGATCAAGAAAATCTCTGTGATTTCCTTGTTTTAGTTGATATGAGTATCCAATGAGCTCAATCTCTTCCAAGAGAACATTAATAAAAAGAAAGTTATTACTTGCTTTTCGTGAATTAGTTTGAACTTGTGGTACTAAGGTTATACTCTTATCATTTGTTTTAAATTCTAATTTGTTTCGTCCTTTTTTCTTTGCAATCTCTTTATTTGATAGGAATTGAATATTTTCGATTTTCTTTTTATCGAATTCTAATTTGAGAACCACTTTTACAGGAAGTTTAACTTCCGTAGGAATTAAGATGGTTATTGGTCGAAGCCAAATATTACCTGAATTAAAAGGAGAGACGTTTACAATATTTAAGTTCCGTTGTGCCCAATCATTATCATCTCTAGCTTTAAGTTCCAACTGCTGCCAAGTTAAGGTTGTGGGCTCATAATGCGGTTCAGATGGTGATGTAACTACTGAAAATACACATGAATGACTTGGAGTGCCCGATGGCAATGTCCATGGTATGCTAACATTTGCAGGTAATGAATTAGGCACATTAGTTTCACCCAAGAAAGTAATATTTGAGCTTCCGCCACCGGAACCGGGATGTTTAACATAAAATCTTACTTTGGCGTCTCTTACCTGCATTATACCTCGCTGTTCAACCTGAGCAAAAAGAAAGTTAGTAAATGGAGTTACTCCGTCATTTTGAAATCTATAAGGTTCTTCATGTTCTGGACCATCGAATCCAAAACTGCCAGGCGCATTTGAATTTCTATTCCAAACATTACTCATTGAGTATCTAGTTCGTCCTGCTGGCAATGGAGTTGAAGGTTCAATTCCAATATCTTCTGGAAAGTCTTTTATAAAATGGTCACCAATATCATGTGACAAGCAACATGTAGTTGTCAGTGTTTCTAGGGCAGGTTGAGAAATGTTTTGGCACATGAAATGGGATACTAATTCTGTTCCTGGATTTGAAGCACTACCCGTCGGTTGCATTACTGAACCTGGATCAGAACTGTTTGGATGTAGTAAGCCGAGAGCATGCCCTAACTCATGTGCAACAAGTACAGGGTTACCAGAATTAGGTTCTGCGATTACAAGTTTTTGACTTGCAACTCCGATTGCTTGCGCAGTGCCACCTCCTACGGCTGTTAGGAGGTTGTCAACAAAGAATATTTCGATTGTATCTACATCAGGATGGGTATACGAATTACTAATGTTGGCTATATTACTTGACGTTTTCAAAGAGGAATTAGTAACATAGTGAATTGGATTGATGTCAAATTCAATGCAGCACTTATTCCATATTGTTTGCGCTACTGTTAATTGAGCTGATGAGCTACTTCCTGAAGGATTAATATCTGTGCTTGATGTTTTAAATCCAACAGGTTGAATTTTGAGTTTTCTTTTGTTCACAACTAAATCTGGATGACAATTGTGAGTATTATTGGTGTTAATCGATATGTCAACAATAGGAGAATCAATTGTAAATGTTGCTTCTTTGAAGAGTTCTCCTTTGTCTGCCTCGCATATCAATGAAATCTTTGTAGAGTTCTTGATAGTCTTGTTTAGTTTTTTAGGAAAGCTTGATGATATATGTACTCTATATTCTATCATTTTAGGCATATAGTAACACCCAGTTATCTTCTTATCAATATCCAAAAGTGGGAAATGGAGGTCTGATTCTAATATTATCTCACTTGAGAATGTTTCATTTTCGAAGGTTGTAGAGGTCACTCCTTTTTTACCAATAACAGATATTGTACCTGTTTCGAATTCTCCAATGGAAACGGAATTCAATATCAGTACACATCTTTCAATTACTATTTTTCTTTTTTCTGTTGCATCATCATGAATTTGATAAATTATCTCTCCTTTTAGCGTTGATTCCTTTATACCATTTATACTGTTGATAAGGACAGGAGATTCGAATTTTTGCAGATATCTTTTCATTTCTTGATCTGTTGATTCAAAAATATAGTGTCATTTTTATCTGTTTTTGTTACCCCGTATTTCAATTTATTTTAGCATTGCACCAAACACAAAGAAATGTATGTGACATTTTATGACACATACATTTTAGTTGAACCCTCTATGGGGCATCGCTGTATGTTTTTCTACCTATGAAATTAAGGTATTATTTGTGATTTGCGGATTTTATGGATACCATACTTAGTAACCTATAAAATGGTGCCTTGAGTAGTAGAATTAGTTGCTTCTTTTCATAAAATATCGTCATAATCGATCCATGATGGCATAGCGATTCTGTATGAACTTTTGCTTTTCTCATGCTGACGCTCTTTTAG
>Ga0115031_1002261_pt1 | contig 14339 bp, 17 predicted proteins | sample Maine_Asex4_meta_FD_87301 | JGI IMG/M metagenome (GOLD analysis project Ga0115031, IMG submission 87301) | Marine algal microbial communities from Maine, USA - Maine_Asex4_metaG | ecosystem: Host-associated > Algae > Red algae > Unclassified | place: Maine, USA | collected 2015-01-05 | reverse complement strand
GCGGGGGGGGGGGGGGGGGTGGGGGGCCCCCCCCCCCCCCCAGGGGGGGGGGGGGGGGGGGGGCCCCCGGGGGGGGGGGGGGGGGGGGGGGGTCTGGTCGCCCGCCCGTGCCGCTCGCGGCTCGCGCGACGGTCGTCGCCGACGGCGTCCACGACGACACTGCGTCCGACGCCGGGTCGAGGCCGTTCGGATTCAGCGTTGATCTTTGATTCTGCCTGTGGGTGCTACCTTTCTGTTGGACCGCAGCGCTGATTTCGTCCAAATTTTGCAACTGTGTTGGTCGGCAAGCTCTGCCACAAGCATCAAGATTGATACTTTCTCAAAAGCTGGCGCATTTTCTTTCTGACACGTTCCGCCTGGAGCTGAGGAGCTTGTCCCGTCGACCAGACTTTTTTTTAATTCATCCAATGGGAGACAGTCGCTTTCTGCCTCGGCAGCGCTGCAAGCGCTGCCCGAGCCGCGACGGCACGGCCACCATCGCCAGCGGCCACCCGAGAGGGATCCGACGCCGCCTCCAGCACGCCCCCGACCTCCGTGCTCGCACCGTCGTGGCGGTGCGTGGCGCGGCCTTCCGCCGAGCCGACCCGTTGCACGCTGGTGCCCGCTTTTCCCTCTCCCCACTGCTGCTGCTGTGCGACCATGTCAGCCTTTGTTGCTGTCCCGCTCGTGGGCGCGCCCTTCCGATCGGGTTGGCCCACCCCCGCGGCGGCCGGCGGCCCGGCGCGTCGGCCGTCGCCGCGGCGCTCGGGTGGATACCCTTGCGGTCGTCCGCGGCGGGCCTTCTTCTTCCACCCGCAGCGGAGCGATGGTGTGTTGCTGCGCTCCGCTCCCGTTGCGTCTGCCGACTCGACGCCGGACGCGGTCGCGGCGGCGGCGGCAGCTGCGGTGGCCGCCGCGCTGACGCCGGGCGGCGCGCCGTCGGCCTCCCAGGCCGCCGCCCCCGATGGGACTGGAGGGGGTACGGGCCTCGTGCTCCCAGACAGCGACATCTTGCAGCCGCGCTTGGGGCTCGGCGGCGGCACGCCCGGGCGGGAGGAGGAGTTCATCTCCTCCATCGGCACGTCCAAGTCCCAATCCGTGACGACGTTGGAGAAGGAGAGCACGGAGCGGTCGTTTGGGACGGTGCTGCAGGAGTTGGCGGCCATCCAGGCGGACGGCCCACGGAACGTGGCCATCCTCGGCACCCGCCACGCCAGCTACCTCCACCAGCAGATTATTGAGCTGCTGACGTACGCCAACGTGCTGGTGGGGAACCACGTGTTTACGTCTGGGGCGGCGGGCACCAACTATGCGGTCATCAAGGGGGCGCTGCGGGCGGAGAAACCAGACCTATTGACGGTGGTGTTGCCGCAGAGCATGCGGCGACAGCCGGCCGAGTCGCAGACGCAGGTACGTTTGCAGCAAGGCGAGCGTGACGGTGGTGGTGTGTCGGGTGTATTGGCTGCTCGCGCGGCGGGGTGGTGCTGACCTCGGGTTTGAACGAGGGTGTGTTGTACATGGCTGGTGCAGTCGTGTAGCAGAGCAGAGCTGGTGTGCGGTGTACTAACGTTTCGCGTATCCACGCATGTGTCTTCTTTTCCCACTGCTGGTTTACGCGGCTTTGTTTCTGGCACCTTTTCTGGCACGACATGATGCAGTTGAAGAAGGTGAAACACCTGGTCGAGCTTTCCAAGAATGACAGCTTGCCGCTGGACTACGCGTCGCAGCTGTGCAACTCAGACATTTTGTCAAGGTGCACTCACTTCATCGCCTTTGCGTTTCATGACTCGGACGTTATGTACGTTACTCGTGGTGCAGTTTGTGGTTTCTGCTCTGGCATGCGAACCTCTTTTGATGTCTGAGCCACACTGCGGCGGTCTCCAGTCGGCTCTAAGCATCACCTGGTCTTTTGTAGCTGAGCACAGCGTGTCGTTTCTGTGACTGACATGCAGTTCTTCTCTGCTTCCTGCTCTTTGTGACTTCCTGTTGCTCCGTGCTGCCTTTCCTCGCATGTGGTGACGTGCAGCCTGGAGTCGGCCCGCGAGGCCAAGGCGCTGGGCAAGGTTGCCACGCTCATGTTTTTGGATTGATGTATTGTTGACCTCTGCTGCTGTGTGTTTCATAGCCCCCCCGACAGCTGTTGTGCTGAAGAGCTCACTCCCTTTCCCGCAGCGTCGTTGCAGCCTATTCTCTTCGGATTCCTCTATATATACATTTGGCTCCGACACCTGCAACGCGGTTGTGTTTGTTGCCTGCGCCACAGCGCCAGATCCGGGCACGCGGCCCGTGGGGGTGGTGGACGGTATGGTGCCGGCGACTTATCCGTCTTCTCCTGAACGCGTGGCGGCCGGGCGCCTTCCCGGTCGAGCTGCTGCTGTTGTGCCGGCCCCGAGCGTCCTCAGTTGGCGGGCTTTCGTAAGTCACCCTGGTAAAGGACCTGGGCAGCAGTCCCCGATCACGGAACGCCTGGGGACATTCTGAGAGCGGTCTGAGGATTTGTGTGCCTTCTGTATTCCTCCTGTGGGGGCCTGTCGTGCTCACCAAAACACACACACGGGCGACGGGAGAACTGCCAACCTCCGCCGTCGCGGAACCCGCAGCCATTGAGGCCGCGAAGCCTTTGTGCTGGTTCCGCCAGTCATTCTCTGACCACGCTGATACAAACGGCCAGACGTATAGCAATGTTCACTGGTAGGGCCCGCGCGGCGACACAAAACTAAAAAGAGAAGAGGGCATGTGAGGGTGGGCTGTTCACTCATTGAGACCGTGTACATGCAGAAAACAGTGTTTGCGCTCTACGTGGCAGCTCTTAGCACTTCGGTGATGGTGTTTGCGTCATGAGAATCCCTGCGAGCATCAACACAAACCAGGCAGACCCACAGAGAGAAAGGAAAAGACAAGCCAACACGGCGTCCGACACAAGCCACGGCTCCAGTCAGACACCGCGCTGTAACGGGCCAGCAACTGTCGAGACGCAGCGGACCAACAGCGATCTTGCGGCAGCCTGGTCCATCAAGAACAAGAGACACACGGGAAGGGACAGTCGGATGGACGGAGCCCAAGGAGGCAGGCCAATGCGTTGAGCCAACGTACCGAACCGCTTCTTGATCGTAACCCGGTGCCGGCTGAACTTGTCGTCGGGCGAGAAGCGGGCAGGGTGCGCCGACGCTGTGGGCTTGCCCGTCGTGTCCACCTTTTTCAGCGTGTAGGTACCATCTTCTGTCTTCATGAGGTACATGATGACAGGTGTCGGGTGGAAAGTAGGGGGATGGTGAACGAGGAATGGGTACGGCAAGAAGTCACGTAGCCGGCAGGGCCGCCGACGTGGTGTGGTTGGTTGCGTTGTATGCGAGAGGACGTCCGTCGGTATCCCGACGACGGTGATCCGAGCGAACCCCGCCCGAAGCTCTAATGTCAAGCGCCATCAGGGGGGGGGCTACAAAACCAATGCCACGTGCCATCCCCTTGAACAGGTCAGGAGCTCTTCTGCTGTTTCTCTACCATGAGCGCGTGTGCTGCGCTGAACCCGACCTATGGTGCCGTACTTTACCGACGACCGAAAAACACTGCCACACGGACGAAAAAACTCGCTTGCACAAAAACTGCGCGACAAACTGTACGGGACATACCTATCAACACTCGCAGCACACAACCGCCATACTTGGTGCTGACCATCTCCGCCCGGCCGACGGAATGTACACGCGAGTGACGCTCGCCGCTCACACGGGGACCATCGCTCGTGTCAGCCGCTTACTTCTCACGGCGCGAACGCTCACGCAGCCGGCGACCCGCTGCAATGGCCACCTCCAGCGCCTGGCTCCCATTGAGCCGCGGGTCACACGCGCTCTGGTAGTTGTCGGCCAGAGCCCGCTCCGAGACTGGGGACTCCCCCCCGCCAAGACATTCAGTCACGTCACGCAACCCCGTCATCTCAAGGTGGATGCCCCCTGGGACGGTGCCTTCCGCGGCATGCACGGAGAAGAAGGCGTTCATCTCGTTCATGATGAGGTCGACCGGCCGCGTCTTGACGCCCGACGCCGTCTTGATGGTGTTCTCATGCATCGGGTCGCAGCTCCATACCACGTGCTTGCCGGCGGCCGTGACTGCCCGCAGCAGGGGCGGGAGTTTTCGCCACACCTTCTCCGCGCCCATCCGCACGATGACCATGATGCGGCCCTCCTCGTTCGTCGGGTTGAGGCGCTCCAAAATCTGCAGCAGGTACTCGGGCTCGGTCGTCGGACCCACCTTGACGCCGATGGGGTTGGAGATGCCACGCAGGAACTCGACGTGCGCGTGGTCCAGCTGCCGCGTGCGCTCCCCGACCCACACCATGTGGGCAGAGGTGTTCCACCACGCCTTAGAAGAGGCGGTCGCATCGCCTCCACGGCGCGACGGGTGAGCCGCTACGTAGCGGGTTAGCGCCTGCTCAAACGGGAGCAGCAGCGCTTCGTGGGATGTGTAGAACTCGGGCTCGCGGAACGCGGCGTTGCCCTCCACGGCCACCCCGCAGGCCGACACAAAGGACAGCGCATCCTCAATCTTCTCGACAAGGTCCCGCTGGGCGTCGCCCCCAAGCGTCGAAATCAGGTCCGTCCAGTCGCCCATGGAGGAGCTGGACTTCGCCAGCGCCCGCAGCATGTTGAGCGCCGCCGCCGATTGCGAGTACGCCCTCACCAGGCGCTCCGGGTCTGGCACCCGCGCCTCCGCCGACGGGTCCGAGCTGTGGATGATGTCGCCGCGGTACGATGGAATTTCCTGCCCGTCCGCCGTCTTCTCCGTCAACGCCGAACGCGGTTTGGCAAACTGCCCTGCAATGCGCCCGATCTTGACGATGGGAAGCCCCGACAGGTAGGACATGGCAATCACCTGCGCGATGAGCAGGCGGAAGGTGGCCTCCACAGACGTCGTGGAGAAGTCGTCAAACGTCTCGGCGCAGTCGCCACCTTGGAGAACGAAGGCCTCCCCGCGGCCGGCAGCCGCCAGAGAGGTTTTGAGACGCTCCGTCTCACCAGGGAAGACCAAAGGTGGGTTGCGGGAGAGGCGGTCTTCCACCTCGGCCAGAGCGGTCTCGTCGGGGTACACAGGCTGCTGAAGAGCGGGGAAGCGGCGCCACGAGTCAATCGCCCACTCTCCATCGTCGGGAAGAGCCGAGGGAGCTTCAGCTCCAGAAGAAGGGGAGGCAGCGGCTGTCATTCGGGGAGGGGCGGAGCGCCCGCAGACTGAGCGCTGATGGGCGCGGGAGGAAGCGGTAGACAGCAGCGGCGCGGGAAGAAAGGCGGCCATCGTGGGCGACATGGCTACCGAGGCAACAATCCTGTGCAAGTGATGGGCGCGTAGGTGGGGTGAAGAGCGGGTGGCAGGCAGGAGAGTGCAGGAAGAGCTTGTTGCAGTGCAGTGCATGAGGCGGGTGCAAGATCAAGGCCACTGCGAGAAACGTGGCACCGAGAGACGCGACGTCGAGTGACATGGCAGCTGACACATCTTGAAAGTCCACATTGAAAAAGTGTAGAGGCATTCTCGCAAGCGCCCTATCACACGAAAAGACTGCATGTTGGCCAACAGGTCACTTTGCTGGTGTTTCTTTCCAGCAGCCACGGCCATACGGATTTTTGGCCCAGTACTCTGTCGTTCGGCGAAACAGTGGAGAGTCAAGGTCTTTTGTACATATCCAGAAAACAATAAGGGTCCACGGCGTTGACCCTTGTTTTCTGGATATATACAGGGGGGTTGTTGCAATCGTTCAACAGCATTCGTGGACTCCACGAATGCTGTTGAAAGATTGCAACTACTGTACAGTACTCTGCAACAGCCATTTCTCGGTGATCAATATTATGAAAATATTCTATCGTGAGACGCCACATATTCTGCAACAGCTGATCGAGCTTTTTTACTAACTTGCAATGTAGTTTCTCTGTGAACTCCTCTTGTGGTCTTGCTCCCGGAGACCATCGACGCCACCCCTCGACGCCCCACCTTCACCATCCGTCATCGCGTTGCTCCACCCCCCGCCCCCACCGTCACCAATCTTTCCTGCGTTGCTCCGGGACCCCTTCGTCTTCTTTGCGGCTCTTTACCCCCTCGTGCACCATCTTCGTCGCATTTTCATTTCGTGACTTGCCTGCTCGCTTCCGTGCGTCGCTATCGCTGTCGCTGCCGCCGACGCCGCCGGCAGGCCACCGCCATGTCGGGCATGGCAACGTGGTTCCGCCGCTCTTGGGCGGCCGAGCCGGTCGTTGGCTTCTCGATCCTCCTCGGCGTCGTTGGTACGTTTTCTGGACTCGCCTTTGTATTTCCTGTCACGTCCCTCTCCACCTTTCTTTTTTGCGGGCGCTTTGAGGGTGCCAGTGCGCCGACGCCCGGTTGGCAGGCGTGGCGTCGATAGCTCCCCCCGACCGCGGTGGCCGCTGTCCGACGGATGACACCGTGGTGGTCGGTACCGCGCGTTTCCGCGAGAGATCACCCGTATCGCCGCGGACAATCTTCTTGCTCTTTGCGTGGCCATGGCGCGGACTCATGGCCCGTCGCGATGCGAGGCGGGCGCGCACCGCTCGCTTTGAGGGGGAGAGTCTCCAGTGGCCCGGCGCGTGGCGGCGCACAGCCGGGGCAATGCTGTCTCTGCACGGGTCGGCCGAGGAAGCGCCGCTGGCTGGGTCATGGTGCTCTGTGGGTGAACTCGTGCGGCTCGGGCCGTGCGGTCGCAGGCGCTGTGAACTGACGGGCCTCTCCCTCATGGCGTGGGGGCGTCCCTTTGTCTCCCTCGTCCCTGTTTCTTGACCCTGATGCACCCTCGTTACGGCACCGCAGGCGTCACCCTGCCGGTGGTCGTGCCGCCCCTGTGGGGCACCTACCCCGACACGCAGGCCAAGGCGGCGGAGCAGGCGCGACGGGTGGAGGTGGCGGAGGCGGCCATGGCCGCGGCGACAGGTACGGTTGCTGGTGGGGTCTTTGGGGGACGGTGGGGGGAGGACGGTGGGGGGGAGCTGCCGTGAGTACAGTGGCGGCGGCGGGGTGAGGTAGCGGGGTGTCTGGCCCGGTGGAGCGGCCGCGGTCTCCAGTCGCGCTTTGTCCACCGCCCGCGCCACGTGCGCACGGGACTGGTCACGGGGCGGCGACGGGGCGTCGGGGTGCGGCATTCGGGTGGGCGGTGCCATTGCCACTGAGCTGCCGCGCTAACCGCCTCTTGTGTCTCTTGTCGACTGCTGTCTGTCCGCCCTGGCCGTGCGCTCTTGCTTCTGTCGCGACCTCCGTCGTCCACCGCATGCAGAAAAGCCCGCCGGCGCGCCCGCCCCGTCTCAGTAAACGTTTCCCCCTCTCCCGACGCTGTCCTCCGTGTTGGCAGTTTTGTTGTACACTCTTGTGTCTCTCCCTGCGGCACGCGCCCTCGTGGCCGCGCTAGCTGGGTCTTCGCCGTCGACGACCCCAATCATCCTGGTCCCCACTCTTCAAAACAGACGGTCCTCTTCCTCCCTCCTCCCCGCACGACCGCCCTCCCCCCCCTCCCCTCCTCCTCCTACCCGTCGGCTACCGGCCCCTCCTCGGCCAATACACACCGCCTCAGCCACTGCAGCGGCGGCGTCCCCGCCACCCGCCTGCCCGCGCCACGCCGCCGTGCTGCCCGCGTCGCTCGCGCGACCAACCACGCCCGCCCCCGCACCGCCGCTAGCGGTCGCTGTAGGTATCCGTGGCATCCGAGCGTAGCCGGAAGACGACGAGCACCAGCTTGGGCCGCGCGCGGGAGAGGCCAACATTGACCCGCCGCCACTCGCGGAGCAGCGGGCCGACGGCGCCCCCGCCCCTGCCCCCCGAGCCCTCCCCGACCACAAACGAGAGGACGACCGCGTCCGCGTCCAACCCCTGGTACGAGTCGATCGTTGAGGATTGGACGCCGAGCGCGTCGACATCGCCGACGGCGGCGGCAGCGGTCACCGCGTCGGCGAGTGCCGTCAGCTGCGCGCGGTAGGGGGAGAGGACGACATTGTCTGCGATTGGGCTGACGGCGTCGGGGGGAACGGCAGTGGCAGAGATACAGCTCACCGATTACTCGCTGCCCGGTACGTGGAGTGGCGCGGCGCGGCCGCCATCTGAGGAAAAGAGGGGAGGATGATACACCTTGGAGCGGGCAAAACGACAGTGGAGATGGGCCTTTAATTCTTTGCGGGGCGAGTGCGTGGCGGCAGCTGAAGGACGCAGTTGCTTATTCTTTGCCGTCCTCCTGGTCTTGCGCCTTGCATCCCCTTGCCAGCCTACAACTAACTCGCCAACGAGGCGGCTAAGTTCCGCTTCCGCTCTAGCGGCGCCTACGTTGCCAGCCTGACCCTGCGCATGCCCTGCGGTGCCGTCGGCCACGGGGGCCTGTACCACAACCAAAGCCCCGAAGCGCTCTACTGCGCCACCCCCGGGCTCGAGGTTGTCATGCCCAGGGACCTGGTCCGCGCCAAGGGTCTCCTTCCATCCGTGCCGACCTTCCACACCGCTCCGGGTCGCTCCGCCTTCCTCGACGGCTTTGTAGGCCATCGTCGCGAAAATGCACTACGTACTGACAACGATTCTACGTCGCGTGAGCTTGTGGCCAACACATCTTGAAAGTCCACATTGAAAACACAATTTAGAGACGAATACGAAGCAAGGGCGAGTGCATCCCAAAGCAACTGCATTCTCGCAAGCGCGCCATCACTCGACCAGACTGCACGTTGGCCGACGGGCCACTTTGGAGGTGGTTCTTTCCAGCATCCACGGCCACACGGATTTTGCCCCCGTACACCACGGTCTCGACGTTCACCTGTCGAAAGCTCTCTGCACGCCGCGGTTGCCAGTCAACACCTGCGCCCGCCTTTCTCTATCGATGGGGGCTCGGCCTCCTTGCCCGCTGAGGGGTGGCCGGCCACCGCCGCCGCCGACGCCACCTCGGCTACCAGGCAGTCACGCTGTTGTCGGCGAGGTGTGACCAGGTGTGGCCAGAGCGAGTGGGGGGGCCGGGGGGGGCGGTGGCCGGCTGTTAGGCTGCCTTCTCGGCAGCCGCGTGTGTGTGGTGGTGGCGGCCCTGACCCGCTCGCCACTTGAGGGTGGTGACGGTCGGCTGTTTGTCTTGGTTGGACTTGGCTTCGGCCACTCTCGTTTGCCTCGTGGCCTCGTGCTGTCGTCCCGCTCCACCTTGCGTGCTGCTTCTGTGTTCGCCGCAGCCGCGTTGTGATTGTCGTCCCCTCTCTCGTGCCCCCCACCTGGCATGGGCGTATCTGGGCTGTTGCCGGTGCTGCGGCCCATCACGGAGCGCGTCAACGTGTCGACATTGAGTGGCCGCCGGGTGGGTATTGACGGTTTCGCGTGGCTCCACCGAGGCGGCTATGCGTGCGCGCTTGAGCTGGCGACGGGCACGCCGACACGCGCTCACATTACCTACTTCCTCCACCGCATCAACCTGCTGCGACACCATGGCGTTGTGCCAGTGGCTGTGTTTGATGGGGCGCCCTTGCCGATGAAGGCAGATACAAATGCTGAGCGGCGGGCGGCTCGGGCGGAAGCCAAGCGGGCGGGCGAAGCGGCGCTCGCATCGGGCGACCGGCGGGCAGCGGCCGAGTACTTTCAGCGGTGTGTCACCGTCACACCTGAGATGGTGGCGTCGGTACTGGCTGAGCTGCGACCGCTCGGCGTGGAGGCGATGGTAGCGCCGTACGAGGCGGACGCACAGCTGGCGTACCTGGCGGCCAGCGGCGTGGTCGACGCGGTCATCACGGAGGACTCGGACTTGGTCGTGTACGGCGTGCCGACGCTTATCTTCAAGATGTCCAAGTTTGGGGATGCGGAGCGCATCAGGACGGCGGACCTGCCAGATGTGCCCGACCCGCCAATGCGACACAGCACGCCCGACATGCTGCTGTGGACGGCGGTGCTATCGGGGTGTGATTTCTTCCCAGGCATCTCCGGCCTGGGCATCAAGCGGGCCCACGCGCTGGTACGGCAGTTCGCTGGCAATTTGGCTCGGCTGCTGGCGTTTGTAGCGTCGGAGCCTCGCCTGCGTGTGCCGCCCTCCTTCGTGGAGGACTTCCATCGCGCTTGCCTAGTCTTCCGGCACCAGGTGGTGTGGGATCCGACCGCGGCGCGGACGGTTCATCTCACGCCTTTGTCGGCGGCAGCGCTGCGTCACTTGCCACCGGCGATGGTGGCCGCCGAGGACAGAGCGGAGGAGTCGTATGCGTTTCTGGGCGTGCATCCGCCCGCAGAGATATCAGCAGCTGTCGTACGAGGGGAGCTCCACCCCATTACACACCAACCGTTGGTCCCGCTTGCCACGACATCAATGGCAGCGGTGCGGCCTCCTTTGGCGTGGCGCCACCGGGTGGGGGGGGCAGGGCTGAGCGCCAGTGGACCATTGCCGACTGCAAGTGCGGACTTGGCGACACCCTCTGACTCCAATGGCGCCTCGCAGCCGTGCATCCGAACCTTCTTCACGTCAACGGCCAGTGCGGCTGCCTTACGCAAGCCGTTCAAGCGGCCGCGCTCGGCCGTGCCACGGTCCGAGCCAAGCGCCAGCCCTGGAGAGGCGGCCAGCTCTCTGGATGCCGCCGTGTTAGCCGTTGCGCAGGACGTCGGGGCGCTGCCGGCACGGCACGGCGGCGGTAGTGCGTTGGAAACCCCTTCCTCGGCTCCTCCGTCGGGAGGTCGCCACGGTCAGGCGCGGCCTTCGGTTGGCATTGCCAAGTTCTTGTCCTCGACACGAGTCAGGTCGGTGGGCGCCAAGAGCGACGGTGACGGCGGCTCCATGGACGACCGGCTAGTTGGGGTCCGCGCTGGGGGTGCCGTTGGTCAGCGGCGGTCCAACGCGCGCGTCGTGTCGCCGTACTTTTGTTCCTCTCGCGTGACCGTGCCTGGACGGCCGTCACTGCCGACTGCTGCGACGGGTCAGCGGACGGTGGCCGCGGTGCCTCACCAGCCTCACCTGGCTGGTGAGTCGAGCGAACCGCCGCCACGGCCGGCCTCCCCGCATCATCCACATGAGTCGCCGTGTCTTCGGCCGCTGTCGCCGTCGCCAACTCCGGACGTGCGGTCACGCCCGCGGCGACCCGCCTCCCGGGCTCGGTCATTGCCTGCTCGCCCCGCCCCGCCTCCTCCATTGTCGTCGCTGCCCCGGCGATTAGGTTGGGCCGGGAAGGGGCGCCACATCTACACGCGGCTCTCCCGCGTCATCCCGCCGTCGGAGGGTGACCACCTCGACTGGGAGGCAGCCGTCTCGGCTGATGCCGATGCGTCTCTTGCCGAGGTCGATGCCGATGACGCGCGTGTTGAAACAGATGGTTGCGGTAGCGCTTCTGAGTCGGACGTCGGGCAAGTGGATATTGACGGCGAGAGTGACTTTGACGCTGGGGCAGACTTCTTCCCACTCCTGCCTGCGACGGCGGAGCAGGAGGCGCTTACGGCTACGGCTATTACTGCTGCGGCGGCGGCGGATGTTGCCGTGCGGTTTGGAGGTTCCACCATGGGTGTGGGTGCCGCGTCACCGCAGCTGGCGGTCGGGCCGCCAGCACCTGACGATGCCCAAGCTGCGAACCGCCGCGGCTCCTCTCAGACACCGCACCGTCCACCATCTTCGTCAAGCGACGACATGCAAGTCGATACTGTCCCCGACAGCACCCCCGCCTTCGCCGTCACACCCGTCGGTCGGCGCTCGCCGAGCCCACGCTCCCCTTCTCCTGCCGGCTCGGACGCGGAACCGTCGATGCTGGCTCCTTATCTGCCGCGGCGGCAGTTGGCGGAGCCACCGCCGTTCCACAGCCAACTTGTTTGTGGTGCCGAGGGGCGCGTGAGCCTGCCAATGGCATCGGCGTCACCTGTGACGCCTGCGCCGGCCCTGATGGACCGTCTTTCGAAGTTGCGGTGTGATCGAACGGCCTCGGCGGGGTCCGCATCGTCGCTGGGACGGCGGCGACGCCGGCCTCCATCTCCGGTACGACCAGTGGCTGGAGCGTCGGCAATGGAGCACGCCGATGCCGGTTTACCAACCGTGCATCAGGAGCCTTCGAGGGGCGACGACAAGATGCTAGTCACCGACCGTGGTCTGGCGTTGGAGGGCGGTGCTTTGTCGATTGCCGTCGGTGGCCTACCGAGCGGCCCCGGCATGGGCGGTGCTGTGCTTCCTGGAGAGCCTGCTGTCGGTGGCTTGCCATGCGGCTCGGTTGCCGATGCTGAGCCGTCGTGCCCAAGCGCGGACGTAGAGGTACCTCTCTCGACGGATGTCATTGCGCTGCCATTGAGCTCTGTGGGCCATGTGCCGTCACCGGGCGCAGCGGCTGTCACCGGACCTAAGGGCGACGCGGCGGCCGCTTTCAGACCCCGACGCGACTCGTCTACCGATGTCGAGGTGTCGCATAGGCCTGTGTCGTCATCCGTCCCGACAGCTGTCGTGGAGCTGCAGCCTGCTTTCGATGGCGGTACTGAGCCGCCCGCTTCAAGTGGTGACGCTGCGCCACCTCTTGGCGACTGCCAAATGCCGATGCGTCCTGCTCTTCAGCCTGCAAGGATGCCCAGCCCCCGTGCCACCAATGCCTGTTCGGCTGGGGTGGCTGACGAGGGGCAGTCGTCCCGCGCTCCCAACGTCGGTGGTTCGTCCCCCGTGATGATTGGTGTGGGAGGCCAAGACGGTGCTCTTCATTCCGACGTGACTATTCAAGCTGTGTCATCTATCGGTCCGTCTGCCGGCACTGGGCTGCGACCGGCTTCTTTGGTCGACGCGGAGCTTCCGTCAGGTCCACCCGCGGACGCTGGGCGGCCACTCGACGCTCCGACCGCCTCACCTCCACGAGCGGCAACGTCGTCACCACCGTCTCCAGCGCCGCTGTCGGTCACGTCGACCCCGGCCGCGGTTGTTCCCTCCCTCTCATCTCCCCGCGCGACGTTTTTGCCGCCGGCGTGCGTGGCAATGGACGAGGCGGAGGCCGCTAACACCCCGCCATCCATGCCGCTTGCCCCTCGCGCCAGTCGCGAGGCGGACGAGCTGCTGCCGTCGCCCATGCCACCGCTAGGCGCCGCCGCCCCTGCATCGGTAGAGATGCCTCAGCGTGACGACGACCTTGTCGCGCAGGCGCTCTTGCCCTCTGACCTGTCGGCTGTTGACGTCAGTTCGCAGCCGTCGTTGGCCTCCCTCCCCATGTCAGTGCCACCCGACGGGGCCGGCGGTGTGAGTGGCGGGCCCTTGGACGCCGACGCGCTTTCGGCTGCCTTGCTCCGAGCGGGCGGGTCCTGTGCACCTGTCGCGGCTTGCTTGCCCGGGTCCGCGATGTCCCCATAGGTCCCTGGGTGTCTGTTGGCCGACACCTGTGGCGACGTGGCGGTTTGATACAGTTTTGTTGTCGCTCGACGTGTGCGTGGACGGGTGGAGGTTCTTGTGGTCCATGCGTTGCATCTTGGAACCAGTACAGATGCTCTTTGGTTGTGCCTGTCGTTGTGTGTTCAACACGGAGGATGGGATGTGGCCGTGGAAGTGAACAAGAGGAGGAGCACAACAGGACGCCAATGGCATGGGGCCCACAACAGAACACCATCTCGAAAGTTTGTTGAACCATTAGAGCTGAAGAGGTAGTATGTATTTAATTTTCCAACCCTTGAAGGCTGGAATTGCATTCAACCATCGGATCAACTCGCAAGTCAGCGACGGCGACGAGCAGAATACCGACGACATTGCCCAGCACACGCGCGGCAGCTTCGCCGCGGCCCCGCTCCAGCGCCGCCCACCCCCCCCCTTTTTCGTCGCTCCCCGTGTTTTCCCCTTTCCCCTTCACCCTGCTGCGTTTTCCCCTTCCCCTTGAGCGTGCACCCATTCTTCTACTGCCTCCCCCCCCCCCTCCAACCGTCTCCCCCCCCGCCGCCTCCCCATGGGCCACCCCAAGGGGGTGGCCCTCCACGACGCCCTCTCCGACACCTTTGCGCGCCTGCGCAATGGCCAAACGGCCCGCCGCGCGGCGGTGACGGTCCCCCACTCCCGCCACGTCCTTGCCGTCCTCCGCACCCTCACCGCCCTCGGCTACCTGTCGGCCGTGCGCGTCGTGCCGCCGCCGTCGCCGGCGGCGCCGCCCCACCCGACGCTCGCCGTCGACCTCAAGTACGGGCCGGGGGGGGCGCCGGCCATGGTCCGCCTCGCGCGCGTATCCAAGCCGAGCCGCCGCGTGTATGCGGGCGGCCGGTCGCTGCCGCCGGCGGCGAGCGGACTCGGGGAGTGGCTCCTGTCGACGCCCCAGGGGGTCATGTCGGGGACAGAGGCGCGCCGGCGCAACGTGGGGGGGGAGGTCCTCGGGCAGGTGTTTTGACCGGGGCGGGGGAGACCGACGCGGGGCCGCGGCGGTGGTGAGGACAAGTGGAAGGGGGGGGGGGGG
>Ga0115031_1002252_pt1 | contig 14357 bp, 12 predicted proteins | sample Maine_Asex4_meta_FD_87301 | JGI IMG/M metagenome (GOLD analysis project Ga0115031, IMG submission 87301) | Marine algal microbial communities from Maine, USA - Maine_Asex4_metaG | ecosystem: Host-associated > Algae > Red algae > Unclassified | place: Maine, USA | collected 2015-01-05 | reverse complement strand
CCCAATACAGCCATCCCGTTGTGCACTGCACACGGTGATTGTGAGCGCATCCCTGCCGTTTGCGAAGTCAAGTCTCAGATGCGATCTGGCACGGGCTTGAAATCCGGGATTGAAGTTTATCGGCGACTGACTTGGCCCCTGCTGGTCCCGATCCGGCGCTTACTGCCGACGATAGGTTGGCACATCGGCGGAGGGGGTCCAAGGTGCGTAGACTGGATCGTCTTCCTGCTGACTACGCTGGCGCACCATCGCATCGCGTTGTCGCTGTTCACGCTGCGCGCGTTGCTGTTGCTCTTGCCGACGCAGCATCGCTTCACGCTGCTGTTGCTCGCTTTGCTGACGGAGCGCAGCCTCGCGCTGTGCCTGATCGCGTTGCGATTGCTCTTGTTCGCGGTGCTGACGGATCATGGCCTCACGCCGTGCCTGCAGGTGTTGCTGTGGTACCTGCCAGCGAGCCGCGGCTTCATACTGTTCCCGTTCGGGCTGCTGGCCTTGCAGGCGTCTCGACGCAACGCGCGGTTCTTCTCTCTCTCGATCTCGGGCTTCCCGTCGCTGGGTCCGCCCAAATTTCAGCTCTTCTCGTCGCCGCTTCGAAGCTGCGCGTCGCTGGTGTCTTTCGCGCTTCCGGGCATCGCGAAGGCGACATCAAGACGCCCTTTGGCGGCTACAAACAATCCGGATCGATGGCTCGCGACAACGGCACGGAGGCGCTGGAGCAATATCTTCAGACCAAGACGATCTGGATCAATATGGCAAACGCCTGACGAAAGCGATCTCAGCTACGAGAGAGCGGCCGGGGATTCCTTCAGCGCACCGAGCGCATGATCCAGCCCGAGACGAATATGCTGTTCGAGGGCGTTCTGCGCTCTGTCGATATCACGCGCCAGCGCGGCTTCGAACATCGCCTTGTGTTCGCCCACGGCTTCCTCTCCCCGGTTGGTCATGACGAGCATCTGATACCGAAGGTACTTGTCGAAGATGATGGCGTGGAGCGTGAGCAGGTTGCGGGAATTGCACGCTTTGATCAGAGCCTGATGGAATTCCCAGTCGTAGCGCTTCCACGTTTCGATCTCGGTATCGCCTTCAAGAACGCGGCGCTCCATGAGGTGCAGCTTGTGATGGGCGGCGACGAGTTCGCCTTCCCAGTCGGCGTCGCCGTTCTCGATCGAGGTCTTGAGCGCGGACGTTTCCAGCAGGATGCGCAGGTTGGCGATCTCGATCAGGTCGTCCTCCGAGACGGGAGTCACGAAAAAACCGCGCTGCTCCGCCGCCGCGACGAATCCCTCGCTGGCGAGCCGGTTGAGCATTTCCCGCAGGGTCGGCACGCTGGCCTCGTATCGGGTCTTCAACTGATCGAGCTTGAGCTTTGCGCCGGGGGCGAGGCGCCCGAAGATGATGTCGCGCTTGATCCGGTCATAGGTGCTCGCCCCGACCGTCGCCGTCTTCGCCGCCATGGATCGCTCCCAAGCTTTCTGGATTGTTTCTTACATTTACCGTTTCGAAAGATTTTCCTCAAGATGTCATAAAATAAGATGAATTACGAAACATCTTATATTAAAGGATCGACGGTGGGGATCGTATGCGCCTCCAGCCGCTTGCAGGGACGAGGGAAGCCGGACATGACGAAGAAATCGAGACTGGTCGTCGTGGGGGTCGGGCTTGTGGGGCGACGGCATGTGGATGCGATTGGCGCCGTGCGCTCGACCGTGTTGGCTGGAATCGTCGATCCTGCCGAAGACGCCGCCGCCTATGCGGAAACCAGCGGCGCGCCGCATTTCGCGGATCTGGACGCGATGTTCGAGGCTATACGCCCCGATGGCGTGATCCTCGCCACGCCCACCCTGTTGCATGTGGAACAGGGACTGGCCTGCGTCGCGCGGCGCTGCCCTACGCTGGTGGAAAAACCGATTGCCATCAGTACGAGCGATGCGGAACGTCTGGTCACCGCCGCCGAAGCCAACGACACTCCGCTGCTGACCGGGCATCATCGCCGCCACAATCCGCTGATCCGCAAAGCGTTCGAGACCATCGGAGCGGGTGCCCTCGGCGCGATTCGGTCCGTTCATTCGCAATGCTGGTTCTACAAGCCCAACCCGTATTTCGAGCAGGCACCCTGGCGCATGAAAACCGGTGCGGGGCCGATTTCGGTCAATCTGGTGCATGACATCGACCTTGTGCGACACCTGTGCGGCGATGTCGTCTCGGTTCAGGCGCAAGCGGCCCCCTCCGCGCGGGGGTACGAGAACGAGGATGTCGCCTCGGCCCTGTTGCGTTTCGAGCATGGCGCCATCGGCACGGTCACGGTCTCCGATTCTATCGCGGCGCCCTGGAGCTGGGAGCATACGTCACAGGAATTCCCGGTCTATCCACCAACCCGGCAGAGCTGTTTGCTGATCGGCGGGTCGCAGGCTTCGTTGTCGGTGCCAGACCTGACGCTGTGGAGTCATGGCGAGACCCCGGACTGGTGGTCGCCCATGAGCGCGACGACCCTGATCCGGGACGCATCCGACCCGCTCGTCAACCAGATCGCGCAGTTCGCGGCGGTGATCCGGGGTGAAGCCGAACCGCTGGTCTCCGGGCGCGAAGGATTGAACACCCTGCGCGTCATTGAGGCGATTCAGGAAGCGGCGCGGACGGGGGCGCTCGTACACGTCGCAAGTTAGCAATCTGCGTATCTCAAAATTATCTTATATTTTAATAAAAATATTGCATTTATGATAAAACCGGATATCGCTTCCTGATCGACATAACAAATCAGGGAGAGATCGATGAGCTTCAGGATCACGCGCCGGAACACCCTCGCCGCCTTCGCCGCGCTTGGCATCGCCACCGGGGCCGCAATGCCCGTATCGGCGGATGACAAGATCACACTGCGGATGTCCACCTCAGGCTCCGCTACGGACCAGCGCTCGGTCGCCATGGCCGAGGTGTTCGGCCCGATCGTGGACGGCTTCGCGGAGTACCAGCCCGCCTATAACGCGACGCTGTTCGCGCAGGGCACCGAACTGGAAGCCATGGCGCGCGGCAATCTGGAGATGGCCATCGTCTCGGCGCAGGAACTGGCGCAGTTCATGCCCGAATTCTCGATCTTCGCCACCGGCTATGTGCACCAGAACGCGGCGCATCAGGTCGCGGTCTTCAACGACGACCTCATGGACCCGTTCCACGCGATGGTCGAGGAGACGCTGAACGTGAAGCTGCTGTCGGTCATGTATCTGGGCCGCCGTCACGTGAACCTGCGCCAGACACGCGAGGAGCTGGACGTGCAGACTCCCGCCGACCTCAAGGGCGTGAATCTGCGAATGCCCGGCACCGATGCATGGCAGTTCCTCGGCAAGGCGCTCGGCGCCAGCCCGACCCCGCTGGCTTTCTCGGAAGTCTACACCGCGCTCTCCACCGGTGCCATCGACGGGCAGGACAACCCGCTGCCGACCGTCGTCGACAAGAAGTTCTACGAGGTCACCAAGCAGATCGCCCTGACCTCGCATCTGGTCGACCTCAACTACATCGCCATCTCACTCGAAGCGTGGAACGCGATGTCCGAGGAGCAGCAAGCGATGGTGCAGACCGCTGCCGATGCCGCCGCCGCCATCGGCCGCGAGCGTCAGCTGGCGCTGGAGGCGAACCTGGCCTCCTTCATCGAGGAGCAGGGGGTTGAGGTATACGAACCGAACCGCGCCGCCTTCCGCGAGCACGTGCAGGCGCAGTACGCGGACAGCGATCTCGCGAAAAGCTGGCCCGAGGGTGCGCTCGACGCGATCAACGCGCTCGGTAACTGATCCCGGCGACTATCCGCCCCGGCCATGTCCGGGGCGGCTTTTTCGAGACCAAGGGCGATGATGCCTCGTATCGCGAGGCGGTGATATACAACGCAAAAGTGAGCCTGCGGTCGAGCCATCCATAATCCCACGGGGGGAGGGCCGCATGATCGATGCAAGCCGACGCTGGATCGTCCGCTTGGCGGAGTTCGTCGCCGCGACGATGCTCGCCGCGATGTTCGCTACGTTCCTGCTCCAGATATACTCGCGTTACGTGATGCTGGAGCCGTTCGGTTGGACGCTGGAGCTGTGCCTGACGCTCTGGGTCTGGATCGTGTTCTTCGGCTGCGCTTTCCTCGTGCGCGACCGCGACCATGTCACGTTCGACATCGTGTATCTCAGCGTGCCGCGCCGGTTGCGACAGATCTTTGCGCTGATCGCCGCCGCCGCCATCGTCGTGGGCATGGTTGTCTCGCTGCTACCGACCTGGGATTACATCGATTTCCTGCGCATCCGAAAGAGCGCGACGCTCAAGATACCGATGCGCACGGTATTTTCGATCTATGCCGTTTTCATGGTGATCGTCGCCCTGCGCTACGCGTGGGTCTTCGTCGATGTGCTGCGCAACGGGCCGCCGGACGAGGACCATGAACTCGTCACCCATGATCCCGAACCGCCTGCGATCCGCCAAGGGGAGGACGTGGCATGAGCATGGAACTCGCGCTTTGCCTGCTGACCCTGTTCGGCCTAGCCGGGATCGGCACGCCCATCGGCTATGCGATCATGCTGGCTTCGCTGGTCTATCTGGGCGTCGCGGGGCAGGACATGGCCCTGACCGCCGAGAAGATCCTTCAGGGCCTCTACAACAGCTTCATCCTGCTGGCCGTGCCGCTGTTCATCGTGGCGGCCAACATCATGAACGCGGGCACGATCTCCGACCGTCTGCTGCAATTCTGCGTCGCCGTCGTGGGGCGGTTCCGGGGCGGGCTGGGGCATGTGAACGTTGTCGCTTCGCTGATCTTCTCCGGCATGTCCGGTTCGGCGGTCGCGGATGCGGCAGGGATCGGCAAGATCATCATCGAGATGATGACCAAGGGTGGGCGCTATCCGCGCGGATACGCCGCCGCGATCACCGCCGCCTCGGCCACCATCGGCCCGATCATCCCGCCCTCGATCCCGATGGTGCTCTATGCGTTGGTCTCCAACGCCTCCATCGGCGCGTTGTTTCTGGCCGGGATCGTGCCGGGGCTGGTCATGGGCGCGGTGCTGATGGCGATGAATTCGTGGATCAGCGCGCGGCGCGGCTTTGCGCTCGAAGAACCGGTGCCCCTGCGGGAGTTGCCGCGCCAGACGATGAACGCCTTCCCGGCCCTGCTGATGCCCGTGATCCTGCTCTACGGCATCTATGGCGGCGTCACCACGCCGACCGAGGCGGCGGCGGTGGCGGCAGCCTATGCGCTACTGCTGGCCGGATTGTTCTACCGCGCGCTGTCGCTCAAGGGCCTCTACGGCATATTCGTGGAGAGCGCGCGGTCCTCGGCCGCCGTAGGGCTGGTGATCGGTGGGGCGCTGATCCTCAACTATATCGTCGTGTCCGAGAACATTCCCGGCATGGTCTCCGACAGCCTGCAAGGGCTGGATGTACATCCGCTGGTGTTCTTGCTCTGCGTGAACCTGCTGATCCTGCTGCTGGGTTGCGTGCTGGATGCGACGACGATCATTCTGGTCATCGTGCCGCTGTTCATCCCCGCCTGCCGCGAGTTGGGCATCGATCTGGTGCATTTCGGGGTGCTGGTCGTCGTTAACTCGATGATCGGGCTTATTACACCACCCTACGGCATTCTGCTTTTCGTCATCAACGCGGTGACGGGCATTCCGCTGCGGGAGGTCATCAGCGAGGTTTGGGCGTTCCTTGTCGTGCTGATCGGGGCGCTGCTGCTGCTGATCGTGTCGCCTGGTCTGGTGTTGTGGCTGCCGCGTCTGTTGGGGTATGGCGGATGAGTAACGGACTGTCGATCTCGACGGCGCTGGTGCCGGGCGATCTGGACGAGAAGCTCGCGGCCATCGCGGCGGCAGGATTCAAGGGCGTCGCGCTGCATGAGCCTGATTTGACGGGCTTTTCCGGTTCGCCGGAGGACATCCGCGCGATGGCGGCGGCGCGGGGCCTTACTATCGACGCGCTGTCGCCGTTCCGCGATCTGGAGGGATTGCCGGGGCGCGACCGGGGCCATGCGTTCGAGCGTCTGCGCTGCAAGCTCGATCTGGCGGGGAAGCTCGGCTGCGCGAGCCTGATCCTGTGCAGCACGACCCGAGATGATGCGGATAGCGCGCTGGTCGAGGCGGATTTGCGCGAGGCGGCGGCGCTAGCCGGTGCGGCGGGGGTGCGGCTGGCCGTTCTCGCCATGCCATGGTCATGCACGATCGACAAAGAACTGGATGCCCTAGCTCTGATCGAGCGGATCGACGACCCCGCCCTCGGCCTAGCCCTGCATAGCGGCTTTTCGCTGGCGGGCGGGGTGCAACCAGCACGGTTGCGCGACATTCCGATGAACCGGCTGTTCCATATATCGCTGGTCGATGCGTGGTCCGACCACAGCCTCCGCACCCAGCCCGACCTGTTGCCGGGACAGGGTGATTTGAACCTCTTCGGTTTCACCCGTCTGCTGGCGCGCAACGGCTATGCCGGGCCGTGGAGCCTTGGCGGCATCGGAGAGGCGCACCGGCGCAGCGATCCGCAGGACGCGGCGCACGACGGCTGGCGGTCGCTCGTGACCCTGCTCGATACGGTTGGGCGTAGCGAACCGAAGGCGAATTTCGGCATCCCTGTACTGGCGGAGCGGGTGCCCGCATCGGGGTTCGAATTCATCGAATTCGCGGTGGAGGACGAAAGCGCCGATGCCCTGACCGCCATGCTCGCCGCCCTGTGCTTTCGGCGCGAGCGGCAGCATGTCTCCAAATCGGTCGAGTTGTGGCGGCAAGGGGCCGTGAACATCGTCGTCAACACCGCGCGGGACGGCTTTGCCCGCGAGGCGCTGGAGGCCCATGGCCCCGGTGTCTGTGACATGGGCCTGCGCGTGCGGGATGGCGCGGCGACGGTTGCCCGCGCGGCGACGCTCGGCACGCCCGCTTTCTCGCAGCCGGTGGGCGAGGGCGAACTGGATATTCCCGCCATCCGGGGCGTCGGCGGCAGCGTCGTGCATTTCATCGACGAAAAATCCGAGTTGCACCGCGTCTGGGATATCGAGTTCGACCCCGTACCTCAGACGGAAACGGTCCCTCCTGCTGGATTGCGCCGCATTGACCATGTCGCCCAGACCATGCGCTACGAGGAGATGCAGAGCTGGTTGCTCTACTACATCTCCACCTTCGAGATGACGAAATCGGCCATGGTCGGTGTGGCCGACCCGTCGGGGCTGGTGCGCTCTCAAGCTGTAGAGACGCCCGAAGGCGAGGTGCGGCTCAACCTCAACGGGGCGCAGGATTCGCGCACGCTGGCCAGTGGGTTTCTGGAAGGCAATCTTGGCGCGGGGGTGCAGCATATCGCCTTCTCGACGGATGACATTTTCGAAACCGCCGCGCGGCTGGCCGGGACCGGGTTTGCCAGCCTACCGATCTCGCCAAATTACTACGCCGACCTGCAAGCGGTGTTTGGCCTCGACGACGGCACGGTCGAGGCGCTGCGGGCCGCGAACATCCTCTATGACCGTGACGGGCGGGGCGAGTATTTCCAGCTCTATGGCACCCCGCTTTTCGGCGGCTTCTTCTTCGAGATCGTCGAGCGGCGGGGCGGCTATGCCGGATACGGCGCGCGCAATGCTTCCGTGCGGCTGGCCGCGCAGGCAGCCTACCTGAAGGAACAGCGATGAGCACCGCCCCCGATATCGACACCGTCCGCCACTGGTGGCGCACCTCGATCATCGACATGGAGCCGGGGCGCATCGCCTTTCGCGGTCATCCGGTCGAGGACCTGATCGGGAATATTAGCTTCGCGCAGATGATCTGGCTGATGCTGCGCGGCGAAATGCCGAGTGCGGCGCAGGCCCGACTGCTGGAATGCGCGTTGGTCGCCGGGGTCGATCATGGCCCACAAGCCCCCTCCATCGCCGCCGCGCGCATGGCCGCGACCTGTGGCGTGGGGCTGAACAATGCGATGGCGAGCGCCGTGAACATGCTGGGCGACGTGCATGGTGGCGCGGGTGATCAATGTGCGGAACTGTACGAAGGCATCGCGCTGCGCCTCGACGGTGGCATCGCGCTGAACGAGGCGGTGCGCGACGGTCTCGACGCTTGGCGCGCGAAACACGGCAAGATCGTCAGCGGCTTCGGCCATCGCTTCCACAAGCCCGTCGATCCCCGCGCCCCCCGGCTGATGGCTCTCGTACGCGAAGCGGCGGCAGCGGGGACCGTAGATGGGAAATACGCCGATATCGGCGAGGCGGTGCAGGACACGCTGGGCCACCAGCGCGGAGGTCGCCCCATCGCCATGAATATCGACGGGGCGACGGCGGTGATCTTCTGCGAGTTGGGCTTTCCCGCGCCCCTGTCGCGCGGATTATTCTGCCTCTCCCGCTCCGTCGGTATCCTCGCCCATGCGTGGGAGCAGATGGAGCAGGGGGGCCGCAACAAAGGCCCGATGCCGCCACCTCTGTTGCCGCTTTACGAGCCGGAGGACACATGAGGATGACTATTTGAGTGATGAGAACCAATCGGAAAGAGTTGAATCATCATCTTCGTTTTCGCAATTTGAATTTGGAGGTTGCTGCACTTCGGAGAGCGCCTTTAAATCAACCTGCAATAAATCTTGTTTCTTCGGACTCAAGTGCATAAAAGCCGATCCGCAGTCAAAAATTTCATTGATTATTCGTGCAATCAAATGAGAGATTTTTGCCATTCCTGATACTTCAATCGACCAACCTTGCGGCTCAAAGTGTGTAAATTGGTTGCGAAGATTTTCGTGTAAATGTGTTAGTATTTGGAGTTCTGGTTCACTTACTTTTACCTTACCTCCTGCACCTGGTCTGCCAGCAGAATTTTCTTTGCGCACTGCTTTTAAAAGTTCTGGCAAATTCATCATTACCGTTTTTGGTTGCTTTAAAGATGGGTTCGTTCGGCTTTCCTCAAAATACTCGAGCCACTCTTTTGTATTTCTCTTCGTAACGACGCCTAACGGGGATGCGGATGTCACCAAATGGCAGACGCAAGCTCCCTGCAAAGCACTGTGTAGCGCCAAAATTATCCACTTCCAGACGTGTGGATCGTCAGTGGCCAAGTCCCAGCATCTAAGGACGTGTCTGACTGAACCCGCTACATCCTGAGCTTCATCTGTGCGAATATGGGATTGTGCATTTGTCATGAAGGCTTCCAATACCGTCGATATTTCAGAGAGATAGTATCAGTAGTAAAGCTGGCATGCCACTCGTGATCAGAAGCGAAGCATTCTTCGCATAAAAATCTTGCAAACATTAAAATATAAGATATTTATGTTTGTATCTTATATACAATGACTCGCTATTCGTGGAGCGTGCCCGGTGCCCAGCCCTGCCCAGTCCGACCCGCTCTATTCGCTCGCGCATCTGACCCTGATCGATTGTTCCGCGCCGGAGCTGATCTACATCGCCGCGCGGGCAGGGTACGATGCGGTCAGCCCACGCTTCGTGCCGATGAACGTCGCGGGGGAGTTCGCCTGCCACCCCCATGACAAGGCGTTGGTGCAGGCAACAAAAGCCGCGCTGGCCACCACGGGAGTGTCCGTTGCGGAGGTGGAACTCGCCCGCATCACTGACGATTGCGACCCGCGATCCTTCGAGGCGGCGCTGGAACTGGGTGGTGAAATCGGTGCAAAGCGCATGATCATGAGCGCGTGGACCACCCGGCGCGACGACCGGAATTTCCTTGTCGATTGCTATGCCGAGACATGCGACCTTGCGCTGCAATACGGGTTGACCGTCGATCTGGAATTCCCATCCTTCTCTCGCCTGCGCAATCTGGACGAAACGCTCGACATCGTGCGCGCTGCCGACCGACCCAATGGCGGGGTGCTGGTCGATACGCTCTACCTGCATCTCAGCCGGGTCGATGCGGGGGAGTTGCTGCATGTGCCCTTTGAGTGGATGCATTTTCTGCATATCTCAGACTGCCTGCCTGGCATCGCCGATACGCGCGAGGGGATGATTCAGCTTGCGCGCGATGCGCGGCTCTATCCCGGCGAGGGATGGATCGATTTCGCGGGCATCATCGAGCGGATGCCCCCGGTAGATTACTCTATCGAATTACCCAATCACAGCCGCGTGGCCGAACTGGGCCATGAGGAACACGCACGGCGCTGTCTGACCAGCGCCAAACGCACATTCGGCGAGGCACGATCCAAGCGTCGCGCCACTGGCGCGCAACAAGCGTTAGCCGCAGGCGCGAACGCGCCGACCCTTCACACGAAAGAGAACAACGATGGCCCGAGAGCTTACTGACGACGAGCGCGCGCTCGTCACTGACATGATGGCCCGCGCCCGCGCGGCCATGGCGCAGATCGAGGACTGGCCCCAAGCCGATCTCGCCCGCCTCGCCCAGTCCATCGGCTGGCATGCGGGCAACGAGACGACCTTTACCCGCCTCGCGCAGCAGGGCGTAGACGAAAGCGGCATCGGCGACCGCGCGGGCCGTCCCGGCAAGCGCATCAAGATCCAAGGCGTCCTGCGCGATGCCCTGCGCCAGCCCTCCACCGGCATCGTCGAGGTGGACGAGGCCAAGGGTCTGGTGAAATACGCCAAGCCCGCCGGGGTCATCGCCTCGCTGATCCCGATGACCAACCCGGCGCTGACCCCGCCCGTTACCGGCATCTACGCCGCCAAGGCGAGGGACGCCGTGATCTTCTCGCCCCACCCGCGCACGGCGCAGACGACCTATGACACCGTCGAGGCGATGCGCGCCGGGTGCCGGGCCGTGGGGGCACCGGAAGACCTGTTCCAGTCCATTCGCAAACCCTCGATCCCCCTGACCGAGCATCTGATGGCAAGCTGCGACCTGACGCTGGCCACGGGCGGGCAGCCTATGGTGCGCGCGGCGTATTCGTCGGGTCGCCCGGCCTATGGCGTCGGCGCGGGCAATTCCTCTATCGTCATCGACGGGACGGCGGATATCGCCATCGCGGCGGCGAATACGCACCTGTCCAAGACCTCCGATTTTGGGTCGGGGTGTTCGGCGGATGGCAACATCGTCATCCAGCGCGGTATCTATGACGCCATGGTCGCCGCATTGCAGGCCGAGGGCGGATACCTGTGCTCCGCCGAGGAAAAGGCGTTGCTGGAAAAGGCGATGTGGGACGAGAAGGGCGCGCGCACTTTCCCCACCATCGCCTGTCGCCCGCAACAGACGGCGGAGGTCGCGGGCTTCTCGATCCCGGATGACCGCAAGTTCCTGATGGTCGAAAACCAAGGCCAGATCGGGCCGGAGCATAAGTTCTGCAAGGAAAAGCTGACTACGCTCATGGCCCTCTATCACTTCGACACGTTCGACGAGGCGCTCGACATCGTACGCGGCATCTATGCGGTCGGCGGCACGGGGCATTCCTGCGGCATCTACAGCCATGACGACGCCCATATCGACGCGCTGGCTCGCGTGGCTCCGGTCAGCCGCATGATGGTGCGTCAGGCGCAGTCCAAGGCCAATGCGGGCGCATGGACCAACGGGATGCCCATGACCTCCTCGCTTGGTTGCGGCATCTGGGGCGGCAACATCACCAACGAGAATGTCAGCCTCAAGCATTTCATGAACTATACATGGGTGAGCCGTCCGATCCCGGAAGACCGCCCGTCCGAGCAGGAATTGTTCGGCGAATTCTATGGACGGGAGGTCGCATGATGGACGGTGCAGCAGTAACGCATAAGACGGTCGCCGAGCATGTGGTCGACTTCCTCGAACGGCGGGAGGTTCGCCACGTCTTCGGCCTCTGCGGCCATACGAACATCGCCGTTTTGGCCGCGATGGCCGACCGGCCCATCGACTTCGTGACTGTGCGTCACGAGCAGATTGCCAGCCACGCCGCGGATGCCTATGCGCGGGTGACGGGCAAGGCCTCGGTGGTGCTGTCGCATCTGTCGCCCGGATTGACGAACTGCGCCACCGGGGTCGCGAATGCGGCGCTGGATTGCATTCCCATGGTCGTGATCGCGGGGGACATCCCGACCCATTACTATGGCAAGCATCCGCATCAGGAGGTAAACCTGCACGCCGATGCCGCCCAGTGGGAAATCTACCGCCCCTTCGTCAAACGGGCATGGCGGGTGGACCGGGCCGAACTGATGGCCGAGATTCTCGAAAAGGCGTTCCATCTGGCCGAGAGCGGGCAACCGGGGCCGGTGCTGGTCAATGTGCCGATGGATATCTTCTCGGAAATCATTCCCTCGGACAGCTTCGACCGTATCGCAGGCAATACTCGCGCGCTGGTCAAACCCTCCATTGATAACGAGACGGCCCGGCGGATCGTGACGTCGCTGGCAGAGTCCGAGAACCCGGTCGCTTATGTCGGCGGCGGCATCCTGCTGGCGAAGGCGAGCGAGGAACTGCGCGATTTTGTCGATCACATGGGCCTGCCGCTCGCCCACAGCCTGATGGGCAAGGGCGCTCTGCGCGACGATCACCCGCTGGTCATGGGTATGACGGGGTTCTGGGGGACCGAACTGGTCAATCAGGCGTGCCTGAACGCCGATACGATCTTCGCCATCGGAACACGGTTCAAGGAGGCGGATTGTTCGAGCTGGTATCCCGGCTATACCTTCACCATCGGCGGCGCAGACACGCCCGGTTCGAAGATCATCCACATCGATATCGAACCCTCCGAGATCGGGCGCAACTACCCGACCGAAATCGGTGTCGTGGCGGATGCCAAAGCGGCCCTGCGCGTCCTGACGCGCGTGGCGAAGGAAATGTACCCGGACGGGTTCGACCGCCCCGAAGCCACGCGGAAAATCGCCGACTTCCGGGTTTCCTTCAAGGAAGGCAACCGCGAGATGGCGACCAGCCCGGCCTTCCCGATGATGCCCGAGCGCATTCTCGCGGACCTGCGCACGGCCCTGCCGGAAGATGCGGTCATCACCACCGATGTCGGTTGGAACAAGAACGGCGTGGGCCAGCAATTCGATATCCTCACCCCCGGCTCGATCCTGACGCCGGGTGGTTTCGCCACCATGGGTTTCGGCCCGCCCGGTGCCATCGGCGCCAAAATGGCCGCGCCGGATCGCGTGGTGCTGTCGCTCGTGGGCGATGGCGGCTTTGGCCAGAATCCCTCGATGCTCGCTACGGCGGTCGAGCGAGGGCTGGGCATCGTCTGGCTGGTGATGAACAACAACGCTTTCGGCACCATCGCGGGCCTGCAAAAGGCGCATTACGGTCTGACCTACGGCACTACCTTCCCCGGATCACCAGATGCCCCGACCAACGGGCCGGGCTATGCCGAGATCGCCCGGGCCTATGGCGCGGAGGGCGTGCATGTCAGCGCGGCGGACGCGTTGCTCCCGGCCCTGAAAGCCGCCATCGCCAGTGGCAGGCCAACCGTGCTGGATGTGCCGATGATCAACAATCCCACCCCTACCACGGGTCACTGGAATATCCTCGATATCTACTCGCCTGACCGAGATGTCTCCCACGTCTCGACCTAAAGATCCGCCATACAACAAGACGATCCTCATTACCGTCGCCATTGACCATCCAGTCATGCTTGACGAAAAGTTACAGGCCGCGCGCCGTCTACTGAACCCGAAAGGACGCATCGTCCTTTTGGCCGTGGTCGAACGCCTGCTGGGCTACGTGACGGCGCATGTAACGATCCACCCCGAAACGCGCATAGCTCCGGAGGCGCGTGCCTGGCTGGAGGCTTTGGCTGATGGTGCCGGAGACACCCTCTTCGGCTCCACCGCCGATCGTGTCATACGCCGGGCACCATTGTCATGCGATGAACCAGAGAAGCTGGCGTACAAGGAATGGCAGTGATGCGCTCGCTTCTACCGTTGGGGCGCTGACCATAACGCTGAACCCATGACGGTGGCAACCACGTGTGCCGCCACCCGAACCGGATTATCCTCGCGGATCCATTCTTCCAGACGCGCTGGAAACAATGCCGTCTGACCGCGACTTATACCTTCAATGAAACCCGACATACCCGCCTCCGTTCTTTGGAAAACAGTATACCAAAGATAGGAGTTTTTACACAGCCTCGGCCGACAGTCCCCGTTCCTATGTCGCGTTCCTTCCTTCCATCTGCGTTATCCCTCATCGGGCAAAAGCGCCCAGAATCCCGCTTTGCGCCCATGGTCGCGTCTGAGAGACGCGGTGAAGTCTCCGTGAGAGGGCAGCGGACTGTAATCATCAATGCCGTGGGCGAGGCTGGCGCATTCGGTGAGATGGCGGGCCGCGTGTTTGTAGCGCTTGGATTTCGCGCCGGCGAGCGTATCGAGGACCAGTGCGCGATAGAGGATCGTCGCGGCAAGGGGATGCTTTCCGGCGAGGGCTTGGGCGACATCGGGCAGGAAATACCACAGATTGCCGTCCCAGCGTTCCCGCTCGACCAGCACCAGATCGGCTGCCCGGCGGTGATCGGGCCAATGGGTG
>Ga0115031_1002239_pt1 | contig 14389 bp, 14 predicted proteins | sample Maine_Asex4_meta_FD_87301 | JGI IMG/M metagenome (GOLD analysis project Ga0115031, IMG submission 87301) | Marine algal microbial communities from Maine, USA - Maine_Asex4_metaG | ecosystem: Host-associated > Algae > Red algae > Unclassified | place: Maine, USA | collected 2015-01-05 | reverse complement strand
GGAACCTGAGGACACCCAACAAAGCACGTTCGCACACACACACACAAGCTCAAGCCACTCAACCACTTCACCGTGGTCCCCCAACCCCTATCCCCACTGCGTTTCAACAGGTTATGGGCACAGAGCCGGGGCTGTGACAAGAGCAAGGTGTGCCAGCTGGTGTCGCGGCGGTCGCGGCAAGTGCGAAGAAGACGAGGTCAAGGTGGTTGAAGGACGTGACGGTCAAGGCGCACGGCTTTGCAAGGTCGGGCGCTACGACAAGACGACATCAAGAACGGAGGCGCTGCCGGCATGGGCGGCATCAAGATCGACAAGTTGACGGAGACGAACTTCCACTAGTGGCTTCAGCGCATTAAGATGGTCCTCGTGCTGCGCGACCTGGACGATATGCTTGACGAAGACGGCAAGCCGACGGAGGCGGAAGACCGCGAGTTGGCTTTGTGGAAGCGTCGAGATACGAAGGCGAGCGCCATCATCGGGGTCAAGCTTGGGTCTGAGCAGCTCGAGCACGTGTCGGACTGCAAGACGACGGCGGAAATGTGGTCGATGCTGCAAGGTGTCTTCCAGCCCAAGAGTTTGTTTAACAAGATGAAGGCGCGACGCGAGTTCTACACCGTCAAAACGACCGTCGGCGAGGGCATGCTGGGCTTCATCAACCGCGTGCGCAACCTCGGCGAGAACCTCAAGGCCATGGGCGGCGAGGTGACGGAGATGGACGTCGCCATGAGCGTCCTTAACGGGCTGTCGTCCAAGTACGAGAACCTGCTAGTGGCTCTCGACGCCAAGGGCGAGGACGAGCGAAGCCTCGACTTTGTCAAGAGCCGCTTGCTTCAGAAGGAGCGGCGTCAGGCGGACAAGTCACCGGAGACCAAGCGCTTTGGCGACATGGCACTCGTCGGCGCCAACTATCGAGGTCAAGGCCGCCGTGGTGACCACTCCAGGATCGAGTGCTACTACTGCCATGAGTTTGTGCACATCTCTCACGATTGCCTAGAGCTGAAGGCCAGGAAGCGGAGACAGGACAATGTGGCCGCGATTGCGGCTGACGATTGTTGCGACAGCGACGAAGCTATCAGTTTGGTGGGCAATGCGGCTGACAGAGATGACATCTTCAATTCGTGGCTTGTAGACTCTACGGCGTCTGCACACATGTGCTGGATGCGCGGGTGCTTCGACGACTACCAGACGACCACGGGACGCGGGGTCACGATGGGTGACAAGGGGTCCGTAGCCACGGTGGGCGTCGGAACCGTCGTGCTCAATGTCATCGTTCACGGCAAGACGTGTAAGATCAAGTTGGAGAAGGTACTCCATGTTCCTACAATGGGCTTCAACCTCATGTCAGTCGGCATGATGGAGGAGCGTGGTGTGGAAGTGTCATTCAAGGGCTGTAAGACGAGCATCAAGATGAACGAAAAGATTGCTGCGTGCGGCACGCGGAAAAGCGGGCTCTACCACCTGGACATGGCCCCTATGTCGGATATTGCTGCGGTGGCCTCTCTGCAGCTATGGCATAAGCGCCTTGGCCACGTCAACGCGGCTGGCGTTGAGCGGATCATCAAGAACAGGGTCATTGACGGACTCAAGTAATCTTCCATGGTAGGTAAGGACGTCTGCGAGCCGTGTGTGTATGAGAAGGCGGCTATGACGCCTATGCCTAGTGCAGGAGGAGGTCGAGTCAGCAAGCGCCTGCAGCTCGTGCACTCGGACCTTGGCGGGCTTATGTCAGAGCCATCGCGTGGTGGTGCGCTCTGCTTCGGCACCTCCACCGACGACTTCTCCCGCTGGACAGACGTGGTCTTCCTGCAGATAAAGAGCGATCTGCTCTCTGAGTACAAGAAGTGGCTGACGAAGGCCCTGCTGCACACGGGAACCAAGATCAAGAGCCTGCGCTCCTACAACGGCGGCGAGTATGTGTCGAGCGCATTCAAGGCTCTCCAAGATGAGAACGGCACGACGCACCAGACCACAGTGCCCGACACGCCGCAGCAGAATGGAGTTGCTGAGCGGCTCAACCGAGTTCTCGTGGAGATGGCTCGCACCATGATGCGACACAAGGACGTCGATCAGGATCTTTGGGCGGATGCCATCAAGACGGCGGTCTACATCAAGAACAGCGTCACCAGACGGGCGCTTCCCGTCGGCAAGACGCCTTTTGTGCTGTGGAACGCGAATAAGCCCAACGTCAGCCACATGCGGGTGTTTGGGTCGATATGCTGGGTGGTGCTGCACAAGAGTCACATCGACGGCAAGTTTGGCGACAAGGCGGCCAAGGGCGTCTTCTTAGGATATCCCGACGGCAGCAAGGCGCACAAGGTCATCCTCGACGACGGCAAGGTCGTCAAGGCACGAAGCGTCGTGTTCGCCGAGACGAACGTAAGCGAGGCTGCAGAAATTGCAGAGGAGCTTCCCGGAGACGAAAACGTCGAAGTCGAGACGGGCTTTCGTTTTGCAAGCGACGGCGAATCCGTAGATGCTGACAATGACGACCAGGATGACAAGCAAGACGATGCATCTGACAAGTCGACGGACGACAATTAAGGTTGTGGCGGCTCTCAAGACACGATGTGTCGTAGCGGCAGAGCGCGGCGACCCCCTCTCGAGTACTGGCGCCCGGAGAGCCTCGTTGCTCACGAGGCGCCCTTGACGTACGTGCAAGCCGTTCAAGGGCAAGAATCGGCTAAGTGGCAGATTGCAATAGACGAGGAGATGGAGGCCATCCGCAAGAACAAGACTTGGCGCTTGACGGATCTCCCGGCCAGTCGACGCGTGCTGCAGGGCAAGTGGGTTTACAAGGTCACGAACGAGGTTGACAAGAACGGGAACAACACGACGCGGCACAAGGCGCGCCTGTGTTTCATGGGGAACCGGCAGATCAAGGGACTCGACTTCAACAAGACGTTCGCGCCGGTGGCCAACTTCACTACCATGCGATGCATCCTGGTGATGACGGCTGCGAACGGGTGGGAGCTACATCCGATGGACGTCGAGACGGCCTTTCTCAACGAAGACCTTGACGAGGAGGTCTACATGGAGCAGCCAGACGGCTTTGTCGATCCGAAGTATCCTGAACAAGTGCGTCGTCTCCTCCAAGCGCTGTAGGGGCTGAAGCAAGCCCCCAAGATGTGCTACGCCAAGCTCGACGACTTCCTCAAGTCTCAAAGGTTTGTCAACATTGACCCGGATGAATGCCTCTACCTCCTTATGAATGACGGCGAAATCATCATTGTCCTGGTGTACGTCGACGATCTCCTGTTGGTGGCATCAAGCCTGGCGGTGATCTTCAATATTAAGGACGCTCTGCACAAGCGTTTTGAGATGAAGGACCTGGGCGAGGCGAAGGAAATCCTCTGGCTAGAGATGAGGCGTGAAAAGGAGTTGGGCACCCTCAAGCTGTCGCAGGGCAGGTACGCGGCGCACGCGCTGGAGAAGTTCGGGATGGCGGAGTGCAACCCGATCGGAACGCCGCTGGAGGTGTACCTGCAGCTGGTCAAGGCCGACGAGAGCGACGATGAGCTGCCGTACCGCGAAGCTGTCGGTAGTCTCATGTACCTGATCATCGGGACGCATCTTGACCTCGCCTTTGCCATCGGGAAGCTGAGTCGTTTTGTCTCGTGCTACGGCAAGGAGCATTGGGTGGCGATTAAGCGCGTTCTATGGTACGTCAAGGGTTTGATTGACTAGGGGCTGGTCTTCGACAAGAACTCTTCCTGTGTTCTACAAGGCTTTAGTGATGCCGACTGGGCGGGTGACCACGAGACGTGACGTTCTACGACAAGCTCCACCTTCATCTTTGGCGGAGCAGCCGTCAGCTGGGGTTCTAAGATGCAGAAGACGGTGGCGCTGTCGACGATGGAAGCCGAGTACATGGCTCTATGTGAGGCCAGCAAGGAAGCTGTTTGGCTCATCAATCTCGTGCAAAGCGTGGCATGTCAAGGGCTGCGGACGGCGATCTCGGGCGGGCCGATCAACATCAAGGTCGACAACAGCGGGTGCATTGACTTCTCCAAGAACCCCGTCGAGCACAAGCGCACGAAGCACATCGACATTCGCTACCACTTCGTTCGCGAGGCCATCACGACGGTCAAGGTGACACTGGAGCGTACTGTAACGGACGACATGGTGGCGGACCCGATGACGAAGAAGCTAGGAAAGACTAAGCACGACAAGAATGTCGAGGCCATGGGGCCTTGCTGAAAACAAGAAAGGCCGCGGCAACAAGCAAGGAGGAGTGCTGGACTGTGATGCTCGTCGCGGACTCCACTGGCGGTTCGCGGATGGATGATGGTCGGTAACCCCTATGGTACCACAGATGGTATATTTGCAAGACATGGTCAAGTTGCACACATTTGTGTTGGGTCATCTTGGGGCGTTACTTTCAGCGTGTTTTGGATTTGATCTTCGCTTTGCTCTTGTGGCTTTTGATTTGGTGAGTGATTCGTTTCAGTGCGAGGGCGTGGGCGTCGCTGTGGGCGCCGGAGGGGGGAGCATTTGGGCCGGTGGGGACTATTTGAGAGGTGCTCTCGGTTGGGAGAGGCGGGGAACCTGAGGACACCCAACAAAGCACGTTCGCACACACACACACAAGCTCAAGCCACTCAACCACTTCACCGTGGTCCCCCAACCCCTATCCCCACTGCTCTTCAACACTTACTGATCGCTCTACTGGCAGGACATCGACCCCTTTCTGTCAGCGCCGATGCGCGCCGGCAGGAGCCTGCAGGATCTTTCTCCGGGTGTTGCAATGGCTCCTGAAAGATACATCCTGCGCCACCCCGCATCGTTCTCTGGTGAAGGAGCAGAACACACTTGTCCTGCTGCCGCCGTCACCACCACCGCCACCGAACAGGCGATCACAACTGACAGGCCCTGGGATAGTTGAGTCCAAGCCGTGTGGAGACGGTTCTTCGTGACCACTATTCTTCGAGGTTGCTCCCATGGGCGGTATGAGTACAAGCAGACCTGATGGGAACGTTGCTACATATGTGGCCATGACATTGCGTTATAGCTGTGTAGGACGGGGATGAGAAATGAACAACCTACATAGACACCGCGTATGGGTCTCCACCTCAGGCAATCGTCGAGAAGGAAGGTACCACGTGTTGTCGTCACCCGCCGGGAGCAAGTCCCCGGGAGACACGCATACGTACCCCTCTGGTGGCTCGGTCTCCATCCGTGGGCCAACTTGCCACCCGGCAAACTTGCACACGCAACACACGGCCGCCCGTACCCAGAATGAAAGGTGCGCCATTAGACCGACCCAGTCGCTCGTCGTTACTGCATCTCGTAAGCGGCTACTCGCACGCCGCCAGCTTGACAAGAGCGCACTTCTGCTTGCCAGCAGGATGCCCACGGCATGCTACAAATCCCTCGCCGTCGAGGTCGGCATGGATGCAGCTGCCACTCTCTGGACGCCGGTCAGCTTCAGCCCCTGCCCGTCCCGGTAGGCGCCGGCGTCGCGCACGTCGGCCGGCCCCGTCAGTTGTAGAATAAGTGCATCTGCCGGAGCTTGTCTCGTCCGTCGGTGCCATTGTCGAGCTCCCAGCAGAAACGCAGCTGCACGATGAGAGCTTCATCCCACGTACTTTCAACCAGGCGCGCCAAGCCCGCCCTGGAATGGCTCAGAATAGACTCGGCCGGCTCGTCGACGGGCACCATGCCGTGCAGGAGCGCGCGGACCAGAGAGCAGCGCGTCCAGAAGCCATCTCCGACACAATTGGAGTAGTCAAACAAGAGGAAGCGCCCATGTGCCAGCTCAGGCCACTTGTACAGTGCCTACGCCACCTTGACAAAAGCGAGGGTGGTAAGGTTGATTGACGGCTCAATTTTTCGCTCACCCCCGTCAACGATCGCAGTCGACAGCGGATGCGTCGAGGGAGGAGGTGCGGGTCCGTGCGTCGAACACGAACCTGCAGGGGGGGTGGATGAGTCTGCGGAGTTGAACGCTGCAACGCAGGCAGCTGCAGGAAGATGTTTGTGCATGCCGCTGGCCGGGGGTGCCCCCAGCGTGGGAAGTGATGGCAGATCCGCTGCGTTCTTGGCCTCCAGCAGGCCGGCTAAGTAGGAGCGGGCGGAGTTCAAGACAGCCGCCGCGGCGGTCTGGGCAGAGTGGCGATAGTCCATGCCCGGTGCGCGGTTGACAGTCGAGAAGACGGTGTGGGACGGCCGGGGTTAAAATTGGGTGCAGGAAAAGCAGCGAGTGGTGGATGTCTTGATGGTGGAGGGTGGCCGTGTGGGAACCGGGTGAAGGATGACAAAGAGCCGGAATGGCGAACCGACAGCAACGGCGAGTGGTGAAGACGTGGTAGATCGGGAAAGCAGAGAGGGTTGTCGGGGGATGGCAGCCTGACAAGTGGGCTGGGGGGAGGGATTGCAGCGCCTCAATGGTGGTCGTGAGGACTGTTAATGTTGGAGCGGGGTACGGATTGACGGTCAGGTAACGCGACTTTGCTTCTGAACAGACCGGGGGCAGCCGAGCAGATCGTCACGCGTACGCAGCCTCGGAGCTCTGGCGGGAGTATCAGCGCCAAGGAGAGGAAGTGTTGGGCAAAGAAGCGCGAGCTGCTTGTCCAGCATCATTGTAGTCTGCCTATTCTGAAGATGGTAAGAGCCAATGATAAATGGGACCTCGATTACTGGTGCTTACTTAGGGCGCTAGGTAGTAACTCTTGTAGGTACCCGTTGTGACCCTCGTCTCTTCTTTTCCTGTGAACTATCTAAATCTAGTCCGATTCCTTCCCGATGCTGGTACTTTGACACATGTGGATGGCTGTCTTCACCCTTTCACTGGCCCATCTCACTGCTGCGTGAGGATGGCAGCCAGACCGCAGTGGCCGGTGAGCGGCCTTACCCGGAATGTAACAAAGAGTGCGAGGGGCTGTGCCGGGCCGTCTCCGAGCTTCGCTGGAAGTATAGCCCTACCTGAGTCCGCGACGTTCTGAAATGCGTTGCAGTGCAGTTTTCCGTCAGTTCCAGCCGGCCTTGAGAGTGTACGCAATAACGGGACCCAGCTTTGTTGTACTGAGTTATGGCAAGTAGGTGCTGGTGCTCTTCGTGGCCTGTGAATCCGGTATGACACCTTGTCCATGCAGAGGCATTCCATGTGTCGAGCGTGTATTCAACATGATACCACTCCATGCACAGGCTGCCCACACTACAAGCGTGCAGCGTTTCCACGCTGACGCGTCAAGGCTACAACGGCCAAAGAGATGACAACAGCGATAGATATAGCGAAGCAACAGCACTGTATGTTCGCCGAGACGGGCACTGGTGGATACATATGGGAACAGTGGCCGCACTTCTCCCCATTGAGTACTAGCCCAGTTGACGAAGAACGCCGCACCAGAAGCAATGCCACCCATGTCGATGGCCTGTGTATACAAGATGCTACTTTGTTCATGCAGTGGCTTCATATATGTCAATAATGTACCCGACATGATACCATGGCCATGCGGAGGCAGCCCACATTTGAAGCGTGCCAGTGTTTCCACGCTGACGCATCAACGCTACAATGACTGTAGGGATGACAACAGCGATAGGAATTGCGAAACCAGGGCACTGTATGTCCGATGCGATGGGCATTGACGGATACATGTGGGGACAGTGGCCGCTCTTCAACCCATTGAGTACCAGCCTTGTCGGCACTGGAAGACCCTCCACAAGCAGTGCCACCGATGTAGCAAGTCTCCAGATAAGAAGTTTCGACGAAGTATCGTCTCCGGATAGGGCTTTCAATTGCGATCTCGATCGAGATAGCAACTTACTCATCAGTAGCACCCATTCTAATGTGCACAGTAGCACCCATTCTGATGTGCACTGTCACCCCTCATTAAGATTGCAGGATTTCCGTGGTCACTCGCTTTGTCGCCTTCGCCGTCCTTGCCCAAGCCCGTTCAACAGGACACCCACGCGATTTAATGCCTGTCTCGTAGCTTGGTGCCCGGTGCGCGCGTGCCCGGTGTGACACCACACTCAGCCCATCCCACCCAGTTGGGGGGAGGGCCAGCCAAACCCTGTCGCCGGGTAGTCATATCGGGAAATACGCTGCCCGGAAGAAGGCCCTGAAGAGCACACACGCACGGCGTCGACAGGGGGAAGGCGCCCCGAGCGACAAACACGAGTCGTGTGACTGGAAGTTTACTTGCCCGCGTCGAAGGTTCCGAGGCGCCACTCACGCCTCACACTCTTATCCAGTCCGTTACCCTCGAACCCTCGGAAAACCTTCCTCAGACACCCTCAAGGGACCCTCGGAAAACCCTGCTCAGACACCCTCAAAGGACCCTCGGAAAACCCTCCTCAGACACCCACCCTCAAAGGACCATCGGAAAACCCTCCCCTCAGGGCCCACGGGGCCCATAACTTGGGGGACGGCCGAAGCTTTGAATACCGCCTTGATTACAGGCGGGGGAAGGGTGCTACGTGACACCCTCGCGGAGCCCCGGGGTCAGGGGCGCGGAGGAACATGAGTCGATAATCCAAGTCGGGTTTACACAAAATTAGGCCCTCAAGTAGGGTCCCGCTCGGAAAATTACGAATCCCAGGGAATTATTGGGATTGAGGTTGTGATTGGTGATCCACGAGGCGATCACAAGTGGGTCGCCAACGGAAGAATTTGAAGTATGTGGTAGTCGGGCATATTTCCGGGAAATGTGGTTCCCCAAGTGTGGGGACTATGTGAAAAACCGGCGGGATTCCCCCTTCTCAAGGGGGGTCGCCGTCCCGGCGGCCCAGAGGCAGGGGGGCGGGCCCGCACGAGTGTGGCGGGCGGGCCAGGACGGCTTGCCACCGGGCTCCCCAGTGCGGGGCCCGGGTGCTGCCCCGGTTCGTGCCAGCGGGGGCCGCCCCGGATCCTGGGGGCGCCCCCGCAGGGGCAAGGGGGTGCGCGCCGTCGATGTCCGGTGGACACGGCGGCGGGGGCCAGGGGTGCGGCCGCGTGTCCGGGGCGGGCCCGCGCACCGTGCCCGGTGGGCCAGAAGGGGGGTGCCCAGTATGGCGCCCCCCCCGCCCCCCCACCCGGGGGGCTGTCTTGTGGGCCCCCCCCTGTGAAGAGTCATCCAGGGGGAGTGGCGTGCGGTGCGGGGCTGAGGGGACCCGGGGTAGGGGCCCCTGTCCGCACGCAGGGGCTCATAAATAGGGGGGTATGCGGGGTACAGACGGGGCGGCCGTCCACAACCGGCCGTCACCGTTCCTCTCCACCGCTACTCCAGTTGAGAGCCCCCCCTGCGCAGTGCGCCCCCCTCCCCGCTGCCACCCCCCTTGCCAACTCCTCTACCAGGGTGCGGCGGCTATGGCTTTCTCGCTGTCGACTGCAGTGGCGGCGACCGAGGAGATGGCTTCCCCAAGTGCGGGGCGCGCCGCGCCGGCGCCAAGTGGGACGCCGGCGTCAGCTTCGACCACGTCGGGCAGCCCTGCGGCGGGGTCCCCGCGGGTGGGCGGGGCGCTGGGAAGTACGGGCGCCCCCAAGGCCAAGGGCTCGACGGCGGCCACCCCGCGTGCTGGCGGGGCGGCGGCGTCTGCACCTGCCTCGCCGGCCGGCGCCATCAAGTCAAGTGGCGCGACCGTGGCGGCGTCCCGGGGCAAGGCAGCCCGCCGGTCGCGTTAGGCCCACGGCGCGCCCCCGAGCCGGGAGTTCTCGGCGGCGGGGAGTCAAGCAACTCAACTGCCGCCGCCCCCCCGCCGGTCCAAGTCGACGGCGGGGTCGGCGTCGGCCTCCCGCGTGTCGAGTGCGGCGACGCGGTCGACTGGCGAGGGCGCGGCCGGGCCCCGCACGGCGGCGGCGCGCGTGCCGCTGCCGCCCAGCCGGCCGGGCACTCCCCCGGCGGCTGAGGCGGCGCCGCGCGAGGCGGGGGATGACCCCATGGAGCAGGAGTTCCCCCCGCCGGTGCCGCGCCGGAGGCGCCTCCCGGTAGGGGAGGAGGCGGGGCTGGCGGAGCCGGGGGCGCTGGTCCAGTGGACGCCCCCTGCTGCCCCCAGTCAGATGGAGAAGTGCCGCTTGCGGACGTTTTATGCCGCGATCCCGGTGTCTAAGCAGGGCCTGGCTTGGCAGCGCTGGCTGGCGCGCCTCCCCGTGCAGTACAAGCTGCCTGCCGGGGAGGCGTCGGAGCTCCTCGCCCTACAAGAGGCGCGGGACGCGCCGTGAGTGGCGCGTGTCGCCTTTGCGCCTGTCCAACGTCATGGACGGGGCCACCGTCGACGACATGCCGCCCGTCGTGGCGTGGGAGTGGGCGTGCTCCTCCCCCCCGTACTTGGGGAATGGGGATCCCCACTTCCACCACCAAGACGCGCGCACCGAGCGCCGGGTGCGGGAGGCGTCGGGCATCCTGGTGCGGGCCTCACAAGTGGAGAGCACCCAAGTACATGCCTGGGCGCGGCGGGCGTAGTACGTCCCGATGCCGTCCTGGTGGTCGGCTATGGAGGTAACCTTTGTGTTCTCGGCCAGGATGCCGCGCATAGTGTTGGAATTCGAAAATTGTACTACTTAGCTACAGCCACATTCAGGGATGAAAAAAAACCGCGATTTTTTACATCTCGGATCGATTAATCTTTATATTAATCCATTAAATCTCGAGTTTTCAATTAATCAATGGTTTTATTGCTGTCTGTGACTTCGACTGCGGGCAGTGTCTGACCATCTAAGTCGCCGCCTCGTCGCTGGTCCGAGGGTGCTCGCTTGCCTCGGTCGGTGGTGGAATTTTGACACTTCACAATGAGTGGCGCGTCGGTCATCCTGAGGTAGAAGGAACAAGAGCGGGGAGGCCGAGGTGGTCGCCGTTGTCCGTCCAGTGCGCGGTGAGGGCGAGGTGCCCCCATTCTAGCCGAGGCCAACCCCGCTGCCGCTCTCCACCGTTTTGACCACCCCGCCTCCGCACCGCCAGCCACCAAGACGCGTGTCACACCACAGGCAGCGGCCGAGACCCAAGGCGACAGCCTTCTAGCATTAAGTAAAAAAACACATCAAAAATGGGAGAACGGCAACTGATTAATCTATAGATTCAATATGTATTGAATCGATTTCATTTAATGCATGCATTTTATTGGTGCCAACTCTGGCCCCAATACCGGTGTGAATGGTCCTGAGGAGTTCGAACTTATAGTACAACACTCCTTCCAACTTCACAGGACCTCCAGCCGCCAGGTCTCGCTCACGAAGCCAATCTGCAGGCCCCTGCGATTTCAAGTCGCCCTCAGGTGAGATTTGAACCTGCGACCTCATGCACAGTAAACCAGCTTTAGCTGGAAGTTTCTGAGCCCATAACCTGTTGGGATTCGAAAATCGTACTACTCAGCTACCGCCACAATATCGGTGTAAATGGGTCTGAGGAGTTCGAACTTATAATCCAACATATAGTGGCTTACTCTGGCACTGCGCATCGCCGGGGGAAATCTACCCCGGAGGCGGCCATCCTCGCTACCCAGTGGGTGCTGGAGGTGGCGGGGGTGTGGTATGCCTCCGCCTGTACCGAGGGATACCTCTGGCATCTGCCCGCTGCCGTAGTGGGGCGCCTGGTGGGGCTTCACCTCGCCAACGTGGCGAAAAGGGCAGGCCCGGACGCACATGCGTACCCCAGCGAGTTGCTGGACCTCCACCAGTCCTTGGACAGGGAGGCGGCCGGGCCCTATCTGGCCCGCCGAGCTGGCGGGAAGGAGGGCGAGGCGCCTTGAGCGTTTGTCCACTGTGACAAACGCCTGGTGGCCGGGCGCATAGGCCTCCGTGCGGGCCTGGGTGACCTGGCCTACCCCTACTCTGCGGGGGTAACGGCGACGATGTCCCCGCCGGACTCGGGTTGGGGTGCGCCAGGGGCAAGTGCCCCCCAGCAGCGCAAGCGCACCCGAGGTACTACCGAGCGCCCCCCTGCTCGTGGGAGCACTGTCCGGCGGACCACCCGGGCGGGGGCTTCCCCTGTGCGGCGGTCGGGCCGTCCGACGTTTGCGTCGCCGGAGGTCCCGTACTACCCGGCCCTTGGGGTGAGGCAGAGCCTCAGCTGGGGGTACGCCACCTCGCGGTGCGCCAACGCCTTGGCGACCACCTCCCCAAGTGCGGCGGGGGCGCTTAGGGCTGCCCATATGGAGGCGATAGTTGCCTCCCTGGTGGACACCCTGGCGTGGATTACGCGGTGGGCGGGGGCCGTACTGCGGGACCCCTCGTCCCCCCGGACTGCCTCAGCCGAGAAGTTTTTTGTGGACACCACCCCAAAGGCCATCGGGTACCAGATGGCCTCCCGCTTGGAGGGGCACGGCCAGCGGGTGGCGCCTGGGCCCGCGGGTCCCGCGGCGGGCGGGGGCCCCAGTCGGGCCTCGTGCGCCGGAAAGCCTGCTGGCTCGGCCGCGCCCTACCATGGGGGCGGCTCCCCCTCCTCCGCTGGGGGGTACGCCGCGGCGGGGGCGGCACCGAGTAGGATGCCGCGCTCGTCATGAGGGCCGGGCCCCTCGGACCGGGGGTCGGCTCAGGAGTACCCGGGGGACCACCCAGACTACAACCAGCTCGGTGGGTATGCCCCCGACGACCTCCCGCACTCGCCGGGTAGGGAGTGGTTACCCTGGTTCGAGTGGGGCGCCGGGGCGCTGAGTTATGGATAGCCCGGCCCCTACCATGTTTGTCCCTAGTGGGGTTGGATCTATTGTCGTGGGTGTGTGTGAGGGGTACCCCGTTCTGGGGATATTTTGTTGTATTATACCCTTCTTCTCATCGTGAGCCGGTGCCGCGCACAGTGCTGGCGGACCTTCCCAGCCGGGAGGTCCTCCACAAAGTGCCAGGAGTCCTCCCGGGGTCCATACCCGAACCACCTGACCTTGAGCATGAGTCGCTCCTGGTCGTCGTACCCCTGTCCGACAAAGCGGTCGAAGACAGCCTCAATCGGTTTACTTGCCGATGAGAAGAGGGACGGGACCCGGCATGCGGCCAGTGCCCGCGCTCACGCCGGGAACCCTCGGGTGGTTCAGGGGCCCGGGTGGCGTGGTTCCCATTGATGGTACGGATCCCATCGTCACTTTCGATGGTAAGCCGACGCCCGTCGGTCTTCAAGATCTGGTAGGGTCCTAGTGTCTTGAAGATGAGTTTACCCCCCTGGTTATCGTGGGACTTCACGAATACCCAGTCTCCAACTTGGAGGGCTTCGCGGCGAGTCTGTACGCGCTCGTCGAAGGCTCGTTTGTACCGGGCTTGTGCCGTTTCCATGGTATCCCGCACTAGGGGGATCAGGGAGTCGAGGCGCTGGAGGAAATTCTCCTTGGCTTGCCCAGGGTTTATTATCTCCCCGGGGTCGGGGACCGCTGTAAGTCGCTCGAGCACCACCGGAGTAAGCCGTCGAGGGCTTACGAACGCAAAAGGAATCTGCCCGGTGCTTCTATGCACTTGCGAATTGTATGCCGTTACTACCAGGCTTAAGGATCGGGACCACGTAACAACGTTGGCACTAACGTATTGTCGTAGTTGCTTAACTAAGGTCTTATTTAACCGTTCGACCAGCCCATTAGTTTGCGGGTGACGAGGGGTGGCATAGTTAGTGTCAATACCCAAGGTCTTGAGCACCCCTTGCCAGAGTACGGCAGCGAATTGGAGTTCGTTATCCGATAGAATTGAATCGGGGATTCCATAGCTAGCAACCTACGTGTCAAGGAATGCGCTGAGAACATCCAGAGCCGTGATGTCTCGAAGCGGGACCGCCCGCGTGACCTTAGTAACTCGGTCACAAATAACGAGGATATACTCATATCCTTCGGGGGTCCTGGGCAGGGGGCCAAGCAAGTCAATGGCCAGCGCTACGAAGGGTTCCGTCGCGGGGAACAACCTCATGAAAGTTTTACTCTGCGTACCCATGAGCCGGTTCTTGGCACAGGTTGGGCAAGCTGCCACCCACCCGAACACATCCATCGCCAGCGAGGGCCAGTAGTATCGGTCCCGCAGGGTCTGGTACATGCGCGTCCCACCTGGATGCGCAGCCAAGGGGGAGGAGTGCTCCGCCCGTAACACGTCCTTGACTAGGGACTGTTGGACCAGTACCTGCTGGGTCCCCTCGTGGTGTCCGCGACGGCACAACAACCCGTCTGCGTTATTGTAGAAGCGCGTGGGCGTGCGGGTGTCAAGTAACTTCTTGAACCCCTGACAGAACTCGTCTGTCGCCTGCTTCTGGTTTAGTTCGCCCAGGCGTATGCGGGCGGTCTTTCTGTTCTCAGGGAGTCGGGGGTCGAGTACCGCCCCCGATCGAGTGGTCACCCCAGCTGTAGCACAACAGAATGTGGATCAAGTCATAGGGGGGAGGGAAGCATCCCGCACGTGCCCCCTCCGTGCGTGCACTGCTATAGGGCCATCGGACCCGGGAAGTCAGGCCGCCAGAGGTGATGACACAAGGCACGGTTTACTTGCCGGCGACGACGGTGCCTCCCACCGTCG
>Ga0115031_1002238_pt1 | contig 14390 bp, 9 predicted proteins | sample Maine_Asex4_meta_FD_87301 | JGI IMG/M metagenome (GOLD analysis project Ga0115031, IMG submission 87301) | Marine algal microbial communities from Maine, USA - Maine_Asex4_metaG | ecosystem: Host-associated > Algae > Red algae > Unclassified | place: Maine, USA | collected 2015-01-05 | reverse complement strand
TTTTGATAAAAACTCAATCCTTGTTCACAGAGTTTAGGATGTTCTTTCTTTTCTAATGCTTCTTTAAATTTTCTTCTGGCATGTGCTGCACAATAGATTAGTTTAAGCTGTTTTTGTTTCGCTGTATTTTAATAAACACTGTATCCATCACTTTGCAAATAAGAGCCAGCAAAGTCACGTAAAAAAGAGGAGCCTGCTTCATTTGAGCGCGAGGGATTGTAACTAAACAATACAGCTTTGTTTAATGGATCATTCGCTTTCAACATTTGTCCTCTATGAACACTACCTATCTTATTTTTCTGCAAAACCTTTATTCCGATTTCATCTACTTGAAGATATTCCTGCCTTAGTACCTCCTTTGTATGTAAGTTATACAAAGGATCAAGTGCATCTATTCCTTTACCGAACCAACTTTCAATATTTGATTTCTTTACAAAGGATAAGCCATGCAGATATAACTTCTTAGCCTGACGGTAAAGTGGTGTATGGTGCTGAATCTTTTCATTGATTAAGTGGGCAATCACTGATTCATCAACCATTCCGTTAGCTATGATTCGTGGAGGAATCGGAGCCTGAGATATCTTTTCTTCTTTTGTCTTACATATCGGCCGAATGATTCTTTTTACACTTAAACTAGCCTTTATGTAGTTTAGTATTTCTGTAACATCCTCTCCAATTGTTTGATCATTTTGGTCATCATAACCATCTGGATATATGTATTGTTCATCTCTTGGTAACTGTGATGGAAAAGCATTCCTCCTGATTCCTTATCGTGAAGACTTGCCTTCTTGACTACTTTTGCTGGAGTGGAAGCTTCTGATTGTGCGGAGTCAGCAGTAGAATCACCAAACAAATTCCCTTGGTTTGGATTTTCGTTTAGTATAAATCTCTCACGTTTGGATCCAAAGACAAGTTTGCGTAATTGTTCTAGTTGAAACTTGAGCTCATCTATTTGTTTTTGTTGCTCAGCAATAAGCTTATCTTTTTCAATTAGTAGTATGTCTTTCTCTGCGCTTATCTTTTTTGTTCAACTCAAAAAACTAGCATAGCAAATTGAATGCGATTTACTAAACTGCTTTCGACTTAATTCAGTCTGCTCCCAGGATCTTACATACTCCTTACGTTGATCTTCTGCGTATCTCATATTTTTTTTGCCAAGTTAGATACATGTTTCCTTTTTTGCAATACGGGATTCATTAGGCGCTTACCTTCGATCGTACTAAACAGAAAATCTATGGGTTAAATATTGAAAATCAGACCTAAAAACCAAAATTCATATTCTAAACAGAAGAAAAAATATATTGAGTGCAAAAAAGATCAATCATAAATGTAGAGATCTCAGTATATTGCAAAAAGGATACTTCAGAGAAGTCTATCGAGCAAATGAGTTACCCTAACGGATAATTAGAGTATTGTTCAACAATGTATACATCATATTCTTTGTTGGTTTATAGAGTAATGAGGTAGACGATGCATAAATTCCTTTGAGTTACATGCAAGGAGGTTGAAAAAAATGCCAACCCTTCAAAAAAAGCAAAGAATGTTGTCAGACACATTGTTTTTGTTTGCCGCCCACAATCTATTCCTACCCACCACTCATGAAATGAGTTATCATTTCATGAGATAAATTTTTCATTTGAGTATATAGCAAACAATAACTCCATAATAAAGTATGAAGAATCATCTTAAACTCTTCTTCTTATCAATTTTATAGGACAGTAATATCCCCAAACTTCTTGACTTCACTACCATTGAACTGATATGATATATAATAGACATAAACACCCTGACTTACAGATACATTTTTATAGCGCCCATTCCATTTCAGATTTGGGTCATCGGTAAAAAATAAGAGATTTCCCCATCGATCAAATATAGACATTTCATATTCATCTGAAATATCACAATTACTATTAACCATCAGTCCAAATGATGAATTGACAGAACCTTCATTTTCAAGAGAAATAATATTAGGTGCGTAAGTCCGACATGAATAAATAAGATTTATATCAAAGGTGAAGCTGCACATATTTTCATCAAATATCGTAAAGCTTAACGTATCTATCGAACCATCCGAGAGGATAGTCGTTGTGGCACAATCACCGCAACTCACTAAATTTGATGGCTCCCAAAGAATACTATAATTATCTGCTATAGGTATGGTTATTTCATATTCTTCATCGAAAAATAGTTCTATAGAATTTTGAATAGGCGGCATTGGTATGGGATCGAATGATTCAATGTTAATAATATAAATTGAGTCGCAACCAGCATTATTTAGAAAATATAGAGTATCGCTCCCAGATTCCATATACAACTTATCTCTTATAATTAAAGGCTCATCTCCACACTTCATATACTCTTCAATTTCCAAAAAATCAGATTCTAAAGTAATCATAACATCCACTATGGAATCGCAACCTACAGCATTTTCAAGCACAACTGATCCCTCTAATCTATTTTCGTCGAATATCTCTGATCCGATTAAGTATTCAATATTATCACCCTCACAAATACTCTCTTGGAATACAGAACTTGTGGATGCTGTAAAAACTAAATTTACAAGGACTGTAGAATCGCAACCTTCTGATGAAATAAAAGTTTCATCACCAATTGGATTACTTTCATTATAAGTTACATTACCCACGGTAACTTCAAAACCATCACCTAAACAACCGGTATAATCCACGAAATTTCTTAATGAATCCCTAATTGATAAATTTGTTATAATTATGGAATCGCAAAAGTTAGCTGAAATTAATGTATCGATGTATGTACCTTCCAAATTAACTTCCTCGCCAGAAGGTAATGTATAAGTTGCGCCAGGGCATACTGCAATTTCATTGGGAGGGTTTTGATTTCCAGCAATACTGCATCCCAAAGCAAAAATGTTACATGTGAATCTATCATTTTTATTGTTTACTTCATCTCCAAAACTTATACTTCCTGCACCTCCTCCACAAAAAATGCCTATGTCTCCAAATATTAAATCATTTGTCAGTGAATCAATAACTGCTGTAGGTCTGCCTGTATTATCTACCGCCAAAACAGTAAAACCCGTCGAAGGTCCCTCAGTAATTACGCCTTGATAAGTGCCTCCTTGATTAAACGAATTTACCTCTCCGAAAGGGCCATCAAAAATATTAAGCCCTCCAGTTAGTCCGGTTTGTATATTGGGATTTTCATTTTCATTTTCAATATTATACCCCCATAAATCTGCCTCTTCTTGAGTTACTATTACCAGATTTGCAGGGCATAACAAAGACCAATCTCTAATAGAAGATAATAGATTATCTGGAAGAGATGTCTTTTCTATGTTAGAACTGAGCGTCAAAGTGTCTACACCAAAATTACCTATAAACACTACATCACACTCTTGATCGTCAATATAATCAACGGTAATATCATCTCTTAACACATTCAATTCTAAAGGGCATCGAACGGTTCCATTGGTTCCAAAATTATCATTACTTAACAACTTTTGTCTAAGATAATCTTCCATTAGGTCACCATCAAGATTATAACCGCATGTAGCAAATGGATCGTTAGATATACAATAATCATTCTCGGGCAGATAACAAATCACGATCGTTTCATCTTCACATTCGCAATCGACTGCTTGAGCGGAGGTCATTGTACAAAGCAGAAATGAAATACCTATAAAAATCCATCGGATAAGGGTATTTTCCATATTATTTAGTTTTATTTTATAAATAAAATATTTTTCAGTCTTAGAGTGGTGAGCTCAAGTTATGAGATTATAATGATTCAATGTTGGTTAATCTCATTCGATGTCTTTCTTTTAGTTCAATACATAATCATGTTGTTGTAGTAATATTTAAAGTTTCATACGGAAACCAACATCTAAGTTGAGAGTTGATGGACGGATAATAATTTCATCAATAGGTGTCCAGTTTGTCAAATGTCGTCTATAAGTAAAGCCCCAATTGAAACTAAGTTTTTGATTAATATCAGTATCAAGTCTGAGCCCTAGGATGGCTACCGATGATAAAGACTTTTTATCTAAAAAATTGCTTTCAGATAGTTCAATAATTGCCAGATTTGAATCTATGAACTTTCCTTTTGTCTGCCGTCTCGCCATCCCAAATCCACCTAAGGCCCTTAAATCAACATCTTTTTTTGAAAACAAAACATAGGATAATCCTAATGATGCTTCTGTAACACTATACTGATTATTCTCTCGAATTGTACGCTTATGAACTTCAGTTGTAGATCTGATTCCAAACGTTGTGTGTGAGTTTCCACTCAATTCGTTAATAGTAATGATTACGGGTACGTTTTCTTGAATGATTTGGATTGTATCACAATGTATGTATTCAATTCGTTCGCGTGATAAATGATGTTCTATAGCTCCATACACTGCAAATCGATCGCTTAATTGGTAAGAGGCATTTAGTCCTAATGAATAGCCGAATCTTTTCGACCTTACTTGATCTAAAGTTCTACTATATCCCTGAAGACTTGAACTTGTTCTATAATTAATTACATTTAAACCAGAAGATACTCCTACAATCCATTTTGAAGGAACAGAGATATTCGATAATTTATCCTCCATCTTATAATTAGGAAGCTTTAAGTATTCCGCTTCCGATTTAACTTTTGAAACATATTGTGGCAATTTATCCAAATACTTTGTAGACGCAATCAATATTTCTTCAGTCTTGGGTTCTCCAACATCTGAAAGAATGGTTTTTATATCACTATTCCCAATTGTTTCTCGAACACCAATATCACTAACTAGCTTTTCATCTTTTTTTACAGCGTGGTTTGTCCGATGATTATTAATAGCTAAAGGCAAATCATTGGTAATAATTTGTGCTTCTTGAGCATATGTCGTTTGCTTGGTCTTTTTTTGTCCAGTATTTTTACCTAATTTGAAATCTTTTGAAATATAATTAGAATAGTTATTTGTATTAGCTGATTCAGAAATAGCAATCTCTCGTTCACCATCCCTATTCTCTTGTTCCCCATCCCGTATGATATCCTCTTTAGAATGGTTTTCAATAGAAGAATTTGAACTAGTATTTACGAGTGTTGAATCAGAATTGTTAATCGCCTCATCTGACGTATAAAGTATAGCGATAATCAAAACTCCAAGAACCAAAGCAAGCAGATAAATAAATATTGTTCGCTTTGGTTTCTCAACTGGACGTTTAATCCCTGATTCTAATTCAGCCCAACTAAAACCAGCTGGCACATTTAAGTCCTGCTGTAGTTTGCCTATGGTTGTTTCTTCCAATTTTTTTTGATTCATATTAAATCGAATTTAATAAAGCCTTAAGATCCTGGCTATCTTCTAATTGTTCATTTATTTTTTTTCTCAACCAGCCTTTTGCTCGTGACAATTGAGACCTTGATGTTTCTTCCGTTATTTCAAGATGTACAGCTATTTCCTTATGTGAAAATCCTTCTATTAAGAACATATTAAAAACAATTCTGTAGCCATCCGGCATGAAACTTATTAGATGTAAAAGATTCTGTAGATATAAATCACTAAGTGCGCTATTATCAGTTCTTACGTGTTCTGTATAATCTACTAACTCTAAACTCTGTGGTTTTTTTTTTCTTTTGTAGTCAATAATTTTATAAACAGCAATGGAGCGCAACCAAGGTTTAAAAGATCCAGCACTTTCCTGATATTTTTCCAAAGAGAGAAACATGCTACTAAAAATTTCTTGAATCATATCTTTCAAAAAATGTTCAGGAACAAAATATCGTTTACATATCGTATATATATAAGGTAGAAAAGCTTCGTATAAGGATTGTTGAGCTTTAGCTTTTCCATGTATACATAAGGGCAATAATGCCTTAATCTCTTTTTCAGATAGCGCCGCCATTAGTAATTACTCGCAATAGATTTGTATAGGTACATAAAAGCTACCTTCTACAAGTCCTACAGGTTCCCAGCTATCTAAACTTCCACCGACACTAGCCTCAAATAATGCCGACCAAGTGCCTTGAATTACTTCATCAGAATCATCTATTGTTATATTATGCGGCTCTGTAAGTATATTTCTAATGAGTCTATCTTCACTCTCAACGTAGATAGAAATCTGCAATTTATCTACATTGCTTAAATAGGAAATGAGATAACTGTCCTCAAGGAATACAAATAAATTATCTTCTTCGATATATTCTGCATTGGTTACATTGTAGTTCTTAATATCAATATTTTCTATGGTGTCGACGATATGGCATAGATATCCAGTGGAATTATATAATGCCTTTTCTCCGTTATAATCGAACTTTAATTCTCCAGAATTGACATAAACAGTATCTATTTCAGTATCTACTAAAAATGTATTGGTATTCTCAAAATTTTCTTCCGAACACGAGATTAAGAGAATAGCGGCACCTATAAAGAGTATTAAGTAATTTTTCATAATTTATTTGTATTTATTAAAAACTCTATTCATTATTTATATTTATTTACAACTCTATTCAACTATATATTCGTTTTTAAGGCAGATATGTTGCATGAGTTGGATGTATTTCAAAGATTTTTTTAGATATATTAGAATGATTGTCGCCTCTATGAGGTACAAGTTTGATATGCGATCATATCTAATGTTATAACTCGTAAACTATAATTTCGATTATCACATAATCAATTTATACATTACGTGATTTTAGAGTTAAAACATCTATTTTTCAATCTTACCTATCACACAATTAGAAATACAAAGAATATTTCAGCACATTCTATTAGATAATAATGGCAGACTACGTATAAATTTAGTTAGTACTTTTAGATAATTTGAAGTTAAAACAAGTCATTATAAAATTTCTTCAATACTAATTAAGTAATCCATTAATCCCATGACTAGTTTTTCAATATTACTACCTACTTTAGGTAATTACGTTCATAAATGCAGGTAGCTATATTTGGAATCTACAATATGATTAACTTTTGAATAGACCTGGCTGATTCAGTTTTTATAAGTAAAAAGTAAGTCCCGCTTGCCAAATTCGAAACGGACAGATTAAAAGTTTGTGAATTGCCGTAAGAGTTTTGGATAACAACTTCACCAAATGAATTATATACAATCGCTGAAATTTGCTGTGCAGTTGTAGGTAAAGTAATTAAAGTATTGTCTCGTGCTGGGTTTGGAGCAATTGTAAATTGAGAACCACTACTAACGATCTGATCAGTATTTGATATAACAGATGAGAGGTCAATTTTATACATTGATCTACCATAAGTCGCCAAATATAAAGTGTTATTATCATCTATTTGCAAGTCTGTTACAATAACAGAAGGGAGATTTATTCCTAAGACGTCCCAGCTTTCACCTTGATTCGTAGACATAAACAGTCCCGCATCTGTTCCTATTATTATATTGCCTTCATTATCTGTAACCACATCATTGATGGGAATATCTGGCAAGTTAGCACCTAAGGCTGTCCAGTTTTGACCTCGATCTTCGCTTACATAGATGTTGCCATTATCTTCTCCGTATCTATAACCTGAAAAGGTTACAAATATCTTATTAGAATTTTCTCGATCTGCGTATACTTTAGTCACCCATCTGACAGGAAGATCTTCAGAAATTTTCGTCCAATCTAATCCTCCGTCTTCAGTCACCCATATATTTCCGTCATCCAGACCAGCATAGATAATATCGTTATCTATGGTGGAAACATCTATTGTCGTCATTGTTCCGAATCTCCCGTTACCCGAACCAGGACCATTGCTCAAATCAGAACTTATAAGGCTCCAAGTATCACCAGCATCAGTGGTCTTATGCAGCTTATTAGAACCATAATATAGCGTTTCTGTATCGATGGGATCAAGTGCTACTGGTGTGTCCCAATTATTTCTCTCATCTGCCCCTAAATTAGGTGTTATCTCATTAAACCCTCCGGATGAGCCATAGAAACCTCCTCTATAAAACTGACCGGCTTGTGTAGACGTAAACCAGTAAGCCTCATCAATTGAATTTGCCAATGGCTGCATACCATCACCATCGTTGATCTTCTCCCAATTGTTAATACCGTCAGATGTAACTGTCCTCCAGGAACCATTATCCTGTGCTCCACCATATATTACGTTACTACCATTTACATTAACATGCAATCTGTAGAATTGAGTTATTGGAAGATTATTAATTTTTTCGAAGTTGGCACCACCATCATCACTTTTGTATACTCCTCCATCATTACCAATAATTATTTGATTAGGATTCATAGAGTTAAATGCAAAGGATTGTTGATCTGCATGAACTCCATCGAAAATCTGAGTCCACGATTGACCACCATTAGTGCTTTTGTATACCCAAAATCCCATATTGTATACAACATTTTCATCAGTAGGATCAATATAGATATCTCCAAAATATTCGTTGAATCCTGAATCCACCATGAAGCTGTTGCTTCCTTGTTCCCAATTATCGCCTCCATCTTTACTATTATAGAATCCATCAATATTACCAGCTGCATTGATATATAGTGCATATACAACATTGGGATTAGAAGGTGCTATCTCTAATTTGATTCTAGAAATGGTGTTTGAAGTAGACAATTCGTTATTCAATTCCTCCCAGGTATTCCCACCGTCTAAAGAACGATAAATTCCAGAGTTGGGGCCTCCATAGATATGGTTATCTTCTGTAAATTCCCGCTGCCACATTGAGGCATAAATGATATTACTATTACTAGGATGCATTGCTATATCAATACCTCCTGTGACATCATTAATGTATAAAACTTTTGTCCAAGTATTTCCACCATCTTTAGAACGATAGATACCTTTGTTTTCTGAATTTCTATATACTGGTCCCATAGCGGCCACAAAGACTGTATTGTCATCATTAGGATCTATCAGTACTTTACCTACTGTTCCTACATCTGATAAACCTTTAGATTCCCATGTAACACCGCCGTCTATTGATTTATAAACGCCATTACCTGAGTGAGCGCGACCTGCATCAGCTTCCCCTGTTCCTACCCATATAAGATTAGAGTTGTTTTCTGAGATACTTAGATCTCCCATGGTTAATATCCCTTGTTCATCAAAAATAGCTACCCACGTGGCTCCGCCGTCGTCAGTCTTGAAGATGCCCCCTGATGCCGCAGCTATATAATAAGTGTCTGGCTTATCAAAAGGTATTTCCACATCGACTACTCGACCTCCAGCATTGGTAGGGCCTACCAAGCATGCAATGTCATTACCACTTCGCTTACCAGATTTAATACCTTTGAGGTATTTTTCTTTCCATACTTTGGCTTCTTGCAATGCTGTTTCTTTAACCTTCCCTTTAGGAAATGCCCTTTGTAAATACATGTGATCGGTCCGTATCTCTCTCGGCTCAACTTTTGACTTTGAGGAAATGGTATCTAGATTATTGCAAGAATTGAGAAGCAGTAATATTCCTGTTGCTAAAACCATTAAACAAATATAATTTCTAAACATAAATACAGTTTTTGTTGTTGTAAATTAATTAGAATCAAATATTAGGGTACTCCTAAAGTCTATCCTTGCTCTTATAAGATATATTAGCATCATTACATTCATAAACATCTTCCCATTTTCACATATAACATACTAGCTCCTCGAAACCGCTGTATAATAGTGTTATTTATATAGTTCTTTTAACTCACTTTTGTCAACCTTTTTAGGGTATACTTACTTATTTACTTATTATCAGTCTCTGTTCTCCGATGTTTACGCCATCAAAAGATTTAACTATATAGATACCTGTCTTTAAGTGAGTAAGGTCGATTTCATTTGGAGACCCGCTAAATAAATTTTTAATTTGATTACTGACAACTTTTCCATCAATAGAATAAACTACGATTTCAGTTTGTCCATCGAATTTATCAGATGACAAATAAATTATGCCGTTCGATGGATTTGGGTATATAGACAACTGGTTATCATCCTTCAAATCATTAGTTGAAGTAGTTCCAGTTATGGTATAAGTTACTATCAAAGGTGGATAACAAAAAGACACGTCAGTAATTGTTACAGTATATTCTCCTGGTTGCAAATCATCGATAGACGCACCAAAATCACCATTATCCCAAAATATTTCATAATCGGAAACACCTCCTGCAATATCCAAAGAAATGTTTCCATTCCCTTGCGAACTATTGGAGTTTGTAATGGTAGCAGATGCAATGGACAAATCTGACTCAGCTGGTAACAGATACATGAATAATTGATTAGATTCAACAACACAATCAGCACTATTCAAATCGGGAAATATCTCAAATCCTGGCTCTTCACTGAAAGGTGCATTATGGTAATAATAACACTTGACAAAGTATTCGCCTACAAGATCTGTTTGATTTCCTAAATCTGTGTGCAAGTAATTATAAACACGATCAGCCTCATCAAAACAACAGATAACCGAAGCTGAAGGCGAACTTAAAGGATCCTCTAAATCTGTCATGTCCTCCATACTAAAAACTATAACATATCCAGAAGAATTTCCAAAATCAGCCGGATCACTTGGTACGATCATCTCTACAACTTCTAATCTTTGAAACTCAAAATCGCAGACATATTCGTCATCACCATCTCCTATTTTCCAAGTGAATATTAAGTCATCATCACCACAACTAACTGGTGCTCTTTTCTCTATCTCTAAGCAAAATTTACCAGTAACATTTAAATCTGTATCAAACGTAGTATCTGAACCATCTAGTAACATATAGTATTGAACGCCTACATCAGTTGACAAATAAGCTTTAAACGTAAAGTCGTTTGGATCTTGTAGTTCTTGTTGAAACTCATTACAAGATATAAATTCTAAATTGTCACAATCGCCTTTGTAAACTAATGCTTGACTAGTATTGAGATACTCATTTGCTGAAGCTCCACACTCCGTTGTTCCTATGATATAAGAATTCCCATCACCTGTAAAAGTCACCCAAATTGAGTTTTCTATCACTTTGTCAAATAGACATATTAAAAAATCAGGGTTCGTTTCTTCGCCCCCTGTAGCGTTAGTATTATCAAACTGAATGCTTGTTGTGATATCACCATCTTGCATACCACTGATAAGGCTAGTAATATCATAAGCATCTGAGCACTCGTCATATGACTGTCCGTTGACAGAAGTGATAGTTAAAAATGCACAAATACAGACTAGTGCAAAATGTCTGCAAAAAATGTAAAATTTATTCATGATTCTAGAATTGTTATTAAAATTTAAATTTGATTTAGATTATTAGCTTTTGATTATTTTTTTGCTAATTATTCCATTTTTTGACATAATTGAGATAAAATATATTCCGGCTGTATATTGGCTCATATCGTAACTAATAACATTTTTCCCAGTTGCCCTAAGTTCGTTAGAATATTGAAGTCTATTTCCATATACGTCTGTAAGCTGAAACTCAATACCTATTGGTTCAGTTGTATCAAAATCAATATTCACCATATCACTTACTGGATTAGGCCAAATATAGAAATTTGCATCTAAAAGTTCTGAGCTCACAGAACTTGTTCCTCCTTCGTATTTAAAATTGTGTTTAACTTCATTTTGAAAACTTCCTCCTACTGCTATAATTTGGTCATCTCCATCTTTAAAAACATACCGACCTACTCCCCATGTACAACACATACCATTAGCGCTGAAATCAGTAACTACCAAAGTATAACACCCATTCTCGACTAAGTTGATCGTCTCTATAATAGATTCGTCATTACTATAGGCTGATGGATCATCAGGAGGAAATGAATTAATATTACCCGTATTATTTAATCCTACTAATAAGTTACCTCCTTCTGCAACTACTTCTTCATTATCATCCAAAATAGCCCAATACGTTTCTGCTCCACGACCATCTGTCCTTAAATCTAATATCAGTTCACTACCAACAGATATTTTTGCATCATCTAGTCTTTTAGTTATGGAATTATCGGTAAGATCTGAATCTATAGCTCCGTTAGGATTTGATATTTTTATCTCTAACTTAGTTTCTTCAGAGATTGAAATATCATCGAAAGACATGCTGGTATGTGCGTAAGAATTTAACGCTCCGTTCCAATCAACTTCTTGCTCTAATTCATTATCTACATAAAGTTGGCCTTTACATGAAGTTAAAACTTCTGAACCACTATTTCTCATGTCCACACTAGGCGTTATAGTTATTTCATTACAAATATCTTGTTCATAAGAGTTATAAGCAAAAGCTGTTATATCATTTGCAAATTCAGGGACAGAACAGTCAAGTCTTTCAGTTTGAAAATCTTCTACTTCAGGGCTATTTGGATTTGCAAAATCTCTTGGCATCTCGATTGCAGTTCTATCAGTACAAATTTGCACGTAGGTAGGATATCCTACTACATTGTATAAGTGCTGAATTTGATCATTATCCACCATCGGATAGAAAACCTCGTCAGTCCAATCACCAAGAGTATCATCTCCTGTACCCATAATGTCATCTAAACCAGTAAAAGCATCACTTTCTATTCCTATAATGACATAATCATCAAACCCGTTCGGACCATGTAATTCCCACATCTTCGATAGTTCTTTACCATTATGATAATTCCAGCAAGGAAGACACCATGTGGTATAAAAATCCAATATTACGGTTTTACCACTTCCTAGTATATCATATAAGTTATGAGTTTCGCCAGTTATATCAACAACTGTAAAGTCAGGGGCTACATCGGGTACCTGAGCAGATAAACTAAAATTTACTACTCCAACAATAGATAAAATTTGGAAAATTTGTTTCATATACTTCATTTTTATTTTTCTTATTAATCTCATCTTACATAACACATTTCGCATTTTTCACAAAATAGTTGCATCAATCTGTAATAAAATTTCAAATAAAGGAAATTCAACCAATTTAACATACATTTTCTATATGGCTAGACTCGATATTTCTATAAAGCTCTTAGTCTTGAAACAAAAATCAAATCACAGATACCGGTAATTCAGGTTATAATATGAACTAGTACTTAGCAGGAATCTACTTTGTTTCTATCATCTCAAATGATGGACTTACGAGTAAAAAAATAGTCAAACACTTATATTTCTTCTAAAATCCAAAGTAGACTCTGTATATATTAGATATTAAAATAAATACAGATGCAGCGTTTTTCGTAAAATATCGAACTTACATAATATAAGATATCTTTAAAATACTAAACTAAAGTTGAAATGAAACAAATAGCGCCTTTTATAATTGCGATGGTAATGTTGGGTCATACTCTATCCGCACAAGAAATTCCAGAAATAGCTCCTAACTTTATCGTTACTGATATCGATGGTGAGACTCATGAGCTATATGATATATTAGCGAGTGGTAAGACAGTCGTTTTAGATTTTTACGCGACCTGGTGTGCTCCGTGTTGGGAATATCATAATGGTAGAGAACTATCAAAATTATGGGAAAGGCATGGGCCTGATGGTTTTGATGACTACTTTATAATGGGAATAGAAAGCGACGGCAGTACAGGATTGGATGATTTAGGAGGAACGGGCAACAATACATTAGGTGATTGGACTGAAGATGTGGAATACCCTATAATCGATAATGATCAGATTCGCCATTATTTTAATATATCCTTTTACCCAACTTTCGTCCAAATTTGCACAGACAGAACTGTAGTCGTTATGGACAGGGACTTTTTTAATCCAAATGGATTTGATCCTACTATTCCTCACGTTGAAGATTATGAAACAGAAAGGCTTGACTGTTCTATGCCAGAATCTCCGAATAACGTTACCGCTTATGCTTATAATGGCTATGATGATAATATCTGCGATGCTACAACATTTATGCCTAGCATAGACATCAGGAACAGTGGTTTAGACATATTGACATCGTGTAATGCAGAACTTTATGCAGATAATGTTTTAATAGAAGAAATGACTTGGACGGGGTCATTGACTACATATGATCATGACCAAATTAAATTTAGTGAGATTACTCTCAGTGAGAAATCAAAACTAGAAATAAAGCTATCAAGTCCCAATGGTCAGTCAGATGATGACCTAACAGATAATACACTCATAAAAAATATTAAGGAAGTCAATACTGCCAGCACGAGTAAGCTCTTATTGGAGATAAGAACCAATATTTTTGGTAAAGAGACTTATTGGGCTATACTTGATGATTCTGATATGATAGTCGCAGAGGGCGGTAACCCATTGGTGGGTCTTGAGAATATAGGTAATATAAATATAGATGCACCTGATCACCCATCTGCATACGGTTATCAAGAAATCGTTGAAGAAACAATAGAACTACCTGAAATTGGATGCTATACATTTGTTATAACTGATTTCAAGTCTAATGGGATATGCTGTAACTCAGGTGTAGGTCGTTATATACTAAAAGATGAGAATGGATTAATATTAGCCTCGGGAGGTGATTTCAGAGACAGAGAAGACCATAATTTT
>Ga0115031_1002226_pt1 | contig 14417 bp, 12 predicted proteins | sample Maine_Asex4_meta_FD_87301 | JGI IMG/M metagenome (GOLD analysis project Ga0115031, IMG submission 87301) | Marine algal microbial communities from Maine, USA - Maine_Asex4_metaG | ecosystem: Host-associated > Algae > Red algae > Unclassified | place: Maine, USA | collected 2015-01-05 | reverse complement strand
TTCTGACCCATCCGGTAGCGGGCGTAGACCCCGTGCAGGATGCAGGCGGTCTTGAATGAGTTGAAGGCCCGGTAGTACGACAGGTTCGACAGGTCGGCATCGGTCAGCTCTGCGTAGTGGCCGACGAGTTCGTCGCGACTGCAGAACCCGGGGATCGCTGTTGCTGCATCGTTGTCGACCGCAATCGGGTCGTCGGCCTCGGCCCACGCGTTGAGCGCGTAGGCGAAGTCCGCGAGCGGGTCGCCGAGGGTGGCGATCTCCCAGTCCAGGATGGCGACGATGGACCCGTCGGCGGCGACCATCGAGTTGTGGACGCCGTAGTCGCCGTGCACGACGCGCCCGGGGCCCTGTTCGGGAAGCCGCTCGTTCAACCAGGTGTGCAACTCGTGGATCCGGTCGTCGTCGTAGTCGGCGAACTCTGCCGAGGCGGTCCAGGAGCCGTACCAGGTCCGGATCTGCCGGGCGACGTACCCATCGGGGCGACCCAGGTCGCCGAGCCCGACATCGCCAGGCTCGATCGAATGGATCGCGGCGAGGGTCTCCATGAACGATTCACCGACACGGCCACGGGCTTCGACGTCGAGCCACTGCGCGGCCTCGGTGCCGGTGTAGAGCGCCTGCCCGCCGACTTTGCCCATCACGTAGAAGTGCTTGTCGCAGACCGCTCGGTCGTCGCAGTAGCCGATCGGTTCAGCGACAGGGACGCCGACCGGGTACAGCGCTTCGATGATCCGGTACTCGCGGAACATGTCGTGGGCCTTCGGCAGCAGTTCGCCCTCGGGCGGCCGGCGGATCACGAACTCGTCGCCGCTGCTGTCCGTCAGCAGGTAGGTGAGGTTGGAATGCCCACCGGTGAGGCGGGTCCAGGTGCATGGCGGCACGACCCTGGTGTTGGCAGCCATCCACGGCTCGACCAACGACACATCGAATCCGACCGGCGTCTCAGCGTTGTCCACCCTCGCAGTGTTGCCGATCAGGTCCGGTCGCGAACAACTCTCAGAGCTTCGGGGCCATGGCGTCGCCGGGAAGGGGGCCTCCGTTGGACAGTGCCCCCTGGAAGCGACGCATCCCCGCAAGCCAGCGGTCGACGTCGGTGGCCTTGCGCTCGACGTAGGTCTGCACCTCGGGATGCGGCAACACGTGGAAGCGACCCTCGCGGATCGCGTCGACGCAGGCTTCGGCTGTATCGGCGCTGCTGATGACGCCATCGCCCGATGCCACGCCGCCCTCGAAGTCTTCGGGCTCGTCGCCGATGCCCCCGTCGGAACCGCCATCGGCCGGACCCCCGAGGTCGGGGCTGTTCGCAACGATGTTCGTGGCCACCGCCTGCGGGCACAGCACCGACACGCCGATGCCTTGATGATGATGACTGACCGACAACCACTCCGCCAGCGAGACCGCCGCGCTCTTCGTGATCGAGTAGGCGAGCGACCCGATCTGGGTCAGCAGGCCGGCCGCCGATGCGGTGCTGAGCAGGTAGCCCTCGCCACGCGCGATCATCGACGGCAGCACCGCCCGAGCCGCGTAGATGTGGCTCATCACGTGGACATCCCACATGTGGTCGATCCGCTCGTTGGTGTCCTCGAGGCCGCCGACGGTGACATAGCCGGCATTCGACACGAACACGTCGATGGGCCCGTGCGCGTACTCCGTCGCCTCGACCATCGCGATGATCGCTGCTTCGTCTCGAACGTCGATCGCGACCCCTGTGCCACCGACTTCGGCGGCGACGCGTTCGGCGGCAGCACCGTCGAGGTCGGCCACGACGACGTGGCGTGCCCCCTCTTGATGGGCCGCGTGGGCGAGTGCCTCACCGATGCCTGATCCGCCGCCGGTGATGATGATGACTCGATTGTTCAGCTCCATGGACGACATGGTGCCAGATGCAGCGGCCTCCGGCCTCTGGCGGCTGCGCCGGCTGACATGGCTGAGTACCGCTAGCGCAGCTTGAAACGTTGGATCTTGCCCGTCGCAGTTTTGGGGAGCGCGTCGATGAACTCGTAACGCTTCGGCCGTTTGTAGCCGGCGAGTCGGTCACGGCAGTGCGCTGTCAGCGGGTCGGCATCGGGCTCGGCGCCATCGGCGGAGACCACGTAGGCGACGGGCCGGAGCACGCCCTGGTCGTCGACCTGGCCGACGATCGCGGCTTCGAGCACCGATGCATGCTCGATCAGCACCGCTTCGACCTCGGCCGGTGACACCCATTCGCCGCCGACGCGCAGCATGTCGTCGACGCGCCCCAAGTAGGTGTGGAAGCCGTCGGCGTCGCGGGCGTACAGATCCCCGGTGTGCATCCACTCGCCGCGGAACGTGTCCCGAGACGTGTCGGCCCGACACCAGTAGCCGGTGGCCACTGCAGGACCACGCACCAGGAGTTGTCCGGGCACGTCGTCGGGTTGGTCTTCGCCCTGATCGTCGACCACCCGGGACTCATAGCCGGGTACGGCGCGGCCGCTCGTGCCGGCCCGAGTCGCTCCGGGGGCGTTGGAGAGGTAGATGTGCAGTTGCTCGGTGGACCCGATGCCGTCGAGGATCGTCACCCCGAACCGCTCGCCGAACCGCTCGAAGGTCTCTGTCGGCAGTGCTTCGGCGGCCGAGACCCCGAACCGGACCGAAGCGAAGGCATCGTCGGCCAGGTCCGCGCTGGCAAGCATCGCTGCGTAGAAGGTCGGGATGCAGAAGAAGAGCGAGACGTCGTGGCGGCGCACTGTCTCGGCGACTCGCAGCGGGTTCGGCGGGCGGAGCGGGTCGAGCACTGCCGTGGCTCCGACGGAGAACGGGAACGTGAGTGAGTTGCCGAGGCCGTAGGCGTGGAACATGGGCCCGACCGAGTAGCAGACGTCGTCGCTGGTGATGCCGAGCACCTGGTCGGCGTAGGTCTCGCAGGTCGCGACGATGTCGCCGTGGCGATGCATCGCGAGTTTGGGCGCGCCGGTCGAGCCGGAGGTGCACAGCCAGAACCCCGGCGACTCGGCCCACGTGTTGTACACCGGCGCTTGTTCCGTCGAGCTGGTGAAATCGGTCCACCCGGTCAGCGATGCGGAGCTGTCGTCGGCGGTCGGAGCAGTCGTGACGGTCGTGTGGACTTCCGGGGCACCGGCGAGTAGGGCCTCCAGTGCTCCCGTGCGCTCTGCTGACACCACGACGATTCGCGCCCGTGCGTCGGCGACGATGACGCCGAGATCGCGGCCGGGCAACAGCGGGTTGATCGGCACGGGAACTGCACCGACCCGCAGGGCACCGAGGAACGCTGCGACGAACTCGATCGAGTCGAGCATCACCATGGCCACGCGCTCCTCGGGACGGACCCCGAGGGCGACGAAGCCGGTTGCTGCGTTTCTGCTTGCTGCCTGGACGTCGGCATAGCTGTACTGATTCTCGCCCTGGATGATGGCGACTCGATCACCGTTGTCGGCATCGACGTGACGATCCACCAGCCACTCGGCGGCATTGAAGTGTTCTCGCATGATTCTTGGATTTCCCCTGTCGTCGCCCGGTCAGGCTGTCCGGTGTCGATCGTAGAACGCTGCGACGAGGTCGGTGACCGTGTCGGGAACCTGATGGTGCAGCACATGGCCGACGCCGTCGATCAACAACGTCTCGGCGTCGTCACCGATCGCCAGTGCAGTCTGTTCGAGTTGCGCCGTTGTCGCATATTCGTCGGCACTGCCCTGGACAACGAGCACTGGACGAGCGATGCCGCCGAGCGTCGGCCGGATGTCCCATGGGGCGAACGCGTCGCTCGTCCAAGCGCCGCTCCATGCTTCGAAGAGCGGACCCGGGGCATCGTGATGGCGGGCCAGGCCAGCGATGATGTCTTCGGGGCCGTCACGCATTGCTGCGATCGACGCAACGCACACCGGCTCGACCCAGGAGTGTGGCGCCAGGGCGACGACGCCCGCGATCGAGTCGGTCCCCGACGAGCTGCCGGCGAGGGCATGGAGTAGCGCGATCGAACCTCCGTCGGAGTGCCCGACGAGGAGTGGTGCTCGGACGTCTTGCTGACCCAACAGTTCAGCGAGCACATCCGCTTCGCGATGCAGCCAGTCGGCTGGCCAGGGTCCGTCGGGGACGGGGGTCGATGCGCCGTGCCCCGCACGGTCGTAGGCCACGACCGTCGCACCGGTCGCCCGGTGGATGGCGCCAGGCACGCCTCGCCACTGCCCGATCGATCCGAGTCCGTCGTGGAGCAGCAAGATGTTGGCAACGCCACTCCCCCAAGTCGCCGTACGAAGTCGCGCACCACTCGCCTCGACGACGTCGACCGTCGTGCAATCCTGCTGGTCAGATGCGGGCACGCCGACCTCGACTAGAGGCGGACGTAGTCGTAGTCGACGGGCAACGTGCCGACTCCGCTCGACGGCGGGGCGATCCACCCTGCCATCTCGCCGGCGCCGAACGAGGGCTTCATCAACGATCCGACGTGTTCCTTCTCGGCCTGCGACGGCAGCCAGCCAGGTGAGCGTTCCAGCCACTCCTGCTCGGTGAGCAACGCCCCGTCAGGACTGACCGCATGGTCACGGAAGCTCCCCACCTCGCGGTTGAAACCGACGTGCGGCAGCGACAGTTGGAAGTCGATCCCCGCCTCGGAGAGGGTGCGGTTCCAGCGGCGGAGGCCCTTCTCGCAGTCGAGGGTGTACTCCGAACGCAACTCGTGGTTGACCAGCGCCCGCGCCGAGAGTGTCTCGCTCGTGATCGCACCATCGACGACCGTGAGGTACTGCGCTTCGCTGTCGAGCAGGACGTGGTCGTCGTCGTACTTGTCCTCGCCGTAGCGACCCTTGAGACCTGCGGCGTAGTAGTTCGCCGCATTGGTCGACTTCTCCGAACCGAAGAGATCGAGACTGACCGAATAGTGGAAGTTGACGTAGCGCTGCAACGTGTCGAGGTTGATGCCGCCGTGCGTCGTCACGTCGTCGGTGTCGTGCTCGTTCATCAGTTGCGCCGTTCGCTCGACGACCCGACCGACTCCGGTCGCTCCGACGAACATGTGGTGCGCCTCTTCTTTCAGCATGAAGTCACACGTGCGGCTCAGCGGATCGAATGCTGACTCGCGGAGTGCTCCGAGTTGATACTTGCCGTCGCGGTCGGTGAAGTAGGTGAACATGAAGAATGACAGCCAGTCAGGCGTCTCTTCGTTGAAGGCGCCGAGGATGCGCGGCTGATCGGCGTCGCCCGAGTTGCGTTCGAGCATGGCATCGGCTTCGTCACGGCCGTCTTTGCCGAAGTAGCGGTGCAGCAGGTACACCATCGCCCAGAGGTGGCGGCCTTCCTCGACGTTGACCTGGAAGAGGTTGCGCAAGTCGTAGAGCGACGGTGCGGTCGCACCCAGCAGGCGCTGCTGCTCGACCGATGCCGGCTCGGTGTCGCCCTGCACCACGATCAGGCGCCGAAGGTCGGTCCGGAACTCACCGGGCACCTCCTGCCAGACAGGCTGCCCCTTGCTGTCGCCGAAACCAATGGTGCGGTCGGGCTTCGCCTCACTGAGGAAGATGCCCCATCGGTACTCGGGCATCTTGACGTGGCCGAAATGGGCCCAACCTTCGCGCCCGACGTCGACGGCGGTCCGGAGGTAGACGTCCTTCTCCTGGAACCCTGCCGGTCCCATGTCGGACCACCAGTCCTGGAAACGCGGCTGCCAGTTCTCGAGGGCACGCTTCAGGCGACGGTCGTCAGCCAGGTCGACGTTGTTCGGAATGCGCTCGTTGTAATCGATGTCGGTCATCGGGTTCTCCAATCGGGTGTTACAGATGGTGCCTGGCACCATCTGTAACAGTCAGGTGCGGTTGAGGTCGTAGGTCGGGCGGGTGCCGCTGCCGTATTTGCGGAGAGCACCGTCGGGGCCGCTGGCGTTGGGTCGGATGAACACCCAGTTCTGCCAGCCGGAGAGGCGAGCGAAGATCTTGGTCGCCATGGTCTCGGGACCAGCGAAACGATGGTTGGCTTCCATTGCGGTGAGTGCATCGGGCGAGAAGCTGGCGCGCTCTTCGACGGCAAGGCGGACTTCATCGTCCCAGTCGAGGTCGTCAGGAGTCGAGGTGACCAGTCCGAGCTCATTGGCGCGGGCAGCGTCAATCGAGTCGCCGATGGCAGCAACAGCTGCTGCCACGTCGTCGGGTGCGCCCCAGAAGCGCGACTCCAGGCGAGTGATGCCGTTGGCCATCGGCATCGCACCGGCACTCGCTGCTGTCAGCTGGATGGTTGCCGGGGGCAGCGGTTCGTCATCGTCTTCGAAGATGCCGTCGAGCATGTAGCTCCGGTCCGCTGCGAGGAGAACCTCGGCGAGAACACCGACACAGCACGAGCCGGGCTCGACGATCGCGATGAGGCTGCGGGCGGTGAGGTCGAGCCTCGACAGCACCCGCTTCCAGAGCAGCGCTGTCTCCCGGGCGAGGTGATCGGCCCCTGCAAGCAGGCGCTCGGTGTGAGCGACGGCAGCATCGGCCCTACCGGCTGTCCGCAGGACGATCGTGCCGAGCTGTGGTTCGTTGAAACGGAGGTGGCACAGCAGGTCGTCGAGCTCGCGGGCTGCGGTGAGCGCCCAATCGTCGGCTGCATCGGCGGTGACGGTCAGCGACACCGAGCGACCGGTGCGATCGAGGTCGGCGCGAACGAATCGGTAGTCGATGGTGTCGATGGTGACCGTGCGGTCGAGCGACTCGAGGACGACGGCTGAGCCATCGTCACTGCGGTCCGAGGTCGCTGCCAGCGCTGCTGCGCGTTCGAGGACAGCAGCATCGAACGACGACGGCGGTGCGACTTCGTCCACCAGATTCCATTCGACAGCCTGAGCGCCTTGAAGCCCTTCGGAGAGTGTTGCGAAGACGTCGGCGCGATCGCGACGCACATGGCGCTTGTCGGTGAGTCGGGTGAGGCCGCCCGTCCCCGGGAGGACACCGAGCAGCGGCACTTCGGGGAGCGACACGGAACTCGATCGGTCATCGACGAGCAGCAGGTGATCACAGGCCATGGCGACCTCGTAGCCGCCGCCCGAACAGGCGCCGTTGATCGCAGCCAGGAAACGTAGGCCGGACTCGGCCGATGCCTCTTCGATCTCAAGGCGTGTCTCGTTGGTGAACTTGCAGAAGTTGACCTTGTGGCTGTGCGAGGCAGCAGCGAGCATCCGGATGTTCGCTCCGGCACAGAAGACGCCGTCGATCGCACTGTCGATCACGACGACCTTGACGTCGGGATGCTCGAAGCGGATCCGACGGATGGCGTCGGCCAACTCGATGTCGACGCCGATGTCGTAGCTGTTCAGCTTGAGTTCGTAGTCGCCGAGCAGTCCGCCGTCGACGGCCACGGCCATCGAGAGCCGGGCAACATCCGCGTCGACCTTGAGGGTCCAGTGTCGATAGCTGTCCGGATGCCGTTCGAACGTGATCGGCTCGGTGTCGGTGTCGGTGATCGTGTCGGTCATGTGGCGAGCCCCCTGGCGCTGTCTGACTTCTAAAGTACCTTGCTTTCAATGTCGAACGCAAGCAGACTGTAGTCGATGTCTGCACCACCCACCTCCCTCGCTCCCGTACTGGGCGTGCGCAGCGACGGTGCCGCCAGTTCGTCGAGTGCCTCCGACCTGCTCATCACCGTGTTCGGCGAGTTGACCCAGCCGGGCGGTACCACCGCATGGACCCAGACACTTGTTGCTGCACTCGATCTGGTCGACGTCGAAGAGAAAGCGGCACGACAAGCGATCAGTCGGCTGGCCGACAAAGGGTGGCTCACATCGGAGCGAGTCGGACGGCGAACTCGATGGGCACTGAGCCCGTGGGCGACCGACGTGCTCGAGCGTGGCGCCGACCGGATCTACGGACTCGGTCAGCGCAACGACGAGTGGGGCGGCACCTGGCTGGTGCTGCTGGCGAGCGTGCCCGAATCACAACGAGCAGTTCGCGGCCCGCTCGGCGTCCGGCTCGGCTGGGCCGGGTTCGGATCGATCGGCCAGGGCGTGTGGGTGAGCCCACGCGTCGACCGCGAGGCAGAGGCCGTCCAGGTGCTCGATCAGTTCGGCCTCGACGGTGCAACGATGTTCCGGTCCGAGATGACCGAGACCGGCGACCCGGCCGACCTCGCTCGGCGGGCTTGGCAGCCCGATGAACTCGCTGCCGAGTACGACTCGTTTCTCACGACAGCAGGCCAACTCGACACGCACGACGGCGCAACGACAACGGGGGCGCTGTTGCGGCTTGTCGATGCTTGGCGCCGCTTCCCGCTGCTCGATCCCGATCTGCCCGCAGCCCTGCTTCCCGACGACTGGCCCGGCCACATCGCTGCGCGGAGGTTCGCCCGGCTTCGAACCCGCTGGGCCGCCGACGCCGCAACGTGGTGGTCGACCACGGAAGCGCACTTCACCTGAGAATTGGCAGCGACTCTGCCACCGAGCGGGTTTCGAGGGCGGCTGATCTACTCGATCAGGTCGATCAGGTCGCGAGGGTGCCGCCGGCGGTTTCGTGGACTCGCTCGACGACGCGGCGGTGATTGGCGTTGGTCTGCTCGACTGACAGGGGCGGAAGCACCTGCGCCCAGAGCACGTTGCCCCATCCGTACAGTTCGAGTTGTCTGGCCGGACGGCCTTGGAACCACACGTGGAAGTGCGCCGATCCGTCACCCCAGCGATGGATGTGGACACGGCCGACCGAGTCGAGTGAGCGCACCGCTGCTTCGATGTGCATCGTCAGCACCCCGTACTCAGCAGCCAGCTGTTCGTCGAAGTCCTCGAAGTCGATGTGATCGACGGTCTCCAGAAACAGTCCGACCGGGTTTGCGGTCGGTTGCAGTGCAGTGATCTTCCAGCGCTCGTTGCTCCACCAGATGCGTTCGTCGTTTCCGCATGACATGTATGGCCGATCGCCCTCGCCCTCCCGGATGATCTCGTGCGGCAACAGATCGCCCAACGACTTCAGCTGCAGCTCACGGTTGAACGGAAACAGCGGCGAACCGCTCAGCCGTTCCAGTGCCGCCTGCTGTGCGTCGTCGTCCATCCCCGAACGGTAGTCGCCCCACTCACCTGCCGATCCGCTCACCTGCCGATCCGCGGCGATCCCCGCCGTTTTCGTGTGGTTCACGCAGTCAGTGACCACTGCAATCCGAGCTGCATGAACCTCACGAAGACGCGAAGAACTCCGCCCTGCCGCCCGTTCCCCTGGTGAGGAGTGAGCGGCGGAGCGGAGTCCGAAAGCGCGCTGTTCAGATGGTGTTCAGGTCGTGATCAGTAGATCTCGATGAGTCCGGCTGCACCCTGACCGCCGCCGATGCACATCGTGACGACTCCGAGCTTGGCGCCGCGGCGCTTGCCTTCCTGCAGTACGTGGCCGGCGCAACGCGTGCCGGTCATGCCGAAGGGGTGACCAATGGCGATCGAGCCGCCGTTGACGTTGTACTTCTCGGGATCGATGCCGAGCTTGTCGCGGCTGTAGAGACACTGCGAAGCGAAGGCTTCGTTGAGCTCCCAGATGTCGATGTCGTCGACGGTGAGACCGTGCTGCTTGAGGAGCTTCGGCACGGCATAGATCGGGCCGATACCCATCTCGTCGGGCTCGCAACCGGCGACGGCCCAACCCTTGAAGGCACCGAGTGGCTCGATGTTGCGCTTGCTGGCTTCTTCGTCGCTCATCATGACGACGGCTGCGGCGCCGTCGGACAGTTGGCTGGCGTTGCCGGCAGTGACGTAGTTGCCTTCGCCACGGACGGGGCCGAGCTTGGCGAGGCCTTCCATCGTGGTCTGGGGACGGTTGCACTCGTCCTTGTCGACGACGTAGTCGACGATCGACTCTTCCTTGGTCTCACGGTCGACCAGCTTCATCTTGGTGGACATCGGCACGATCTCGTCGACGAAGAGCTCGTTCTCCTGGGCCCGCGCCATACGCATCTGGGACTCGAGAGAGTACTCATCCTGGTACTCACGCGACAGGTTGTAGCGCTCGGCCACGATGTCGGCGGTCTCGATCATCGCCATGAAGATCGCGGGGTACGCCTCGGTCAGGTCGGGGTCGACGCCGCCGAGGCTGTCGATGCCACCACCCGGCATCGTGATCGACTCGACACCGCCGGCGACAGCGATGTTCACGCCGTCCTGCTTGATGTGGTTCGCCGCAACCGCAATCGAGTTGAGGCCCGACGAGCAGTGACGCTGGATCGTGTTGCCGCCGACGTTGACCGGCAGGCCGGCGAGGAGGCCGGCGAGGCGACCGAGGTTGCCAGCACCGTGCGCGCCGTTGCCGAGCGCGACGTCTTCGAAGGCTTCGGGCTCGACGCCCGACTTCTCGACGGCGTGCTTGATGGCGTGTGCTGCCATCGACATGGCCGGCGTCATGTTGAAGCCGCCGCGACCAGCCTTGGCAAGACCGGTACGGGCATAAGAAACGAAGACTGCTTCGCGCATTGGAAACTCCTAGATCAGGGTGGATGTGCGTCCGCGAACTTACTGACCGGCGCACCAATTTTCTGCACTCGGCATCGCTGCTGTGACGTCTGGCCCAATCGGTCGAATCAATGCACCGTCCTACCCACTGGCAAGATGAGATGAATGAGTGAGTTCTTTCCGTACCGCCACGACCGTCGATGGACACCGATGTTCACCACCATGCGGGTCCGCCGCAGCGACGGGGTGACGCTCACGGACGATGGCATGCTCCGAGCATCATTCGGTCTTCTGCGCATCGAGACACCGATCGACAACATCGACCACACCGAGGTCACCGGCCCGCACCGCTGGTTCACTGCGGTGGGCGCTCGCTTGAGCTTCGCCGACGACGGCCTGACCTTCGGAACCAATCACCACCTCGGATTGTGTCTCGGTTTCGTCGACAAGATCCCCAAGGTGATCGGCTTCAAGGATCACTCGTCGCTCTGGGTCAGTGTCGCTGACCCCGACGCGCTCGCGAACTCTCTGGGCTGCTGACACATCGGGTCGAGGCCGAGTCGGGCACTAGATGCCGGGATCGATCCCAGTCATCTCGATCGACAGTTCCCACAGGCCGGCGGCAAGGGCGTCGTCCTTCGCCGTCGCCGTCGCACGGGCCTCGCCAGCAGGGCCAGCCGTCTCGTTGCGTTTCGTCGGCCCGAGGTAGGCCCCACCCTCCACCGTCGGAGCGGTCGCTGCCATCAGCGTCGGCCATGCTCCTTCTGCAGCCGAGTTGAAGAGCGGCCGGAACAACGGGACGGCAAACCTGACCACGGCGGGAAGGTGCCGGGCGAGTTCGGTGTCGGCGATGCCCGGATGGCAGCCGACTGCGATGGTCGAAGAGCCTGCAGCGCGGAGCCGACGGTCCAACTCGTACATGAACATCAGGTTGGCGAGCTTGCTCTGGCCGTAGCGGTCCTGGGTCTTGTAGGACTGCTCGGCGTCGATGTCGTCGAAGTAGATCTTCGCTCCGCGGTGGGCAATGCTGCTCGTGACGACGGCGCGCGAAGCCGAGCGCTCGGCGAGCTTGGGCAGTAACAACGAGGTGAGGGCGAACGTGCCCAAGTGGTTCACGCCGAATTGCGACTCGAAACCATCGACCGTCAGTTCTCTGGGCGGCATCATGATGCCAGCGTTGTTGACGAGCACATCGAGCCGGTCCTCACCCCGCACCTGCTCCGAAGCAGCACGCACGCTGGCAAGGTCCGCCTGATCAAGCGGGACGAAATCGAGATCGGCATCAGGGGCAGCGACGCGGATCTTCGCAATGGCGTTCCGGGCTTTCTCCTCGGATCGACAGGCGAGCAGGACACGTGCGCCCCGTTCGGCCAAGACCTTCGACGTTTCGAAGCCCAGCCCGGTGTTCGCACCGGTCACGAGGATTGTCCGACCTGTTTGGTCCGGGACGTCGGTTGCAGTGAATCCGTTGTTCATGAACGATGTGTACCAGTGCCAGCGACCGCATGCGACGACGACGTGGCAGGATCGATCGATGGTCAACAAAAAGTACGTCGCCACCAATCGGATTGTTCACCGAACGGAGCTCGATGACTTCATCCGTCCACGTCACCACGGCGTGCTGCTCACCTACCGGCGCGACGGTTGGCCGCAGTCCTCGCTGGTGTCGATGGGGTTGGACGAGCTGGCCGATGGGCCGAGCCGGATCGTGGTGTCGAGCTACCCCGAGCGCGCCAAGGTGCACAACCTGCGCCGCAACCCGCGAGCATCGATAGTCGTGCAGAGCAACGAGTGGAACGGCGAATGGGTCCAGGTCGACGGCACCGCCGAAGTGGTCGATCTCCCCGACGCCCTCGATGGTCTGTGCGACTACTTCCGCGTGATCTCCGGTGAGCACCCGGACTGGGACGAGTACCGCGAGGCGATGGCGACCCAGGGCAAGTGCCTGATCCGCCTCACGATCGACCGGTGGGGACCGATTGCCAAGGGCGGTTTTCCCGCTCACCTGGTCGACTGACGCAGCGCAGGATCCGTCCATCGCCCTCGCCAGGGTTACCGCCGGCGATCTAGATTGACGACATGAGCGACGCCGCAAGCCAAACCAACCGGGAGATCTGGGAGGAGGCGTTCGGAGCATCGAAGGTCCGCGAGCGCGACTACTCGACCATGTCGGGCATCCCGTTGGAGCCCGTGTACGGGCCTGACGATGGCGAGTTCCCTGGGCAGTATCCGTACACCCGAGGTCCGCACGCATCGATGTACCGCTCGCGCCTCTGGACTATGCGCATGTTTGCCGGCTTCGGAACGGCCGAAGACACCAACGGCCGCTTCAAGGAGATCCTCGAGGCCGGAGGAACCGGGCTGTCGACCGCATTCGACATGCCGACTCTCCTCGGCCTGGACTCCGACGACGAGATGTCGCTCGGTGAGGTCGGCCGTTGCGGTGTGGCCGTCGACTCCCTTGCCGACATGGAAGATCTCTACGCCGACATCGACCTCGGCGAGATCACGACCTCGATGACGATCAACAGCCCCGCAGCGCCGATCTTTGCGATGTACGTGGCGCAGGCCGAGAAGTCGGGCATCAACCGCGCTCGGCTCGGCGGCACGCTCCAGAACGACATCTTGAAGGAGTACCAGGCGCAAAAGGAGTTCGTCTTCCCGCCCAGGCAGTCGATGCGGTTGGTGCGCGACACCATCCAATTCACCGCCGCCGAGATGCCTCGCTGGAACTCGATCTCGATTTCCGGATATCACATCCGCGAAGCAGGGTCGACGGCGGCCGAGGAGTTGGCGTTCACCTTGGCCAACGGGTTCGCCTACGTGGAGTTGGCACTGCAGGCAGGCCTTCCGATCGACACGTTCGCGCCGCGCCTCAGCTTCTTCTTCAATGCCCACATCGACTTCTTCGAAGAGATCGCCAAGCTCCGCGCTGCGCGCCGGATCTGGGCACGCTGGATGAAGGATCGGTACGGAGCGCAGCTCGCCAAGTCGCTGCAGCTCCGCTTCCACACCCAGACCGCTGGCGTGTCGCTCACCGCGCAGCAGCCCGAAGTGAACATCGTGCGTACAGCAATCGAGGCGTTGGCTGGCGTACTCGGCGGGACACAGAGCCTGCACACCAACTCGATGGACGAAGCACTCGCGCTGCCCACCGAGAAGTCTGCCCGAATCGCGTTGCGTACCCAGCAGGTGATCGCACACGAGACCAACGTGGCCCACGTCGCTGACCCGCTCGGCGGTTCGTATTTCGTCGAAGAGCTCACCGACGAGATGGAGCGCCAGGCCGAGGAGATCTTCGCCAAGCTCGACGACTTCGGCAAGGGTTCGATGCTCGAAGGCTGCATCGCAGGCATCGACGACAACTGGTTCCAGCGTCGTATCGGCGACTCCGCCTACGAGCTCGAACGCAAGTTCAACGCTGGCGAACGGATCATCGTCGGTGTCAGCGACTTCCTTGCCGGCAATGACGACGACGAGATGGAAACGCTTCGAATCAGCAACGAGGACGAGGGGCGTCAGCGGACCCGGTTGGAGGCGGTCAAGCAGGATCGTAGTCAGGAAGCCGTCGACAAGATCCTCGCTCGTCTCGCTGCGGAGGCGCAAGACCCTGAAGTAAACTTGATGCCGACGCTGATCGAGGCGTCGCACACCTACGCGACACTCGGCGAGATCATGAACACCATGGCCGAGGTCTTCGGGCGCCACACCGAAGTTCCGACGATCTAGCTCGACGAGGGGTCGATCGGGCCTGCCGAGGGGTCGACGCTCCACCAGGCGACGGCGGTTCGAGTACCTGCGGGGATTTCGGTGAACCCACCGTCGCAGATCTGGATCGGAGCGCTGTCCGCGACTGCGGTCCACAGTGTCTCGTCGGGGTGCACGATCGTGATCGATCGACCCGCCGTGTTCCAACGTGCGACCGTGTCTGGATCCGATCGCATCCAGGCCCACTGGCCGGCGTGTGCACACTGCGCGGCCTGCTTGCCCCAAGACATGTCGACGAGCGGCGTCACCGCAATGATTAGCGCATCGATCAGTAGACCCTCGGCTGCAG